>WNFA01000436.1_pt1 | contig 32945 bp, 28 predicted proteins | sample 5400481 | NCBI WGS metagenome assembly WNFA01 (sample SAMN13153340, study PRJNA577476) | soil metagenome | isolation source: 120 cm saprolite under Douglas fir tree site 2 hole 1 replicate 2 | place: USA:California | collected 2015-04-18 | reverse complement strand
ACTTTCAACAATCGCTTCCGCACCCGAGGAACGCTACCCTTGATGATATAGCTAGCCATGTTCGTATCGAGCAGGTAGCGGACGAGCATCAGAACAACTTTCGCTTCTGTGGAGGCAGGTCTCCGCGGTCCGACAGAAAATCCTTGGGGACGTCGATGGTCTTTACCAGCTCGAAAAAGTCCTGCCAGGATTCCGGCCGTCGCGAGAGGATGACATCGCCAGTCGCGGGATCCCGGCGAACATAAACTTCCGAACCCTGGAAGCGATAGTCCGCGGGCAGCCGGACCGCCTGGCTGCGGCCGTTGCGGAAAAGTTTGGCGGTACGAGGCATGAATGTCCTTTGCAATCTATACCATGATAGATCACATTCGAGCATAGATCAAGATATATACCAAGTTGGAGCAGAACCTAGCAGGGCGCACAAACCTCATCGAATCAATGGGTTCCTTCGGGAGTGGCCCCCACCCTTGCGCTTTTCGCAAGGGTGGGAACCTCGACCATTGTCACGAACAACGACCTGACGCTTAGGCCACTTTCCTGCGGCCAACGTCGGCCCTTTCCAGTTTCTTCTCGGCGCGCTGCTCGCTGCGGTGACCGCGGCGGTCCTCGTGCGCAAAGCTCTTTTTCTTCGCCTCAGAACCGAAAACCTGGCTCCACTTTCCATTCTTGAAGATGATCTGATAGCCGCCGGACAGAATTTCAAATGGCTTTTTGACCTTGTCCAGATGATCGAACTGTACGGACCCGGGTTTGTGGAAGTCTTCGAAGTACGCCGGGTAAATGAAGTCACTCATCTGGATGCCATTCACATCAAAGCTCAGAGCCTCGACAGGATCGGCACTCTCGTAGGCATAGATGATCTTCGGATTAGGACCGGTGGTCATCAAGTTAATGGCCGGATCGACCAGCATCTCGACCAGTTCGTGAGATGCCGATACACTCACCAAATCATTATTGGCGAGTGTAGTCCTGACGAAAACCTTCGCCTCCGGTAACCCGTCGGGAGTCAGATCGTGGTATGCCAGGGCGTCAGGCTGATCGGCGTCGTCGAGAAATACCATTGCCCAAGCCCCTTTTTGGAATCCCGTGGTTTTGACCAGTTTCGCCGGCGTCCCCCACACCGGTGCCACATACTCGTCGACATATACCTGCATGGCGGTGATCAAAGTATCGAGGTCGACGCCAAGCGGCTCAGTAGCCTTGTTAAAACAAGCGATGGTTGGAAGTTCACCCTGGTTGAACGCACCCAATGTCGGTCTAGTAGACATCACACACCTCTCCTTCCATAAGTTATGGAACTTTGTTTTCGGATTGTCCCTGTGAACGAGGCCCACAGCCGGGAGGAAGTGAAATCGATTATGCACCCGCACCTGACCGCCGTCAACAAAACCGGCAGTCTACGGTCAAGCGCTGGCTTTGTCGGTCAAGGGCAGGGTGGGTTCTTCGTCAGTCTTCGCGGTGGCCGCCGCATCCAGCTCCAATTGCTCCTGGCCGCTGAGTGCGGTAACCCGGCCGCGGTAGGTCTTAAGGTGTCGCTGCGCGGTGTCAAAAGCTTCCTGAGCCTTATTCAGGTTTTTGCCAACCGTTTCGAACTGGTTCTGGAAATGATCGAACGACTTTTGTGCCTTAGCCAGCTCCAGACGGCTCTTCTCGAAGCGGCTGGCGACTTCGTACCACTTGTGTACCAGTGCGATCGTCTGCAAGGTCATCAGCAACGTGTTGGGTGAGACTGGAAACACGTGCTGCACATTCAGCCAGTCGGCGAGTTCCCGGTTGCGGATGGCTTCCATATAAAGCGTTTCGCTGGGCAGGTACATCAATGCTATGTCGGTGGTGCCGTGTTCCGGCTGGATGTAAGCCTTGATCCGCCTGGCCTCAGTTTTCATCACCCGCACAAACTCGTGCCGCGCGTCCTCAATCTCCGACTCAACGTTACTTTCAAATAGCGCCAATACCTGCTCGCGAGGAAACTTGGCGTCGATGGGCAAACGCCGGTCAGGAAACTGGATGACGGCGTCGGCGCGCCCGTTGCCATCGCCGGCGGACGACTGAATCTCGAACATGTGAGCCGGCAGAAAATCCGCCAGCAAACGTTCCAGGCTGGCTTCGCCAAACTGACCGCGCAGGTGAGGCAGCTTCAGCATGTTGTTCAGGTCGTTGATGGAATGTCCGAGCGCTCCCACCTCGCGCAACTGCTCTTCTGCAGCCTTTAGGTGTTGTTGCACCTTTTCAAACTGGGCAAAGCCTTCTTTGATGTTCTGGTCGAGCTTCAGCTGAACCTGGTCGGTGATGGCAAGCAGCTTGGCATCAACCCGGTCGCGAATGGAATCCAGGCTTTGTGCCGTTTTCTGATTGAGACTTTCAAACTCAACCTTGAGCTGGGAGGTCGTCAGCGCCAAAGAATTCGTCAGTTCCTCGCGCGCCTGTCGCAGATCTTGTGTCTGCTCGCGCCGCCCGCCGGCTAGCTGTGCCTCTACCGACGTACGAATCTCGGTGAAGCCCTGGGTCAAACGGTCGGTCACTCCCTGGCGCAAATCCCCCTTGGTGCTTTCCAGGCGGGTGGCCATATCTGCGGTCGCGGCAACGAATCTTTGCGAGAGCGATTCGCGCAGGTTGGCCGATTCGCGCGTAAGTTCCGCCAAGCCCGAGGCTTGCGAGGAGCCGGAATTCCGGCGCACAAGCGCCGCCACCAGTACCAGAAGTACCAGATTCAGAGCGAGAAGCAGTACCAGCAACGTTGTTCCCATGGGTAAGGTGTTTAACCGATTTTAGAGGCTAGCGTGAGAGAAGAAAAGGAGAAAGTTTTTTCTTGACCCGCCGCCGCTGCGAATCCACCCTATGCTAACCTGCCAACAGGGAGTTCCTCCGCGTTCTTATGGCCTCGTCCCCGCAAATCCGCGTCGGCACTGCCGGTTGGTCCTACAAGGACTGGGAGGGGATCTTTTATCCGCCGGGCATGCAGCATCGCAAACAGCATCCGCTGGAGATCTTGGCGCGGTGCTTCGATATGGTGGAGATCAACACGTCTTTTTATGGACACATCAAGCCTCATCTGGCCAAGCTGTGGATTCGCACCGCCAAGGCGGTGAATCCGAACTTTGTTTTTACTGCAAAGCTGCACCGATCTTTCACCCACAATCCTATGGCGGTCATGGAACCCACCTCGGCGGCGTCAATCCGGCCCAACGATGAAGACGAGGCGTTGGCGCGGGAAGGCCTGGAGGCGCTGGCCGGCGAAGGGAAACTGGGCGCGCTCCTGATTCAGTTTCCCGTTTCGTTCAAGAACACTTCGCTCAATCGCGAATATCTGGAGATGCTGTTGCGCCAGTTCATTGAGTATCCCTGCGTCGTGGAAGTGCGTCACGACAGCTGGGACAATCCTGGCACGATCTATGAATTTACCCAAAAAAATGTGGCTTTCTGCAACATCGACCAGCCGCTGATCGGCCGTTCGCTCGAACCCACGGAGTACGTGACGTCTCCGGTTGGCTACGTGCGACTGCATGGACGAAACTACGATCAATGGTTTGACGCCGAAACCGGCGCCGATCGCTACAACTACCTTTACAGCGAAGCCGAGCTGGCGGGATGGAAAGACAAGATTGGCCGCATCGCGCAGAAAGCCGGGGTCACATACGTGGTGACCAATAATCACTTCGAGGGCAAAGCCGGAGTGAACGCCTTGCAGTTAAAAAATATGCTGACCGGGCAGCGGGTGAAGGCGCCAGAACCGTTGTTGGAGCACTATCCCGAGTTGAAGAAGATTGCCGACCCGATCTACGACGACCAGGCAAATCCGAATCTGCCGCTATTGGCTTAGAAAAGTCCCTCACCACTCAGATTGACCGATCGACTACACGCCAACCGGAAACGGCTTGGTATGAGTCTCGGCATTCAGGGTCAACCCGGAGAAGCGGCCCTGCAACAACGACATCAGGCCCGTATACCAGTAGCCGACCACGAACAACACGAGGAACGGCACCGTAATATAGTTTTCGTTGGCGATGGCGTAATAGACCGTCAGCGCGAAGTAGCTGCCGATCAAAAGTTCGAGCCAGGGGACCCATCCCAGGCGGCGCCGGTATTTGGTGGCGTTGATTCGGTCTTTTTTCGATTCCACGCGATACTTGGGAGTGCGGGCGAAGGCCGACTTCTGCCCCACCAGCGCCTCCACAACGGCGCGCGTGTTGGTGATGGTAAGGCCGATGCCCAGTGCCATTAAGAATGGAAGATAGAGCAGGGCCCGCGGCCAGCTCTTGGGAAACAATTCGCGCTGCGAGACCAGGTAAAAACTGGAAATCGAAAAAGTGGAGGCCATGAACAGCGGCAAGTCGATGTACAACATCTGAAACCAGCCCTGATAAAAGCGGATGATCATGGCCGGCAGCAACAGCACCGAGAGCACAACCATCAGGGGATAGCTGAGATTCGCGGTGAGGTGGTACCAGGCCTCCAGTTTTATCCGGAAGGGCTGATCACTCCTTATTACGTTGGGGAGAATCTTTTTCGCGGTCTGGATCAGACCCTTCGCCCACCGAGCCTGCTGGGTCTTGAAGGCGGTCATTTCTACCGGCAACTCGGCCGGACATTCCACATCCTGCAGGTAGACAAATTTCCATCCTTTGAGCTGCGCCCGATAGGACAGGTCGGTGTCTTCGGTGAGGGTGTCGTGCTGCCAGCCTCCCGCTTCCTCGATCGCCACACGCCGCCACACGCCGGCGGTCCCGTTGAAATTGAAGAAGACGCCGCTGCGCGCCCGTCCGGAATGTTCCAGCACGAAGTGTCCATCGAGCAGAATGGCTTCGACTTCAGTAAGGAAGGAGTATTTGCGATTGATATGCGTCCACCGGGTTTGCACCATGCCGATTTTCGGATCGGTGAAATGGTGGATGGTCTTCAAGAGGAAATCTTCCGGGGGAACGAAATCGGCGTCAAAGATGGCGATGAACTCACCCTTCGCGGTTTGCATGCCTTCCGCCAGCGCGCCCGCCTTGAAGCCCTCGCGATCGCTGCGGTGATGATAGCTGACCGGAAAGCCGCGCGCAGCGTACTGCTCGACCAGTCCTTGCGCGACCGCCTGAGTCTCGTCAGTTGAATCGTCCAGCACCTGCACATCAAGTTTGTCGAGCGGATACTGCAGCCGGCAAACGGCATCCAGCAAGCGCTCAATCACAAACTGCTCGTTGAAAATGGGAAGCTGCACCGTCACGCGAGGCAGATCCGAGAAATACCCGGCTGGCTCGATGGTGCGATTTTTCTTGTTCTTGTAGTAGAGATAAACCAGCACGTAGCGATGCAGACCGTAAGAGGCCAGAAGGATGAGGACGATGAAGTAGGGAACCAGCAACGCCATATCAAACGCATTGGCGTGATAAAGACCCCTGAATGTGGTGTCGAGAAAGTGCTGCCGGATGTACTGGCCGATGCCCCGCGAGGCCACGAAAGCGGCCAGAGTTTGAATCGAGATCGACGTTATACCCAGGGAATCGTCTCCAGTCGGTCCCGACGGACCTGCCCAAGAGCTTCCATTGTACCTGAAGCCGATTTGGGGACGTCGCCGCAGGAAGTCGGTAAGCAGTTAAGATAGAGCTACTTACATTGGGTAGCGCTAGTTTGTGCAGCAGGATGGCCAATTCTATCGCGCGGCTTGTCTGCGAGCGTCAGGCCCTACGAAAAGTCTGGAAACAGAGGCGTGATCCGGGCTCGAAACTATCCGAATGGATAGCGGGAGAACCGATTGGATAGCGAGGCGCAAGTGGTGAGCGCGAACATGACGCCTGCCTGCGGTGGCACATGGCGCAATGCTCAACAACGTCAACGTCATGGAACAAAGATGAAGGACGCTAACAAGCTTTCCTGTTTGGCCTCTTGCATGCTTCCCGCAAACTGAAAGCGAAGGAGCAATCGTTACTCAGGCTTCTTTGTTTATTCTGCGGCGAACTTTCGAGGTTTGGAAGCGACGGATTGTTTCTGCAAAAAGGAGTTCGACATGACAGTCGTCAGAACAGGTGTTGAGTGGATCAACAACTTCCACGCTGGCACGTGTAATCAAAACAATCTCGACCATCGCGCGGATCACGCGGAGGGTTTTCAGCACAGCATGTCCAATCACGGTCATACGGCGGTGTTTGATTGGGGCAATGACAACGCTTGGGAAACCGACTTCCGTCACCCTAACTTCGGAGGGGATTCCCTGAATTGGACTGACAATGTTCACTTCTGTTACTTCTCGGATCATGGTGGCAACTGGTCCAATATCATGCACATTGCGTTTGCCGTGGCGCACGGCAACTGCTTGGCCTCATCCGACCAGTGGAGACTTGGGGCGAAGTCGCTGAAGTGGCTGGTCCTGGATTGCTGTCAAGCAGTCCTGGGAACCGACAGCGGTTCGGTGTGTAACGTCTGGTTCGGACCGATACACGGGGCCCATCTGGTGTTCGGCTTTGTGAACGACGGCCATGACTCATGGTGGAATAGTTCGCTGGGAAGCGATTTCGGAAACGATGCCGGCAGCGTACAAGTTTTGGCGAGTTCTTGGATTGACCACGCGTATTCGTGGTGGTTGGGCGATTCATCCATTGCTATCGCGGCCGGGGCTACTCAAGGCGATGCCGTCTTTCGGCGCGAGAATGAATGTATTAACTTTCGGGACTTTGATGTTCCTTCGGCTAACTGGCTGGCTTGGAAATGGCGCAGCTAGGCTGCTGCCGCCGGGAGATATGACATGCCTGAAGTCACAGTAAAAAGTAAGTTTGAGCAGAAACCGCCGCGCGACTTGAAGATCTACCGGCTTCGGTCGGTGAAATCCGACCGCGAAGCCATCCGGACGATCGGCAGCCGTTTCGGTCTTCACTCCGACCTCGAACACGGATCGTTCACTGAAGACGCATCGCTGATCGCTTATACCGAGGCTTCGTGGACAATCAAACTGTTTCGTCCTTCGGGAGGATGGAAGTACCGCAATGCCCGCCTGTGGCAGGTGGACGACGGCCAGGCCAATCTGCGCCTGGAAGATGCCGAAGCCTTTCGCCTAGCGCTCGAATACATCAGCAAAAATAAACTTGCGGCCGAAAAAGAGGTGCATCCATTACGCGTTGCACGCCTGCGTGTCGCCCATAGCGAGCGCGGTAAACTGGAGAACAACGAGCGTATCATTGATGTGGGCATATGCTACGAGAGGGTCGTGGATGGCTTGCCAGTCGAAGGGCCCGGCGGCAAGACCGTAGTGTATCTGAATCATGCACGCGAGTTGACCGGGGTTGATCACCTTTGGCACGAGATCGAAAAGGTGCACGAGCCGGTGAAAGCTCTTCGCCCGGTCGAGTACGCAATTGAGCAAGTCAGACGCCGTTACCATGAAAAAGGGCCCGGGCGTGTTGAAGTGACGAGCATACGGCTCGGATACTTCGAGATGAACTGGAATCACGTTCAGGAATATTTGCAACCCGCGTACGTGGTGTTCGTCAGGCTGGTTTCGCAGGACGAACGGATTCAGGCGCCTTCGGTGCTGGCATTTCCGGCGGCCGAGAATTCAGTCGGTGTAATCGAGCCGGAGCCGCGTCCGCCAATTCGTCAGACTGCCCGCTTGAAGCAATAAGGAATGGGGATGGCTCTTCCCGATACCGCGGAACTGGAATCCCGCATGCGTCCGGGCGCGTTTTCCCGGGTGGGGTTCCTCGGGCCACACGAGAGTCTGGCACAGGTACTGGAAGCCGACCGATTGGAAGTAGAGCGAGTCGGGCTGACCTTCGAGAGGCTTGCCCAGTCGTTGGAAGACCTTATCGTGGCGGGTGAATCGTCGCGCACGCGGAAGGTTGATATCGGTGGCCGGTATCACGTGGAGATCGAGGTCTTAACCGGTTTCCAAATCTGCCCTTGGGCCTCCGACCCCCATCACGCGCAGTGCGACGCAGGGCACGGGGTCCAACATGCATCAGTGAATTGGCGGATCATCAACCTGCAAACCCGGCTTGAACTGCGCGGGCCGGGCCTGGCTGTACACCTCATGCGCGACCACCATTTCTGCCAAGGTCGAGGCTCGCCCCTCCGCGTCGATCCCATCGCGCTGGCACAGCTCGTCGGACTAGTTTGAGGCCTGTCGGAGGAAGTTGAGCCTGAAGCCGATTCGTGGTCGAGGACGGACAGCGATAGCTTCTAGTTGAGGAAATACGTTCGATAAAGTGTGTCGCGCTGGGCGGGCTTGAATCCGGCGTCCCGGATGATTCTTCGCAGCTCTTCTTCCGTGGTGCAATTGGTAACGCCCGCTGCACGCACGACATTTTCTTCCAGCATCACCGAGCCTACGTCGTTGCCGCCGAAGCGCAGGCCCATCTGGCAGACTTTCAATCCCTGGGTCACCCAGCTGGATTGAACGTTCAGGAAGTTCGAAAGGTACAAGCGGGAAATGGCCAGCACCTTCAGGTATTCGACCGAGGTCGCCTCGTCCCAGTGACGGCCTCCCAGAGCGGTATTCGAAGGTTGGAAACTCCACGGGATAAATGCGGTGAAGCCGCCGGTCTCTTCCTGCAATTCGTAGAGCCGCTGGAAATGATTGACCCGATTTTCGATGTTCTCGCCCACGCCGAACATCATAGTCGCGGTTGTGCGCATGCCTAGTTGATGGGCGGTGCGATGCACGTTAAGCCAGTCTTCGGTCAGGCATTTAAGGCGGGCGATCTTGTAGCGGACCTCATCATCGAGGATTTCCGCGCCGCCGCCAGGAATGGAATCGAGTCCGGCATCGCGCAGGCGCAAGATCGTGTCACGGATGCTCAAAGCGCTGTATTCGGCGATCGCGATAATTTCGGATGCTGAGTAACAGTGCAGATGAATCTTCGGGAAACGCTGCTTGATGCCACTCAACATTTTCTCGTGCCAGTCGATCTTCAGGTCAGGATGCAGGCCGCCCTGCATAAGCACGCCCGTGCCGCCGAGTTCCACGGTTTCGCGAATCTTGTCGTAGATGGTTTCGAACTCGAGGATATAGCCCTCTTTGGCCGCGGGCCCCTTCAGCGGCCGGTAGAAAGCGCAGAAGGTGCAATACTCGGTGCAGAAATTCGTGTAATTGATGTTGCGATCGATGATGTAGGTGGCAACGCCTTCCGGGTGAAGCTTCCGGCGCAGCGCGTCAGCTTCCATGCCGATGCCGATGAGGTCGTCGGAACGGAACAAGTCGAGGGCCTGTTGTTTGGTCAGGGACATAGCTTTTACAGCCGCTGCAACGATTCTAACGGACTCCGCGGCGAGTGCCAAACCGAATCCCGCTCACGCCGTCTCCCGACGAATCACCTGCTCGCCGCTCCCCGGCCGGGTCCTGTTCTTGTACCGATAATATTGGACGAGAGCCAGAACCCCACCTACCACCGCGAGTCCAATCAGCAGGAACAGTGCTGGTTTGTAGTATCGGGAAAAGAACCTGACGATATGCCTGCCATAAATCGCCCCCAGGCCGGCCACTATAGTGAAGCGAACCGCGCGGCCCAGCGCCAGCGCGGCAATAAACTTTTTGCGCGAATACTGCATGGCGCCTGCCGCCAGCAGAAATGGCACGATCGGAAACGGTGGCGGCAACAAGGCAGGGACGGCAACCGCGCCAAATCCCCAGCGCTCGAATCGCTCAAAAACCTTTGCCGCCCTCTTGCTGGACAGCTTGCGCTCGAAGGCTTCCTTGCCGCCTTTCCGGGCCAAACTGTAGGTGATGTAGCCGCCGAGGACGGCGCCAATCGTGGCCATGAACGCGTAGTACCACCACAAATCATGGTGCCGGGCGGCCAGATAAATTGTGAGAACATCCATGCTGCCGGGCAGAGGCACGACGGAGCTGTCTGCGATCCCGAGCAGGACCAGGCCCACCCCGCCCAGGTGTCGCAGCCGGGTCAACAGGGAAGCCGCGATCAAGAAATGAATTTCTGTCGACATTTCTACCTTTAGAAGCAATTCGTCCATCGCCAGTGCTACCGGCGGAACTCGACAAGCATCAGATGGTGGCTGATTTAGCTACATCAAGAAAGCGCAACGCGGGTGCGGTGGGCAACGCCTCACACTCTTTCGCATAACGATAGAAAAGCCGTAATCCATCGAGGCACGCGGGATCGAGATCATAATGGATGTTTTCGGTCAGATACGTCTTTATTTCCGCCTCGCTCAAACCCAGACGGGGCGCCCACTCCCGGGCAATCTGTTGCAGATTCTCGCGCTGTAAACCGTGGTCGCGCGACTCTTGAAACACGGTGGCCAGATCGACCGCGGTTGGTGCACCAGCCAGAGCCGCCTGCCGCACAGCCCAGAAGGCAAAAACAAAAGGCTTGCCTGTAAGTCGAATCCACTCTTCGGCGAGATCGTACGTCAGATAACGGGAGCGGTCCACTTTCAGTGCAGGGTCGCCGATCACCAGGCCGGCATCGTGCTCGGCCATCATCTTTTCTACGTCCGGAGCCATGGCTGTGAAAGTTCGGCCTCCGCCCCACCATTTTGCAAACAGGACTTTGGTGAGTGCCACTGAGGTCAGCGAGGAGGTATCGAGTGCGACTGACCGAATCTTTTCTAGTGAAACCTTGCTGACCAGAAGTATGGAGCGAACTGGACGCTGTGACGCGATTGCGACTCCAGGCAAGATGACCAGTCCGGGGATGCTGGCATACGCGGCAGCCGGAATGATACCGATATCCGCTGCTCCAGCAGCCAGATCGGCGGCGCACTGTGAAGGCACGGTGTAGGAGATATCGAAGGCCTCACCGGCGTCTCCGTGCTCGAAATCCCACATCAGGGGCGCAGTATTAAGGTAGGAAATGGCGGAAATGCGAAGGCGTTTCATCCGGCCGATGGTTAATCTTAACAGAGGAGTGTGTCGGCTGACCTTGACAGGGTTTTTCGCGGGTGTAAGAGTCCGCGAGTCAGATGACTTGCGGAGGTGACGACGTGCCCGAAGCCCTGGCTGTGATTTCCAGACCCAGCGAAAGCCTTGCCTTACAGTGGTTGGCCCTGTCCTTGACGCCGGGGTTAGGCGCCAAACGAGGGCGAAGCCTGGTGGAGCATCTGGGCGGCGTGCAGAACGTCTTCAAGGCGTCGCTCACCGAACTGGAGGCTGCCGGGATTCAGGTGGCGTCCGCGCAGTCGCTGGGGACGGGCCGTTCGATGGAGTTGGCGCACGACGAACTGGGACGCGCGGCCGCCGCCGGAGTTTCAGTTGTCTGCCTGGATGATGCTTCGTATCCGACGCAACTGAAACAAATCTACGATCCGCCGCTGGTCCTTTATGTCCGCGGAAGCGTGGAAGCGATCGGACAACCGGGCGTCGCAGTCGTAGGCACGCGTCATCCCACGCCCTATGGATTGGGAATGGCCGAGCGCCTGGCGTGCGACCTGGCGGCCCGCGGGCTAGTTATTTTCAGCGGCCTGGCGAGGGGCGTGGACGCGGCTGGCCATCGTGGCGCGATCAACGCGAAGGGGAAGACGGTGGCGGTTTTTGGCACCGGCGTGGACGTTCTTTATCCTAAAGAGAACACGCGCTTGACTGAGCAGATGCTGAGCCTGGGCGGGGCTTTGATTTCCGAATTCCCCATGAACACTTTCGCTGCGCCGCAAAACTTTCCTATTCGCAACCGCATCATCAGCGGTATTTCCATCGGCGTCCTGGTCGTGGAAGCTGCCGAATACAGCGGCACGCGGATCACGTCGCGCTGCGCCTTGGAACAGAATCGCGAGGTCTTCGCGGTTCCCGGCAACGTGACCAACAAGAACTCCTGGGGTCCGAATACGTTGATCAAACAAGGCGCCAAGCTCACCGCGACGTGGGAAGACGTGTGGGAGGAACTCCCGCCGCAAGTACGACTTGCGCTCACTCCCGCCCCCAGTGATGAATCGCAGGCTGGAGAAACTGCATCTCTATTCGGGGAAACGGAGCTGCCGCCGCACGAAAGAAAGATATTGAAGCTGTTGAAAGCTGACGAAGCCACTCACATCGACGAGATCGTGGAAAGCCTGGAGGCCGACCTGTCATCCTCAGAAATCTTCGCCGCACTGTTCGAGCTGGAGCTGGCCGGGAAAGTGAAGCAGATGCCGGGGAAGAATTTCGTAAAAAGCTTCTAGCTGTTAGCTCTTAGCTGAAGCGCTGGGATGCGGCGAAGGAGGGAAGATGCGAAATTATAAGGACGTTCAGGTTTGGGAAAAGGCTCACAGGTTGACTCTCGCGGTTTACAAAGGCACGCAAGACTTTCCGAAAGAGGAGCGATTTGGGTTGACGAGTCAGATCCGTCGCTCATCCGCTTCGATCGCGGCAAACCTGGCGGAAGGCTGTGGCCGAAGATCGGATGGTGAAATGGCGCGATACATCCAGATTTCGATGGGCTCGGGCGCCGAGCTCTCCTATCACTTGTTGCTGGCGCGAGACTTGGTTTTCTTGAAGAACACAGAATATTCCGATTGGGACTCTGCCTTGAGCGAGGTTATGCGCATGCTCTCTTCGCTCTCCCAGAAGTTAAGAAATGCTCTGGCGTCTTAAAGGTTTCAAGCTAATAGCTAAAGGCTAATAGCTAAAAGCTTCCCGACGGAACTTGTTGCCACCACCGCATTCATGCTAGCTTCAAAACCAGTAACCACCATCAGAGGACACATTGTCAAAAGGTTTAGTCATTATCGAATCGCCCGGCAAGGCGAAAGCCATTCAGAAGTATCTTGGCAAAGGCTTCGTTGTCGAAGCATCGTTTGGCCACGTCAAAGACCTGCCCAAGAGCACACTGGGCGTCGATATCGATAACAATTTCGAGACGGAATACGTCGTCATTCCCGGCAAGGAGAAAGTTCTCGCCAAGCTGAAAAAGCTGGCCTTATCCGCCGACAGCATCTACCTTGCACCCGACCCGGACCGCGAAGGCGAAGCTATTGCCTGGCACCTGGCCGAGGAATTGGGTGACGGAAAGACTAAAAAGAAAAAGAAGAAAAAGGAAGGTGGTGAGCCCGACCGCATCCGCCGCGTAACTTTCAACGAAATCACCAAGCGGGCTGTGCAGGAAGCTTTCGAGCATCCCCACGATATCGACCGCAACCTGGTGGACGCACAGCAGGCGCGTCGTGTGCTTGACCGCCTGGTGGGCTATCAGGTCTCTCCGTTGCTCTGGGACAAAGTCCGCCGCGGCTTGTCGGCGGGCCGGGTTCAGACCGTCGCTCTTCGGCTCATCGTCGAGCGCGAACGCGAAATCAAGGCTTTCCAGAAGGTTGAATACTGGACGATCGACGCTCACCTGGCAGGACCGAAGCCTCCGGCATTCGACGCCCGCTTCGTGGGCAAAGGTGAAGAGAAGGTCGAAGTAAATAATGGCGAGGATGCGGAGAAGATCCGCGCCGCGCTGGAGAAGGCCGACTGGCTGGTTCGCACCGTCGAGCGCAAAGAGCGCCGCCGTAACGCCACTCCACCGTTCACCACCAGCAAGCTGCAGCAGGATTCTTCGCGCAAGCTGCGTTTCAGTGTCAAACGCACGATGATGATCGCGCAGCGTCTTTATGAAGGCGTGGAACTGGGCGAGGAAGGCTCGGTCGGTCTCATCACCTATATGCGTACCGATTCCACCCGCGTCTCCAACGAAGCCCTGGCCGAAGTGCGCGAGTACATTACCTCGCAATACGGCAAGGATTATCTGCCGGAGTCGCCGAACGTATATAAAGAGAAGAAGGCGGCGCAGGCGGCGCACGAAGCCATCCGTCCTACCTCGGCGATGCGTCATCCCGACCAGATCAAGCAATATCTGAAAGAGGATGAATACAAAGTTTACAAACTGATCTGGCAGCGCTTCGTAGCCTCGCAGATCACGCCCGCCGTCTTCGACCAGACCACGGTCGACATCGACGCCAAGTCTGGCGCGGAAACTTTCTGGTTCCGGGTGACTGGGTCGGTGCCCAAGTTCGACGGCTTCCTCAAAGTCTACGAAGAATCCAAGGAAGGCAAAGACGAAGAGGACGAAGAACTCAAGCACAAGTTGCCACCGCTCGAGGCGGGGCAGAAGCTCACGCTCCGCGAACTGAAGCCCGAGCAGCACTTCACCGAGCCTCCGCCGCGTTACAACGAAGCATCGCTGGTGAAGGAGCTGGAAGAACGCGGCATCGGACGGCCGTCCACGTATTCCGCGATTCTCAGCACCATCCAGGAGCGGCAGTACGTGCAGAAGCTGGGCGGGAAGTTCTCACCTACGGAGATCGGATTAGTTGTGACCGATTTGCTGGTGGAGAATTTCCGCGACATCTTTGATGTTCAGTACACCGCACGGCTGGAAGAAGAACTGGACGAGATTGAAGAAGGCAAGGAGACGTGGACCAACGCGCTGGCCGACTTCTACAAACGGTTTGCCAAGGACCTCCGCTACGCCGAGAAGCACATGGAGAACATCAAGCGGATGGAGAAGCCGACCGACGAGAAGTGCGAGCGCTGCGGCTCTCCGCTGGTGATCAAGTGGGGCAAGCACGGGTCTTTCTATGCTTGCAGTTCCTACGATAAAGAGAATCCCGAGAGCTGCACCTTCACCAAGGAGAATCCCATCAACCTGCCCGACCTGGATTCGGCGGATATCCAGGAGACGACGCAGGAAGAATATTGCGAGAACTGCGGCCGGGTCATGGTCCTGAAGCGCGGACGCTTCGGCCAGTTCATGGCGTGTACCGGCTATCCCGATTGCAAGACCACGCGGCGTCTTGATCAGGGTAAAAAAGTTCCGGACATTCCGCTCGATGAACTCTGCCCCAAGTGCGGGCGCAACATGATGATCCGCCACGGCCGCTTCGGAGAGTTCACCGCGTGCAGCGGTTATCCGGAGTGCAAATATGTGAAGCAGAATTTCATTGGGGTGAAGTGTCCGCTTTGCAAAGACGGCGAAATTGTGGAGAAGAAGGCGCGCAAGGGTAATACATTTTACGGGTGTGGAAATTATCCCAAGTGCAAGTTCACCTCCGCCGGCAAGCCGCTGGCAGAGAAGTGTCCGAGTTGTGGTAACGAATACCTGGTTGAGAAGACCCTGAAGGCAGGTCCGGTGATCGCCTGCCCTAACAAAGAATGCGACTATGAGCGCGCGGCAGAACCGGTCCCTGTAGCCTAAGCACAAACCACGCAGGGGCGGAGCCCGTCCTGAGCGAAGTCGAAGGATGTCCCCACCTGCCCAGCCGAGCGAAGCTCGGCAGTTCAACCAACCGCAGCGCAGTTCAACTAACCAAGGAGACTCGCAAATGGCAAAAAAGCCCACCGCAGCCGACGCCCAACTGCTTCTTCAACTTTACGATCTTCGCCGCGAAGCCGAGATGCGCAAAGCCCGCAACTGGTGGGTAGGGACCTTCTGGCCCAACACCGCAGATGATTTCATGAAGGTGGCGTCAGCCATGGGAACCCAGGAAAACGCCTGGTTCCGTCAGGTCGCAGGCTACTGGGACCTGGCATCGTCGATGGTCCTCCATGGAGTCATCCACCCTGACCTCTTTCTCGAGGGCGGCTTCAGCGGGGAGATGTTTTTCATCTACGCCAAAATCCAACCTCTTTTGAAGGAGCTGCGCGAAAAGATGCAGAGCCCGGGACTGTTTCGCAACGTGGAGAAGGTAATCACCAGCTCTAAGACCGGACGTGACCGTCTGAAGACCGTCACTGCGCGCCTGGAGAGCCGGCGCAAGACCATGGCGGAGACGGCCAAGGCAAGTTGAGCTGCTGCGTTCATCTCCCTTCTTCCCTCATCTTCCGGCTGTCATCCTGAGGAGTTGAAGGACCCCTACTGTGGCGCCGGTGCCGACAACAATTGTTCAACCGATAATAGCGATAAATCATCGCGGGCCTGGACGCAGCATTGGAGAATGCAGGGGGCCTTCGACTTCGCAGCTATTCGCCAAGCGAGTAGCTGCTCCGCTCAGGATGACAAGGATCGCTGAAAGCTGAAAGCCTTCCCTACGAGATGTACTCCCGGATGTACTCGTCTTTGGTTTGCTTCAGCGCTTCTATGTCGCCGTCGAAGATAATTTTTTCGTTGCGGAGGATCAGGAACGTCATCGGAACTTCCCCGTGGGCGCCGCTGCCCAGCGCCCGCATCTGGTTGGTTTCGCGATCGAAGTAGTGGGTTGCCATGATAAAGGCGTCCTGCAGTCGATGGGTAACCAGGAGCGAGCTGGTTTTGTACACGTCCCGCTGTTTCACGATCAGCGCGATGATGGTTGTGGAGGTGACCGGATCCAGTCCTCCGGTGGGCGAATCATAGAGCAGGATTTCCGGCTGCGTAATGATGGCGCGCGCAATCGCCACGCGCCGCCGCATTCCGCCTGAAAGCTCGGAAGGGAACATGTTTACGGTTCGTTCCAATTCGACGAAACTCAGGGCCTCGCGCACCCGCCGCTCGATTTCCTCCTCGGAAACGTTGCCTTCCTCCAGCAGCCGAAACGCAACGTTTTCCCGCACCCTGAGCGAGTCGAAAAGTGCGCTCTCCTGGAACACCATGCCGATCCGGCGCCGCAGGTCGAACAGAGCTTCTTCGCTCATCTGGGTCACTTCTTCGCCCAGAACGTAGATACGGCCCGAGTCCGGTTTCAGCAGCCCCAGCGCCAGTTTGAGGATGGTGCTCTTGCCCGAACCTGCGATGCCGAAAATCGCTTTAGTCTCGCCTCGCGCCAGCCGGAAGGAGATGGCGTCAAGCACTGGCTTTCCGTCGAAGCCCAAAGAAACATCCTCGAAGACAATGACGGGCTCTGCAGATCCTGCGACGGACGCCGCCGGCATCTCGAGAGGTGTTGGGGGGGCAGCCATAGCCTCAGTGGTACCCGAATAGCGTCATGGTCAAGCGAGTTACAAAGAAATCCACAACGATAATCAGAATGGAAGACGCGACCACCGCCTGGGTGGTCGCTCGGCCGACGCCCTGCGTGCCACCCCGGGCCGACATTCCGTAGTAGCAACCGATGGTGGAAATGATGAACCCGAACAGCACCGGCTTTAACAACCCGGTAAAAACGTCACGGAAGACCAACGCTTGCCAGGCGGAACTCCAGTACTGGCGCCAGTCCATCCCGAACAGCAGGCTGGAAACTGCTCCGCCGCCCGCGAGTCCGCAAGCATCGGAGATGATGGTCAGAAAAAAGAGCATGAACACCGTCGACACCACTCGAGGGGTCACCAGCTTTTTTGTCGGATCGGTGCCGAGGGCGCGCATGGCGTCGATCTGCTCCGTCACCACCATCGATCCCAGTTCACTGGCCATACCGGAGGCATTGCGCCCGGAGACCATGAGCCCAGTAATGACCGGCCCGAGTTCGGTCACCATACCCACCGCGACCAGTTGTCCGATGAGTGACAGCGATCCGAAGCGTTGCAGCGTATTGGCACTATTCAGGGCGAGCGAGCCCCCGATGGAAAATCCGGTGAGCACGACGATGGGCAGCGAACCTACGCCGATCAGGTCGGCCTGTTGCAGCATGTCTCCAAAATAGACCGGCTTCTTGAACAGGTTGCCAAGCGATCGCCACACCAGCAGGGCGTATTCCTGTATAGCCAAGACCTTCTCTTTGGCAAACTCCGAGGGCGAGATAAGGTCGACAGCACTGAAGAGATCTCCGGCAGCCATGCGTGCATTCTCCGTCGCTACTGAGGAACTATAGCAGGGAAAAGGCGGGTGTCGGGCGTCAGCCCTCGTACCTCGGACCTCAGGCGTCAGCCCTCGGACCTCGGGCGTCAGACTGCGGGAGTCGGACCCTGCCTTTTTTTTCGCTTTCGGCTTTCCGCGAACCTTCCAATGGGTTCGAGATCTGAAGTTTGAGATCTGAAGTCCGAGGTCTGACGCCTGAGGTCCGACGCCCGACGCCTACTCCCTTACCTTCTTCTTGATCTCAATATTCAGGCGCTTGATTTTTTGATTCAGGGTGGACAGGGGCACGTGGAAGCGTTCGGCGGCTTCGGTCTGGTTCCAGTTACATTTTTCCAGCATGTCCAGGATGATGTGGCGTTCGCAGTCTTCCACGATATCGAACAGGGAAGCGTCGCCGCGGTGTTCCAGCAGAGGCACGGGACTGCCACGACCCACAATCTGGTCGGGAAGGAGTTCCGGGCCAACGTCCAGGCCGGAAGAAAGCACCACGGCTCTCTCGACCACGTTCTCCAGTTCGCGCACGTTTCCCGGCCAGGAGTAGGACAGGAGGGGACGAAGCCCTTCCGGCGTCATTCTCCGCCGCGGGCGCTCGTTTTCTTCCGAGTATTTCGCAAGGAAGAAATCGACCAGCAGAGGGATATCTTCTTTTCTCTGTCGCAGAGGCGGCAGGTCGACGGTGATGACGTTCAGGCGATAAAAGAGGTCGTCGCGGAATCTACCTTCGCGCACCAATTGTTTCAGATCCACGTTGGTGGCAGCGATGATGCGTACGTCCACCTGAATTTCGTGCACCCCGCCCAGGTGCATAAACTTACGGTCCTGGAGCACGCGCAGGATCTTGCTCTGCGTGTCCATGCTCATGGTGCCGATTTCGTCGAGAAACAGCGTGCCCCGGTCGGCGATTTCGAACAGACCCTTCTTGGAAGCGATGGCGCTGGTAAACGCTCCCTTGACGTGTCCAAACAGCGTGGACTCCAGCAGGTCGGGCGGCATCGAGCCGGTATTCACCGGAACAAACGCGCGCTCCCGTCGCGGCGAGTTCAAATGGATCGCCTTAGCGATCAGCTCCTTGCCGGTTCCGCTCTCGCCCTGCAACAGTATCGTCGACCGGCTGGGCGCCACTTGCGCTACCAGGTCGAAGATCTTGAGCATGGGCTCGCTCTTGCCCACGATATGTTCAAAGTTGTAGCGCTGCTTCAGAGCGCGCTTGAGCTGAACGTTTTCCGCTTCGGTGCGGTGACGGCCCACCGCGATGCGCACATCGGCCAGCAGTTTTTCGTTGTCCCACGGCTTTTGGACGAAGTTGGTGGCGCCCGCCTGCATGGCTTTCACCGCATTTTCCACCGTACCGTACGCGGTGATCATGATGACGGAAAGCTGCGGGTCGTGCAGATGAAGGTCGGCCAGCAAATCAATCCCGTTGCGGTCGGGCAGCGCCAGGTCGAGCAGGACAAGGTCGAAAGGACGGTCGCCAATGCGCGCCATGCCCTCGTCGCCGGTGGCCGCCGATTCCACCGAGTAGCCTTCCAGTTCCAGCAGGGTTTCCAGGGATTCGCGGATGGCGGCTTCGTCATCGATGATCAACACAGAGCCCGCAGACGAAGCCGACGCTTCGTTCAGGGAGCGGCGCGGGATGGTTGCCAGTTCAGACATTGACGGTCTTCCTCATCAGCGGGAAATCCAGGTAGAACGTTGTACCCTGGCCGGGTTGGCTCTCCACTCGAATCTTTCCCGCATGTTCCTGAATGATGCCGTAGGTGACAGACAGGCCCAGGCCCGTGCCTTTGCCCTGACCCTCCCGCGGCGCCGACTTGGTGGTAAAGAAGGGGTCGTAGATGCGCTGGATATGTTCCTGGGCAATTCCCGTGCCGGTATCGGACACGACCACGCTCACTCCGTCCCCGTTGGCAGTGGCGACTCGAAGATCTCCGCCACCGGGCATCGCATCCCGCGCGTTGAGGAAAAGATTCAGGAAGACTTGTTGCAGGCGTCCGGGATTGCCGCTGATCAGCGGCAGGTGCTCAGCCAGATCATCCTGAACTTTGATCTTGGTGATCTTGAACTGGTGCTCGAGCAGGGCCAGGGTATCCGCAATAATCTTGTTGATGTTGACCTCGGTAAACTCCGTGCCACTGGTGCGCGAGAAATTCAGCAGGTTGTTGACAATCTCCGAAGCCCGGAAGGTCTGGCGGGTAATTTTCTCCAGCAACCCGCCTTTTTGCGGATCGTCCTGCAGTTGTTTCGAAAGCATCTGCGCGTAGGAGGAGATGACAGCCAGCGGAGTGTTGACTTCGTGCGCGACTCCGGCGGCGAGCAACCCGATGGACGAAAGCTTGTCCGCCTGCGAGAGCTGCGACTCCAGGTCGATGCGCTCGGTGATGTCGTCCACGATGATCAGCCGACCGATTACGTTAAACTTCCGCGTGACCAGCGGGGCGATGGCAACGTTCACGATGCGGCTTTCGCCCGTCGGCGTCGCCAGACGGAACTTGTACAGGTTGTTGATGCCGGGATTCTGCCGCACCCGGTAAAACTCTTCTACGAAGGCCGCAGGGAACACTTCGCTCAATGGCCGCGTCAGCGCCTGCCAACGGGGCAGCGCGTACATGACTTCCATCTGCGAGTTCCAGGATTCGATCCGGTCGGCCAGATCCACCGCCATCACGCCGACGTTGATCGACTCCACGATGTTTTCGTTGAAGTCTTTCAGACGCTCGTATTCGGCGACCTTCTGTTCCAGGGACGCGTACAGGCGCGCGTTCTGAATGGCAATGCCGATGTATCCGGCCAGCGTCTCCAGCAGTTCCACGTCTTCGCTGGTAAGGAAGTCGCCCTCCACCGTCTTGCCTAAGCCAAGGAACGCGATGGTGCGTTGCTGGGCGCGGCAGGGGATGTAGTAATTCATATCCAGCCTGCCAATGGTCTGCTGGGCGCTCGGAGTCTCGCGCGGTACCTGGTGCACATTCTCCAGGAAAAGGTGTCCGGCCTCGATTTCGGGTCGCGGGGCGCTGAGGAAGTTCAGGTCCAGACCGCTAGTGGTGGTCATGCCGAATGACTTGGCCAGGAAGAATTGTGCCGGCTCGCCGGCGGCGAGGAATATGGCCATGCGATCCACCAGCAGCGTCCGCGACAAGCGATCGACGACCGAACTCAACATTCTGTCTAGATCGGTTTCCGCGCTGAGCTCGCGGCCAAATTCGATCAGCGTCTTACGGTAGTCATAGCGAGTGCGATAGAAGAACTGGTCAATCCGCTCCTGGATCCATTTGCGGACGGGATCAAACAACAGCGCCGTGACCACCATCGCCAGGATCAAGCCAATGGGGCCGGAGCTCGGTACCTGGGTGTGCACCAGCTCGGCCACGCCAGCCACCACCGCGAAGTAAACTCCCACGATCGCACCGGCGGCTAATGTGTACACCATGCCACGCTTGAAAATCAGGTCTACGTCCATCAAGCGGTAGCGGAAGATGGCGTAGCCAAAGGTCAGGGGCAAAAGGCCCAGTGACAGCACCGAAACCTTCATGGCCGCCGTGGGCAGTGCGCCGGTCAGGTACGGGATCACGTAGAACAGCGTGAACGGCGCAATCGCCAGGATGGTGCCGCGGGTCACCCACTTCAGTTGCTGGCGCAGGATCGGTGTGCTGGCCTTGCGATAGCTGAACCACAACACTCCGGCCGCCACCACGAAGAACAGGGCCAGATAGCCCATCTGTATGCGGTCCAGGTTCCAGCGCACCCGCTCGCTGGCTTTCAGCAGGCGCAGGGTGAATACATGGATCCCCAGCAGCAGCATCCCGGGCACGTAGATTGCCGGAATGATCCAGCGATGCTTGCGTACAAAGTTGCGTTTTTCCGGGAAGGTCAAGACAAAGTGCAGGAACAGAGCCGGCTGCAACAGCCAGGCCACCACGTTGCCCCAGTAGATAATCCAGTCAAAATCGTTCAGCTTGCCGGTGAACTTGAAGGCGTAGAAGATGAACGAGACCAGGCAGAAAACGTAGAAATGGGTGGAACTCGGGGCCGTCCATCGGCGCAGCAGCACATAGAGCCCAATGCCCAGATAGATCAGAGCGATGAAACGAAGCCAGAAGTTGAGCGAGCGTTCGGCCGGGACCAGGATCACGGTCATGTCCAGCGGAACCGAATGCCGAACCAGAGAGTAAGTTGCTTTCGACCAGGCGCCCACCCGGTACACCTGTCGCATGCGGGCGGCAGTGTCCGTCACCTCGCGCTCGTTGATCGCGGTCAGGCGATCGCCCGCCCGAATGCCAGCCTTGTCGCCCGGGCCATTTGGCTCAACCCGGTCGGCTACCAGGCCGCCATTGCTTCCCGCCTGTTCCATCCACCACACACCGTCCCAGGGAATCTGGAAATCGCGTTCCTTCTGGAAGTTGATCCAGGCCAGAACCACGGCGGCAGTGGTCAGCAGGATGAGCAGGCCAGCGGTAAAGCGGACTTGAAACTCCCGGTTCATCGACCGCAACGGCTCCTGATGGAGGGTAGGGGGGTTACCCAATGGAGGGTTCTGCACGTTCGGGGCCAAGGCGGTGTGCAAAGCGAGAACCTCTAACTTACTTCAAAGAAACGACTTTACCGATTATAGAAGCCTCACGAAGGTAAAGCTATGTTTTTTGGAAGGCTTCTGTGGAGTTTGGTAACTCCATGCATAGCAAAAACTTAATGCACGCAAGGCTAAGCGATACCGGGGTGGTTGCCGGTGCCGGAATCCTAGGGGCGGGCACCCAGCCCAGCCGGGCACAGCCCGGCAGGTCTCAATCCGCAGGTCCGGGCCTACGTGCGCGATTGGACAACAGCTGCCTCGCGCCCTCCTGGAGCGAAGGAATCTTAACTCCGTTAGAATCGTTTCTTCCCATGACCTACACCGACGAAATCATTGAGCGCGAGCACCGTTTCCTCTTGCCGACCTACAACCGCTACCCCATCGCTCTCGAACGCGGCAAGGGTGTGTTCCTGTATGACCACGAAGGCAATCGCTATCTGGATTTCGTGGCCGGACTCGGAGTGAACGCCCTCGGGCATGCCCACCCGCGAGTCATCAAGGCGATTCGGGAGCAGGCCGCGCGGGCCATCCACTTTTCGAATCTCTACTACAACGAATTTCAGGGGCGCCTGGCGGAGAAGCTCTGCCAGCTATCCGGCTTGCATCGGGCTTTCTTTTCCAATAGCGGAACCGAGGCCATCGAAGGCTCCATCAAACTTGCCCGGCTGGCCGGGCACCGCGTGGGCGGCGACGCCAAGAGCCAACTGGTAGCGCTGCAAGGCTCGTATCACGGACGAACTTTCGGCGCTATGTCCCTCACCGGTCAGGACAAGTACCGCAAGGGATTTGAGCCGTTGCTGGAAGATGTCAAATTCGTTCCCCGTGATGATATCGAGGCGTTGCGCGCTGCGGTGGACGATCGGACCTGTGCCATCGTGCTGGAACCCATCTTCGGCGAGGGCGGCATCTACGAGTGTTCGACGGCTTTCCTGCAGGAATGCCGGGCCCTCGCCGACCGCCACAGGGCAGCGCTGATTTTCGATGAAATCCAATGCGGGCTCGGTCGCACCGGCACCATTTTTGCGTTCCAGACGTTCGGGGTGACGCCGGACATTGTCGCGGTCGCGAAGCCAATCGCCGCGGGCTTGCCGCTGGGAGCTTTTCTGGCCAAAGAGGAGCTCGCTTCCGCGATCTCCGCCGGACAGCACGGCACGACCTTCGGCGGAGGCCCGCTGGCCTGCCGCGTGGCCCTCGAATATCTGGCCATCGTCGAAGACGAAAAGCTGCTGGAGAATGTGTCTCAGGTGGGTGGGTACTTGCAGGCGCAGTTGAAGGCGCTGGCGGAAAAACATGCGGCGGCACAGGAGGTCCGCGGGCGAGGCCTGATTCTAGGACTGCAGCTGGCGATTCCGGCGCGTCCCGTCGTCGAGGAAGCACTGGCCGAAGGCGTTCTGTTCAACAGCACCCAGGACACGGTGCTGCGGTTTCTTCCTCCGTTCCTACTGGAGGAAAAACACGTGGACAAAGGCATGCGCGTGCTGAAGAAATTGTTGCGGAAGAGGCGACCGTAGTGCTGTTTGCTCAACTGCCCGAAAAAAACGGGGGAGCCTAAACTCCCCCTTTCACAGAAGCGACAGAGGCGATATCACTTACATAGAGGGTCGAAGCCGCTGCGGAGTTGTCTGGCGGGAAAAGAACCAAAGTGAAGAATAGATCAGAGACGGAAAGCGAACTGCAGAGCTCGGCCTTCGAGGAACGCTGGGCCATGGTTAATGGCTGCCGCATGCGCTATCTGTTCAGCGGCTCGGGCCCGGCTCTGCTGCTGGTCCATGGACTGCTGGGATACTCGTTTTCCTGGCGGCATGCCTTGCCCGTTCTGGCGCCGCAGGCCGCGGTGTACGCGGTGGACGCCCTGGGAGTGGGCTTCTCCGACCGGCCTCCCGGCCTGGACTGCCGATTGCGGGCCCATGCCGAACGGCTGCTGCGTTTTCTAGACGACGTTGGCGTGGTTTCTTGCGATCTGCTGGGGACATCGCACGGCGGTGCCGTGGCCATGATGGTGGCGGCCCTGGCGCCGGAACGAGTGCGAAGCCTGATTCTGGTTGCCCCAGTAAATCCGTGGTCGGCACACGGAAAGCGATGGGCTCCTTTCCTGACGACCGGGCCTATGCCCTGGTTGATTCTTCGACTGGGGCCTGCCGTTCAAATTATCCATGACGTGGGGCTGCGCCGCCTTTACGGCGACCGCAGGCGCATTCAGCCAGGCACACTTGAAGGTTATTCCGCTCCCTTGCGAATTCCCGGCACCTTCAAATATGCGTTGGGCGTAGCCCATTCATGGAACAGCGATCTGCGGGAGTTGGAATCCGCGTTACCGCGCATTGCCCACATCCCGACTCTGCTGCTCTGGGGCAGCAAGGATGCCGCGGTCAGTCCGGCTTCGGCAGAGCCGTTGCGCCGGCAATTTACGGATTGCCGGATTGAAATGTTTGACGGCGTGGGGCACTTGCCTTACGAAGAAGTCCCCGAGGAGTTCAACGCGTCGGTGGCGGGATTTCTGTCCCGGAATGGCCGGGAAATCTTCTGACATGTCCAGCTACCTGTTCGACCTCCTGCGCGGTTATCTGGCTCACTACGGCTACTGGGCGGTGGGAGCCGCGCTCCTGCTGGAGAATGCGGGCCTGCCGGTTCCGGGCGAGACCATTCTGCTGCTGGCGAGTTTTCTGGCTTATTCGGAGCACAAGCTGGGTCTGCCTTACATCATCCTGGTAGGTGTCTGTGCGGCGACGCTGGGCGACAATCTGGGCTTCGCGATCGGATTCTACGGCGGCCGCCCCCTGCTGGAGCGGTATCAAAAAACCCTGCACATCCGGCCCAGCGTGATCGCGCGCGGTGAAGAACTCTTTGCGCGTTACGGGTCGGCCACTATTTTTGTGGCACGATTCATCGCGGGATTGCGGATCGTTGCAGGACCGCTGGCGGGCGTCCTGCGCATGAGCTGGCGCAAGTTTCTGTTGTTCAATTTTCTGGGCGCAGTGGTTTGGGTGAGCGTCATCGCCAGCGTGGGATATCTTTTCGGCAAGCACTGGGAAGGGTTGGTCGACCTGGTGGAGGACGCCAACATTGCAATCGCGATTGTCGTGGTCGTTCTTGCGGCGGTTTTCTGGTGGCGGCGGAGGAGAGAACGCTAGCCGGGTTACAGAGTCACCCTCCTCTGCGTTCTTTGTGTTCCCTTTGCGTCCTCAGCGGTTGAAAGCCTTAAAAGCCTTTAACCGCAGAGGACGCAAAGAAACCGCAAAGGACGCAGAGAAACCCAGTTGGTTACTTTTCTCATCACGCCGGGACCTAACCAATTGGCATCGGCTTCAACCCGGTGCTAACCTCGACACAGCGAAATCCGCACATGGCTGATTCAGCAACCACCGCCGGCATCCGATCCCGTTTTCTGTCGGTCGAGATCCCCGAAGTCTGGATGCGTTTCCTGCTGGCGATTGTGGGACTGGTCCTGGCTTTTGGAGCCGCGCTGTTTTCCACCGTCGCGCGCGAATCGGGAAGTCTGTGGGCTACCGTCATCTTTGCCTCGGTGGCGCTGACGCTGGCGGTGATTGTGGGTCTGACCACGGTGCCGTATCTGGCGCGCCGGGTTGCCGGCGGGCGCGTCCGGGATGCCTTTGACTACGACGTGACCCGCGTGGGCATCGTCTACGTCATGACGGTGATTTTGATCGCCATCGCCGCTCTGAACACGGGTAACAATCTGCTTTACGTGATTGTGGCGGCGATGTTGGCGGCCATCCTGGTATCGGGTCTGGCGTCGGCAGCCGTCCTGCGCGGCCTGGAGCTTGATGTCCGTTTGCCCGATCAGGTTTTCGCCGGGCGCCCCGCGCTGGGAAAAATCGTAGTCCGGAACTGCCGCCGCTGGCTGGCTTCGTTCTCGATCAGCGTAACTCCGCTCAAGCCCGACAAGCCCTCGGGGCGATGGCAATGGGTGCCCGCAACCTTTGGCTTCCCGCCGGGACGGCCGGCTGCGACGCAGTGGCTAAGACTGCCGGATCGGCAGTTGCGCCGAGTGCTGGATCGTGGCGCACCGGCAGGAATTTTCACCGAGTCGGCGTATTTTCCCTACATTCGCGCGGGCGCTGAACTCTCAGCCGAGATGGAAATCCGGTTCCCGCGCCGCGGACGCTATCAGCAGAACAGCTTCGGTCTGGCCACCCGCTTCCCCTTTGCCTTTCTGACCAAGACGCGGCGGGTGCCCCTGGCCCGCGAGATACTGGTGTACCCGTCGGTGGAACCGACCGCCGAATTTTTCGAAGTGCTGCCCCTGATCACCGGTGAATTTGAAACCTTTTTCCGCGGCCGCGGTGACGACCTGTATCTCATCCGGGAATATATGCCGGAGGATTCGGCGCGTCACGTGGACTGGAAAGCCACGGCGAAGTCGGGGTCCCTGAAAGTGCGCGAGTTCAGCCGCGAGGACGAACGCAGGGTGCGTCTGGTATTTGATAATCCGGCACCTGGGGTGGTCTCCGATGAAGCGTACGAAAATGCGGTGACATTGGCAGCATCGCTGGGCTGGCACTTCGCCGAAAGCGACACCGAGGTTTCCTTCGTCGCTCAAGACTACAAAGCCGAGGGCGACATTGGCGGTTTCCTTGCGTATCTGGCCACGGTGCAAACGCAGGCGTCACCGTCGTTGCTCGACAGCCTCGAAATCTCCGATGATTACAACATCATCCTGACCACCCGGCCGCGCGGAACCGTTCCCACGAATCTGTGGGCCTGCTCATATCTTGTTTTCATCGGCGATCAATGACCGCAGGTGAACCGTGGGCGAACCTGGATGAACCGTGGGTGCCCGATTTTTCGGGTTTTTGCCGAAAAGTGGGGAATTGGGGATTGTGGGGAAGGCGTTGACTAGGGAACAAAAGCCCCACTTTTCGCAAAAGGGGTGAAAAATGGGGCACCCAAAACACTATCTTAAGTGCAGCCGCGCGCCATGCGCGTGCATCCCAAGAGGAGAGCGCCGCTTTGCCTGGCCAGCCGAAATCTTAACGAGGTGAAAAGGACATGAATCGTAAATACTTCCCGCTCGCGAGCACCGTGCTGGCAGCTTTTTTGCTGGCGGTGGCGCCTGTGCCCGCGTCCGGACAGAGAAGCCTGGAAATTCCTTCGGGCACGACCATCCGCGTGCGCATGATCGACAAGCTCAGCAGTGAACAGACCCAGATGGGAGACACTTTTCGGGGCACGCTGGACGAAGCCATCGAAGTCAATGGCAGGCAGCTTTACCCCAAGGGCGCGGATGTGATCGGGCGCGTGACTGACGTGCATCCCACGGGCAGGTTGAGTGAACCCGGAGAGCTCGATCTGGTACTCAATACAGTGAGCTCGGGAACGGTGGCCGCGTCGATTCACGTGGAGCCGCTGGTGATCAAGGGCGAGTCCCATACCAAGAGCAATGTCAGCAAGATCGGTGGCGGGGCGGCTTTAGGCGCGGTAATCGGCGCTATTGCCGGCGGAGGCAAGGGCGCGGCCATCGGTACTCTGGCGGGAGGAGCCGCCGGCACCGGCGCGGCTGCCGCTACAGGCAAGAAACCTGCCCTGGTTGATCCGGAAGCGGTGCTGACTTTTGTTACCTCCTCGGCTTCGAGCCCGGCCCCCGCCCCCAATGCCAACGAAGGGGGACCGGCCCCGGTGCCCCCTCCGGCTTCCTCCAACCCATCTTCGGATTCGAGATCGGATTCAAGATCGGATTCAAGATCCGATTCCAATTCCGATTCCAATTCCAATCCGCCTCCGGATGCGGCGGCGGGAGGCGATGACAGCAGTCAATTGTTTACCCTGCGCGATCGCAGAATTATTCGTAGCTGTGTGAGCGAGCACGCGTCCGACCTTCCCGCTAACGTGACGCAGCGTCCCGAGTTGCCCTCCGGGGCGGAACGCCAGATGCATCGCGGCGGAACTCTGTCGTCCGATATTCAAAACCAAGCTCAGGCGTTGCCGCTGACTTGCGAAGACCAACTGCCCAAGCTGCCGGACGATCTGGAACGCGTCCTCTATGGCGGGCGCGTGCTGCTGATCGACGGCAAGGGTCATATTCTGGACACTTTCTTTCTCGACCAGAACCAATAGTCACCGATTGCGGGGCCCGGCACCCAGGGTCGTGTCCCGATTTTCTGTACTTTTTTCTGTACTTTGGACGATGGTGGCAGGACTGGCTGCTCGACGGAAAACCGTCCGCAGAGCGTGGCGCGACGATTCTGGTAACCATTACTCCGGATTACTTTGGTAGGTTGAACTTTCGCGGCAAACTGCTAAGTTTAGGTTCAGGCGAGACTAGCCGCCGTACTCCGTCAACCGTGCGCCCCGGCTGGCTGGAACAGGTTGATGACCGCAGACCACCAACTCGCGCTCTGGATCGCCCACCCGGTGTTACAAATGGGAGTCGGGGCCGCAATGTTGCGCCACAAGCTGCATCGCATTTTTCCAGTTTTCTTCGCCTATATAGGGTTCCAGATTCTGGCCTTTTCGGTGTTGTTCCCCATGTATCAATGGGGCACTTACACTTACGCCGAATACTTCTGGTTCTACTGGACGTGCGCTGCGGTCAATCTCGTTCTGGGTTTCATGGTCATACACGAGATTTTTCAGGATGTATTCCGTCACTATCACACCTTGAAGGATTTGGGGTCGGTGCTCTTCAAGTGGGCTGCCCTGGTGATGCTGCTGGTGGCGTTTGTGGTCGCGGCCTCCAGCCCAACCGGGGATGAGGGTCCGATCGTGCAAGCCATCATCACGGTGCAACGTTGCGTGCGCGTGGCCCAGGTGGGACTGATCATGTTTCTCATGGTGTTCGCCCGCTATCTTGGAGCGTCGTGGCGGCAACACAGTTTTGGCATCTCGCTGGGCCTGGGACTTTCCGCTGCAGTGGAACTGGGCACGCTGGCGTTTCATGTGAGCGGCCATGCCTCTGAGGTGTCCGTCCACGTGATCAATCTGGTGGCCTATAACCTGGCCATCCTCATCTGGTTCGCCTACGTGCTGAGCAAGAGTCCGGTGCGATTGGCGGAAGCGAGCTCGTTCGCGTCGCATCGCTGGGAAAGGGGTCTCACTGATTTGCAGAATCCCGTGCCCGGTGATTCTCTGATCCCCATGTTCGAAAGCATGGTGGATCGCGCTCTCTCGCGCAGCCAGGGAGACTACTCACCGAAGTAGGTTCGTGCGGGTCCCCGCGGTTCACTAACCGAACGCATGGCAGAGGAGGATTGTATGCCCTTAGTGACGATCATTCGTGACGCAGGATACGTGGACAGGCTAAGGGCTTACCAAATCATGATCGATGGCCAAACAGTCGGCGAACTGAAAAACGGGGAGATTAAGCAGTTTTCTGTCCCTGCTGGTCAACACCAACTCGCGGTTAAAGTGGATTGGTGCGGTTCGAAACGGGTTCACTTCAAGATCGCGGAGGGAGAAACACTAGAGTTTGATGCCAAATCCAACGTTCGCGGCAAGCACGGGTATGGCATCCTGTGGACGGTTTTCTTCGACAGATACTCTTATCTTGCGCTTGAGCAACGGCAGTTTCCTAGCAGTGCGGAAACTCGCTAACTACGATGCCGGGAAGCGTGTTCCTGCTACGATGAGCGCAATTGCTGACGCGATTAAATGGGCAGGGGAAATTGATGAACATTGGCCTGTGAAACGGGACTAACAACCTGGTTCACTCCGATTCATAATCTTCGCGGTGTCTGCCTCAGGTCTAGCCTGCCCATTCTCTTCCTTCCATCGGTTTATCAATCAAACCTGAAGTTGTTCTTTCGATCTCGTGCAAACGATTGCAGAAAAGGCTGTACTCCTTGCGGGTGCCTTGTATAATTCCGCAACCGTGAGGTTTCCCGCTCCCAGGGGCCTCGCACAGTTAGGAGAACACCATGAAACGTGCGGTCAGGATGTTGATCCTGATGGTAGGTTTGGCTTGCACGTACGTGGCAATCGCGACCCCGATCCTAAATGCTGAACTGGGCCCGATGCCGCTATGTAACCCGGCCAATCCAAATTGCTCGAAGAAGTAGCGGTCTCGAGTGCAACGGTTCACTGATGATTGGCCGCGAAAGTGGCGTTTTCTGATCTCTGGGCTGACCGCCTGCAATGGCAGGGTCAGCCCTCTTTTTTGCAATGTCGTGGGGGATTTGGGTGGAGCAGCGCTTTAGCGCTGCGTTAAAAAGCATTGCTGAGCGGCTTCAGCCGCTGAGGTACCTCTAGGCGCTGAAGCCCCCATCGCAAGACAGCAGCTCTATGCAGGCCTGAAGGCCTGCTCCACCCTTCAGGTGATGCCGTGGAATCGTGTCCCGATTGAGCGCCGACCAATTTCTAAACCGCTCGCTTTTCCGGCACCGCAGCGCGTCTCAGGCTTTGCCTCAGTTGTTCCGGATTTGAAACCGGCGGCTGGCAACTGAATCCCGAGCACACCACTGCCACCGACTCCCCCTCGTGGATCGCTGGAAGTTGAGGGATGCTTTCTGCCAGGGCTGGCGGCAGGTTTTGTGGCACTGCCTTGTTCGCCGCCAGCTTGAGCACCGCCTTATCGAAGCCGAAGAAGCCGACCGCGGCGGCGTAGAGCTGCTCCGCCAGAACGTCGTCCCCGAGGACGATAACTTGCGTATGCGGCTGCGCGAAATGCACGGCCGCAATGCCATAGGTCGCGGCAAAAATGCCGAACTTTGCGGCGAGGCCTGCCAGCAGCTCCAGCGTCTGCTCCGCCTTTTCCCGATAGCCCGGTTGATTGGTGTAAGCGTGCAGCCGCAGCAACGCGATCGCGGCGGCAGAATTTCCGGCTGGAGTGGGAGAATCCTGAAACGGCTTCCGCCGCGTGCCCAGCACGCCCAACGCCTTCTCCGTTCCATCCCCGGAGCCGGCGGTGTCGAAGAATCCGCCGGACACGGAGTCAAAGAAACGCTCAACCATCTTGTCGGTAATGCGCTGAGCGAAGGTGAAGTAGCTGAGATCGGCGGTCGCCTCGTAGGCGTCGAGACAGGCGATCGCGGTGAAGGCGTAATCGTCGAGCAACCCTGGCACCAGGCGCCGCTCGGCGGCGGGATCAGAGTACGCGACCACGTGCTGCAGCCCTTGTTGCGGATGCCAGGCCTCGGCTAAAACGCGGTCCAGTGAGCGCAGAGCGAAATGGCGGGCGGACTCGAGTTGCAATACTTTCGCAGCTTCGAGATACGCCGAAACGCACAGCGAATTCCAGCCTGCATACACCGTCTTGTCCACGTAAGGCGTGGGCCGCAGCAGGCGGGCTGCGTACATCTTTTTCCTGGCCGATTCGATCAGGGCGTGGGTGCGTTCCACGGGCAGGCCTGTCCGTTTTGCGATTTCTTCGATGGAAGCCCGAATGTACAAGACATTCTTTTGCGGGTTGTGGTGCATCTCGCCCACTTCGTTGACGTCATAGTGCAGACCGGCGACCGCGGCTTCTTCCTCCGTCAATACCGCCTGCATTTCCGCGCGAGTCCAGGTGAAGTAGTCGCCGTCGTCTTCCATCGAGTAGTCGGCGTCCTGGGAGGCGTAGAAGCCGCCGTGCCCGCGGTCGCTGAGCCACTCATCCATCCAGCGGATGACGTCGCGAGCCACTGCCGCAAAAAATTCTGAACCGGTCGCCTGATAGGCGTGAACGTAGTTCTTCAGCAGCTCGGAGTTGTCGTAGCACATCTTCTCGAAGTGCGGCACGATCCAGCGTTCGTCCACCGAGTAACGGTGGAAACCGCCAGCCAACTGGTCGTATACACCGCCGCGTGCCATCCCCTCGAGCGTGCTGACGAAGACATCGCGCAGCTTTTGGTCTCCCGCGCGCGAATATTGATCAATCAGGAGATCAAGGACGGCAGGGTGAGGAAACTTGGGTGCGCTTCCGAAGCCGCCATTCTGGGGATCAAACATCTTCAACGCGGATTCCACAATCTCGTCAATCACCTTGGGGGAAAACTCGCCACTGCTTCCGGCAAAAGACTCGGCCCGGGAGAGGGCGACCTCCACCATTTCGGCCTGTTGAACTACATCGCCATTCTTCTGGTGATACGCGTCGGCGATCGAAAGCAGCACACGTTTGAAGCTGGGGCGTCCGTAGTTTTCGTCGGGAGGAAAATAGGTGCCGCCGTAAAACGGCTTGCCGTCGGGCGTGAGAAATGCGGTAAGGGGCCAGCCTCCTTGCCCACTGATTGCACTGACTGCGACCTGATAACGGCTGTCGATGTCGGGACGCTCATCGCGATCCACCTTTACCGCTACGAAGCGTTCATTCACGATCTGCGCAACGTCGGGGTCGTCGTAGGATTCGCGATCCATCACGTGACACCAATGGCACCAGACGGCGCCAATATCAAGCAGGATGGGCTTGTTCTCACGCTTGGCGGTGGCAAAGGCCTCCTCGCCCCATTCGTTCCACTGAATGGGCTGGTGCATGGCGGAACGCAGGTAGGCGGAGGATGCCTTGGAAAGCGAGTTGAGGGTCTGGGTGGTCATGCTGAAAGTGTAACTGGTTTGGTGTAGCGCCGGCATCTTGTCGGCTGTCCCGAGGGCGTCTCGCCCTCGGCGTCGGTGGGCGGGACGCCCACCGGACAGCCGCCGGGACGGCGGCGCTACTTTTCTGGGGTCACACCGAGAGCCGCTTTGCGACCGCGCAATATAAATCCACCCCAGCCTGCAACTGCTTCTTCTCCACGTATTCCCCGTCGGTGTGGGCCACGTGGATCGATCCCGGGCCGAGCAGCAGTGGCTGTCCCCAGTTGCTGAGCGCGGGGATGTCGGTGGTGAAGGCGGCGACCATGGTGGGGAGGCCGTCCAGC
>WNFA01001849.1_pt1 | contig 32949 bp, 33 predicted proteins | sample 5400481 | NCBI WGS metagenome assembly WNFA01 (sample SAMN13153340, study PRJNA577476) | soil metagenome | isolation source: 120 cm saprolite under Douglas fir tree site 2 hole 1 replicate 2 | place: USA:California | collected 2015-04-18 | reverse complement strand
CCGAAGCGCAGGCTGTTGAGGACCGCCACGGGCCGGGCGCCCATGGTGAACACGTCCCGCAGGATCCCCCCCACGCCGGTAGCCGCTCCCTGATAGGGCTCCACGGCCGACGGATGGTTATGGGACTCGATCTTGAAGGCCACTGCCCAGCCGCCGGGCAACCGCAGCACGCCGGCGTTCTCCCCCGGCCCCTGCACGACCTGGGCACCCGTGGTGGGGAACGTCTTCAGCACGGGGCGCGAGTGCTTGTAGGAGCAATGCTCGCTCCACAACGCGGAAAAGACGCCCAGCTCGGCGAAGGTGGGCGTCCGCCCGAGCAGGGACGTGATCCGCTCGTATTCGATGTCCGTAAGATTGTGCTCGCGGACCAGCTGCGGCGTGATCGCGGGGTCGCCCGGGAACGGCGTCGGGGCGATCCGCATCACCTGTCGGACACCTTGGCTCCGGAGACGCCCCGCAGCAGGGCGCGGAACACGCGCCCCATGATGTTCGGCTCCGGATGGGCGAGCACGCTTTGGGCCTCGCCCGCGTCGAACCAGATCCCGTGGCAGTGCGTGCATTGATCGATCTGGATGCCGTGCCACTCTCCGGTGATCAGATCGTAGCCGCACTTCGGACACTTCATGTAGTGAGAGCGACGTTCGTTTTCCGCGGCGGTCTTCTGGACGGCGGCGCGCTGCTGGCGGAGCAGCTCGGCGTCCCGCTTGGCAAAGTATTCCTCCTCGTTTCTGCTGGGCTTGTCGGGCATCGGCCTCAAGGTGTCGAAGGTGTTTTCACCGTGAGCGTGTCGCCGCCCGGACGCGCCGGCCCGTGCGGTGGGGTCGCGAAGGGCGAGGACGACTGCCCGCTGTAGCCGTGGCCCGGCCAGCGCAGCACCGCGTCGACGACTTGCCCGTTCTGGAGGAACACCACATCGGCCGTGCCACAACTGTATTCGCAGCCATTCGGGTAGTAGAGGAAGGTCATGTCGCCCTGGCGCCGCACGGCGATCGGCGGCCCCCACAGCGAGTAGATCTCCCGCTCACGCATGCCCGGAGCGATCGTGCCGGTGTCCGGCGAGTTATAGGGCACGTCGCGCGTGGGGAGCGGCACGTCGGGTGCCTGCCGCGCCGGTTTCTTGGGCGGGGCGGGGGGCTTAGCGCCGACATCCTGCGCCGGTGCGGCGCGCTGCGTGTCCGGCACCGCTGGCGCCGGCTGCCCCGGTTTCACCCGCTGGCGCGCCGCCGCGATCTTCGCCTTGACCTTTTGCACCTGCTCGGTGATCTGCTTACACCCTGAGGTGGCGATCATCAACAGCGCGCACGTCAACAGCGTGCTGCGTCGCATGTCGAGCCTCCATCGAGTGAAAGACACGGGCGCCGTCCTGGCCACCCAAGGCCGGGGCGTCGCGGCGCTCCGGGTGCGGCATGATCCCCACCACGTTCCGACTGGCGTTCGTCACCCCGGCGATCTCGTGGGTCGAGCCGTTCGGGTTGTCCCGCACATAGCGCCACACTACGCGGTCCGTGGCCTCGAGCTCCGCGGCCGTGCGGGGCTCCACCACATACCGCCCATCGCCGTGCGCTACGGGGACCTCGAGCACCTCACCCTTGTCGTACAGGCAAGTGAACGGTGTGTCGGTCTGTTCCACCCGCACCCACACGGGCCGAGAGAGAAAGCGCAGCCCGACATTCCGCATCAAGCCACCCGGCAACAGCCCCGCCTCGCACAGAATCTGAAAGCCGTTGCAGATACCCAGCACGGCGCCGCCGGCGCGGGCGTGCTCGGTCACGGCGCCCATGACCTTCGAGAACCGGGCAATCGCGCCGGAGCGCAAATAATCACCGTAGCTGAACCCGCCGGGCAGGATCACCACGTCGGCCTGCCGCAGATCGGTGTCGCGATGCCACACGAAGTAGCCGTCCGAGCCCGCCGCCTGCGCCGCCGCGAGCGTTTCCGCGTCGCAGTTGGACCCGGGAAACACGATCACCGCGACGCGTTTCATCGGGCGGCCCCTCCCTCCACGGCGAGCTCGTAGTCCTCGGTCACCGGGTTCGCGAGCAGCCGGTCGCACATCGCCCGCGCGCGGGCCAGCGCTTCGTCGCGCGACGCCGCCTTCACCTCGAGCACCAGATGTTTGCCCATGCGCACCCGGGCGACCTCGCCGAAGCCCAGGGCGTGCAACGCGTGCTCCACCGCCTGGCCCTGGGGATCGAGCAGGGCGGCGCGGGGCATCACGCGCACCTCGACTCGGAACGCGCTCACCCCTGGCCACCGCGTTCCCGCTCGCGCGGGGCGATCCCGCGCGGCGGCGGCCCGAAGACCTCGCTCACCGCGGCGCCGTCGGCGATCACGATCGGGCCCGCGATGTCGGTGTCGTCGTCGTCCTCCTCGAAGAAGAAGCCGAGCAGCGTCGCGCGCAGAATGCCGTACACCATGTAGGTGATCCCCAGGGGGAAGAAGAACGCGTCGTGCTCGAGGATGCCGAAGATGAGGATAAACAGGATGGTCGCGAGCCCCAAGAGCCCCTTCAGCGTCCGGAGGCCCGCGCGCGGCATCGTCGCGTAGCGCACGTTGCTCACCATCAGGATGGTGAGAAGGATCATCAGCAGCTGCATCAGGTGGTGGCGGGGCAGGAAGCGGAACGCGTGCTGATACAGGTCCGTGGTCGTGAATGGAAAGAACGTGGCGAGCGTCATACCGGCGGCCGGCGACGGCAGCCCGATGAAGTAGCGCTTGGCGCGCCCCGCCTGGGTGATGTTAAAGCGGGCGAGCCGGATGGCGGCCGCCATCACGTAGAAATAGCAGAAGATCCACTCCGCCTGGCCGCCGGTCGCGAACTCGAGCTGGTAGATGAGAAAGGCCGGAGCCACGCCGAAGCTCACCACGTCCACTAGACTGTCGAGCTCCGCGCCGAACCGCGTGCCGGTGCGCGACAGCCGGGCCACCCGGCCATCGAGCGCGTCGAGCACGCCCGCGAAGAAGATGTACCAGCCGGCGCGATAAAACTCCCCGCGCGACGCCAGCACCATGGACCAGATGCCGAAGAACAGATTGAACAGCGTGAACAGGCTCGGTACGACGATCACGACGCGCCGCATGCTGGGGCGGGGGAAGGGCTTCACGGTGCGTACTCCGCCAACACCGTCGCCCCAGCCTGCACGCGGTCGCCCACGGCCACCCTGACCGTCGATCGAGCTGCGGCGGGCAGGAACACATCCACGCGGGAGCCGAACCGGATCATGCCCATCCGCGCTCCCTGCATCGCGCGGGCGCCGGCCGCGCCGTCGGTCACGATGCGCCGCGCGATGAGCCCCGCGATCTGGCGCACGAGTAGCGGGCCGCGCGCGCCGCGCAGCCCGACCGACGCCTGCTCGTTTTCGAGACTGGCCTTGTCGGAGGCCGCGTGAAGGAACCGACCGGGATTGTACCGCACCAGCTCGACCGTCCCCGTCGCGGGGTAGCGATTGACGTGCACGTCGAATACGCTCATGAAGATCGAAATCCGAGTCGCCTGGGTCTTGAGATACATCGGCTCATCCACCACCTGCACGTCCACGATCTTGCCGTCCGCCGGCGCGATCACGTACTGCTCGCCGCGCGGCCCGGTGCGAGACGGGTCGCGGAAGAAGACCAACAGCCACACCGCAAGCAGAAACAGGACGACCTCCAGGACCCACACCCAGGGCGACCCGCGCGCCACCCAAGCGCCCAGGACGACGAGCACCCACCCGGGAAGGATGAAGGGCCAGCCTTCCGGAGCCAGCCTCACGGGCGAACTCCAACCAGGACCTTCCCGGTGACCCGCCGATATGCTTCCAGGTACCGCTCGCTCGTCGCCTGCACGACCTCACGTGGCAGGGGTGGCGGCGGTGCGTTGCCGTCCCACTGGCCCTCCTGCTTCAGACCCGCGAGGTAATCGCGCAGCGGCTGCTTGTCGAAGCTCGGCTGGCTCCGGCCGGGCGCGTACCGGTCGGCGGGCCAGAACCGGGAAGAGTCAGGCGTGAGAATCTCGTCGATCACGAGCAGGCGACCGTCAGGCGTGCTGCCGAATTCGAACTTGGTATCGGCGATGATGATGCCCCGCGGCGCCGCGTACCCGCGACCCGCCTCGTACAGACCCAGACTGGCGCGCTTGAGCTGCTCGGCGAGCGGGCGGCCGAGCGCCTTGACGACATGAGTGAAGGTGACGTTCTCGTCATGACCCACGTCGGACTTGGTCGCGGGCGAGAAGATCGGCGGGTCGATCCGCGCGCTCTCCACGAGTCCCGGCGCGAGCGGCTCGCCGGCGAGCGTGCCCGACTTCTGGTACTCGGCCCAGGCGGAGCCGGTGATGTACCCGCGCACCACGCACTCGAAGGGCACGGGCGTGGTACGACGCACGAGCATGGAGCGGCCCACCAGCGCGGCGCGGAACGCCTCAAGCGCCGGAATCCGTGCCACGATTTCGTCCGCGTCGGCGGAGAGAAAGTGGCTCGAGATCACCGTCGCGAGGCGCTCGAACCAGAACGCGCTCAGCTGGGTCAGCACCCCACCCTTGTGGGGAACCGGTTCCCGCAGCACCACGTCGAACGCACTCACCCGGTCGCTCGCCACGAGCAGGAGCGTCTCGCGATCCACTTCGTACACTTCGCGGACCTTGCCACGGCGGAGCAGCGGGAGGGGAAGGGCGCTGGCGACGAGCGGAAGCGTCATACCGTGACCTCAGCGGCGGCCGCGGCCGGCGCCACGGCCTCGACCCGGCCGAGCAGGTCGGGGACGACGTGCTCGAGGAACTCGTCCACCTGGCGCGGTGCGCGGCCGACGTAGGCCGCCGGCTCGAGCTCCTCCGGGCGGACGGCGATCTTCAAGGCCTTGAACGCCGGGTCTCGGGCGAGCCGCTCGAGCAGATCGTTCGACGCCCCCTGCTCGGCGACCGCCTGCGCCACGGCGAGGCTGTGGGTGCGGATCACCTCGTGCAACCGCTGGCGATCCCCGCCCGCCTTCACGCCGCGCATCAGCAGTCGCTCGGTGGCAAGGAACGGCAGCTGCGCGGCCACGTGGCGCGCGATCACCGGCTCGCGCACCTCGAGCCCGGCCGCCACGTTGGTGGCGAGCACCAGGATCGCGTCGCTGGCCAGAAACGCCTCTGGAATGACGAGCCGGCGATTGGCGCTGTCGTCCAACGTGCGCTCGAGCCACTGCTCCGCCGCGGTGTGCCAGGCGTTCCCTTCGAGCTCGATGACGAAGCGTGCGAGGCCCGTCATCCGCTCGGCGCGCATCGGATTCCGCTTGTACGCCATCGCGGACGACCCCACCTGATCGCTCTCGAACGGCTCGAGCATCTCGCCTTCGTGCTGCAACAGGCGCAAATCAGTCGCGAACTTGGCCGCCGACTGGGCAATCCCCGCCAAGGCCGCGAGCACCTGGGCGTCGAGCTTCCGCGTGTACGTCTGGCCGGTGATCGGGAACACCCGCGTGAAGCCCATGCGTCGCGACACGCGGGCGTCCAGCTCGCGCACCTTGTCATCGTCCCCGTCGAACAGCTCCAGGAAGCTGGCCTGCGTTCCCGTAGTCCCTTTCACGCCGCGGAACTGGAGGGTCTCGAGCCGGTGCAGCACCTCCTCGGCGTCGAGCAGCAGCTCCTGCATCCAAAGCGTGATCCGCTTTCCGACGGTGGTGAGCTGAGCCGGCTGGAAATGCGTGTAGGCGAGGCACACCACATCGCGATAGCGCCGCGCGGGCTTGGCGAGCGCGACCAGCACGGCCGCTACCCGGCCGAGCAGCAGCTGCAGCCCCTCGCGCATCAGGACGAGGTCGGTGTTGTCGGTGACGTAGGCGCTCGTCGCGCCGAGGTGGATGAAGGGCCGGGCCGCCGGCGCCTGCTCGCCCAGATGGTGGATGTGCGCCATCACGTCGTGGCGGATGCGCTTCTCGTGCTCCGCCGCGCGATCGAGATCGGCATCGTCCAGGTGGGCGCGCAGCTCCGCGAGCGCCCGATCAGGGATGTCGAGGCCCAGCTCCCGCTCGACCTCCATGAGGGCGAGCCACAGCCGGCGCCACAGCCCGATCCGCCGCCGCTCCCCCCACAGGGCCTGCATCGCTGGGGAGGCGTAGCGCTGGGACAGGGGTGAGCTGTACGTCAAACCGAGGCCTTCGCGCGTGCCGCCACCTTGTTCCAGTCGGCCAGGAACTGCTCCAGCCCCCGATCGGTGAGCGGATGCAGCAACAGCTTCTTCAGGACGTCGGGGGGCAGCGTGGCCACGTCGGCGCCGATCATGGCCGCCTCCACCACGTGCCGCGGATGTCGGATCGAGGCGGCGAGGATCTCGGTGGCGATCTGGTAGTTGTCGAAAATCACCCGCGCCTCGCGGATCACGTCCATCCCCTCCTGGCCCACATCGTCGAGGCGCCCGATGAAGGGGCTGACATACGCCGCGCCCGCCTTCGCCGCGATCAGGCACTGCACGCTCGAGAAGCACAACGTGACATTCGTCTTGATGCCGGCCTCGGCGAGGCGCCGCACCGCGATCATGCCCGCCTCGAGCATCGGGATCTTCACGACGATGTTGTCCGCGATCCTGGCGAGCTCTTTGCCCTCGCGCACCATGCTGTCGGCGTCCACGGCGACGACTTCGGCCGAGACGGGGCCTTCGACTAGGGAGCAGATCTCCTTCAAGACGTCGCGGGGGTCGAGGTCACCCGCCTGCTTCGCGAGCAGCGAGGGGTTGGTGGTGATCCCGTCGATCAACCCGGCCTGGGCCGCCCAGCTGATGTCCTTGAGGCTTGCGGTGTCGAGAAAGAACTTCATCGGCTAGACGCCTCGGCGTAGAGGTCAGCGGGATAACGCACCGCCACGAGGTAGAGTCCTTGCGGCGGGGCGGGCGGGCTGGCCGCCTGGTTGTCGGTCGCGGTGAGCAGCCGGGGAAGATCGTCGAGCGCGCGCCGGCCCAGGGCGATGTCGACCATCGCGCCCACGAGAAAGCGCACCATCCGATGCAGGAATCGGTCGGCCTCGATCGTGAACGTCACCCCCGCTCCGTCAGTCCGCGGCGCCCACTGGGCGAGCGCCACGCGGCTGCGATAGTGGGGTCGTCCCGAGCCCGCGCCGGTCGCGGCAAGGCCACGGAAGGCGTGCTCCCCCAACAGCAGCTCGGCCGCGCGCGAGAGCAGCGCGACATCGAGCGGGCGTCCGAAGGCCCATTCGTACGGGCGCCGGAACGGCGAGCGGGCCGCCTCGTCGGTCCCGATCACGTAGCGGTAGCGCCGCGCCAGCGCACCGTTGCGCGCGTGAAACCCAGGTCGCATCGGGCTCACCCGTTCTACCCAGATGTCCCGTGGCAGCAGGGCATTGAGGGCCCGGTACAGCCCCGGCACATCCTCCGCCCAGCGCCCGTCGGCCAGAAACCCGACGCCCTGGCCCAGCGCGTGCACGCCCGTGTCGGTGCGTCCCGCGCCGGTCGCGGCAGTGCGGCGACCCATGAGCCGCTCCAGCACGGCTTCGAATTCCGCCTGCACGGTGCGCCCGTCCCGCTGCCGCTGCCAGCCCGCGAATTCCGCCCCGTCGTACTGCACAACGGCGAGGTAGGGCCGGCTCGTCACGGCCGAAAGATAGGCTGAAGCGGGGGGTCAATCAAGGCACGCAACCCGTTGTGGCATTTGACAAAACGCGATTTTTCGGGGTAGCTTTGGCAGGCCCGAAACTCCTGAGCCCCGTGCCCGCGCTGTCCCACTCCGTACCCTCCCCGCTGCAGCAAGCGATCGCCGCCCTCGCCGACCGCCGGTCCCTGAGTGAGCCGCAGACGACCGAGGCGTTCGGGGTCGTGATGCGCGGCGAGGCGACGTCGGCCCAGATTGCCGCCCTGCTGATGGGGTTGCGGGTGAAAGGCGAGACCCCGGAAGAGGTGGCGGGCGCCGCCCGGGCGCTACGCGACGCGATGGTGCGCGTGGAGGCGAACGGCGCGCACCTCGTGGACACGTGCGGCACCGGCGGGGGAGCGGTCCCCACCTTCAATATCTCGACCGCCGCCGCGTTCGTCGCCGCGGGGGCCGGGGCGGTCGTGGCCAAGCACGGCAACCGATCGTTCACGTCCAAGTGCGGCTCGGCCGACGTGCTCGAGGCGCTGGGCGTCCGCATCAGCCTCGACGCGGCTGACGCAGCGCGCGTGCTGCGGGAAGCCTGCGTCACGTTCCTCTTCGCCCCGACCTTTCATCCCGCCATGAAGCACACCGGGCCGGTGCGCCGCGAGCTCGCGGTCGCGTCGGTGATGAACCTCCTCGGGCCGCTCGCCAACCCGGCGGGCGTCCGACGGCAAGTCGTGGGGGTCGCGGACGCGGACCGCGCCCCGCTCATGGCGGGTGCGCTCGCACGGCTTGGAGTCGAGCACGCGCTCGTGGTCCACGGCCGGGTCGGCATGGACGAGATCGCGCCGCAGGGCATCACGGACGTGTGGGAGGTACGGAGTGGGACCGTGACCAGGTGGGAGGTCGATCCGGCAGACCACGGACTCGCGGTCGAAGACGTGACCGGGCTTTCGGGCGCGGAGCCGCCGGCCAACGCAGCGCGCATCGAGCGCTTGCTCGGCGACGGGCGCGAGGACCTCGCCGGGCTGGCCGCTCTGCTGCTCAACGCGGGCGCGGCGATCTACGTCGCCGGGCTGGCCGCGTCGTATGCCGAGGGCGTGGCGCGGGCGCGGGAGGTGGTCCGCACCGGCAAGGGTCGAGACGCCCTCGAGCGCCTGCGCCGCGCGACTAGTATTTCCTGATGACGCCGACCACCACGCCCTGGACCACGACGTCGCGTTCGTTGACGCGGAGCGCCGTCACGGTGGGGTTGGCGGGCTCGAGCCGGATCCACCCGCCCGGTTCCCGATAGAACCGCTTGACCGTGGCGCTCGAGCCGTGCACCAGCGCGACCACCGTCTGGCCGTTGTCGGCCTGGTTCCGCTCGTGGACCACGATGAAGTCGCCGTCCTTGATGTGCTCGTCGATCATCGACTGACCGCGTACCTTCAGGACGTAGCTCCGGCCACGGCGGGGAATCAGCTCGTCGGGTACCGCGATTGTGTCCGTGCCGCTCACTGCCTCGATGGGTGCGCCGGCAGCGACCAGGCCGTGCAGCGGCAGATCGGTAGCCCCGGTCTGGCCACGCGGCGGCACGACCTCGATGCCACGACTCTCGTTGTGCGCGCGCCGGATGTACCCCTTGCGCTCGAGGTTGGTCAGATGCTCGTGGACCGTGGCGAGGGAGCGGAACGAGAAGCGCTCCGCGATCTCCTCGAAGCTCGGCGCGTAGCCCTGCGCGCTGATCTGAACGGAGATGAAGTCCAGGATTTCGCGCTGACGGCGTGTAAGCGGCACATTGTCTCCCGAAGGGAAACCGAAGCCAAATCTACCCGAAAATCGACCGAACGCAAGCGTGCCGGAAACCAAGCTTGACGCCATTCTCTCGGCCACCCGCGACCGGGTCGCGAGCCTGCGGTCGCGGGCGCGGGAGCTCGAGCGCCGGGCTCGAGCGACGCCCGATCCCCGCCCGTTCGCGCGTGCCCTGGAAGGTCGGGAGGTCGGGGTCATCGCCGAGGTCAAGCGTCGCTCGCCATCGGCGGGCGCGATTCGCGAAGATCTCGATCCGGTAGCGCATGCGCGGGCGTATGTCCGGGGCGGGGCCGTGTCCATCTCGGTCCTGACCGACGAGCTGCACTTCGGCGGCTCGCTCGACGACCTTGCCCAGGTGGCGAGCGCGGTGCCAGTGCCGGTGCTGCGGAAGGATTTCATCCTGGACGAGCTGCAGCTGTATGAAGCGCGCGCCGCGGGAGCGAGCGCCGTGCTCTTGATCGTGCGAGCGCTCACGTCCGATGGCTTGCGGGCGCTGGCCCGCGCCGCGCGCGACCAGGGGCTGGGCGTCCTGGTGGAGGTGCATTCGACGGGCGAGCTCGAGCTCGCGCTCGGCGTGGACCCGACCGCCGTGGGCGTGAACAGCCGCGACCTCGCCACATTCGCAGTGGATCTCGGGCGCGCCGAGCAGCTCGTGGCGCTGGTCCCGGGCGGTGTACCCGTGATCGCCGAGAGCGGGATCGCGACGCGCGCGGACGTGGAACGCATGGCCGCAGCCGGGGCCGACACGTCCGTCGAGCCGGGGAGCCTGCACCGGGAAACGACCCGGGTCCTGCTGTTCCGCGTTCCGGCTTCCGCGTTCCGCGTTTCTGGGTTGGCTCGCACATCGGAGGTTCGCTTGGCATCTGATGCTCGCACGCGCGACCCCGGGCGGTTCGGCCCCTACGGCGGCCGCTACGTCCCCGAGACGCTCATGGCGGCCCTGGAGGAGCTCGATCGTGTGCATGAGGCCGCGAAGCGCGATCCGAGCTTCTGGACGGAGCTCAATGCATTGCTCAAGGACTACGTGGGTCGGCCCACGCCGCTGACCGAGGCGCCGCGCCTCGGGGAACAGGTGGGAGCCGGGGTGGTGGTCGCCTTGAAGCGCGAAGACCTGAACCACACCGGAGCGCACAAGATCAACAACACGCTCGGGCAGGCCTTACTCGCTCGCCGGATGGGGAAGCGCCGCATCATCGCCGAAACGGGGGCGGGGCAGCACGGGGTGGCCACGGCCACGGTGTGCGCGCGGTTCGGCCTCGAATGCGTCGTCTACATGGGCGAAGAGGACATGCGGCGCCAGCGCTTGAACGTGTACCGCATGGAGCTGATGGGGGCGCGGGTGGTGCCCGTGACGTCGGGCACGCGTACGCTCAAAGACGCCACCAACGAGGCGCTGCGCGACTGGGTCACGAACGTGACCACCACGCATTACATCATCGGTTCCGTAGTGGGTCCCGATCCGTTCCCGCGCCTGGTGCGCGATTTCCAGTCAATCATTGGCCGCGAGGCGCGGGCCCAGGCGCTCGAGCGCTGGGGCAGGCTGCCGAGCACCGTGGTCGCCTGCGTCGGCGGCGGCTCGAACGCGATGGGTATCTTCGCGGCGTTTCTCGACGACCGTGAAGTGGCACTCGTCGGGGTGGAAGCGGCCGGGGAGGGGCTCGAGAGCGGTCATCACGCGGCTTCGCTGGGGCGCGGGCGGCCGGGTGTGTTTCACGGCAGTTTGAGCTACCTCCTCCAGAACGCCGACGGGCAGGTCCAGCCAGCGCACAGCGTGTCCGCAGGCCTCGACTATCCGGGGGTCGGACCCGAACACGCTTACCTGAAGGACAGCGGTCGGGTATTGTATGAAGCAGTAACCGACCGGCAGGCGCTCGAGGCCTTCGCCTCGCTGTCCCGACTCGAAGGCATCCTGCCGGCTGTGGAGAGCGCCCACGCCGTCGCCTGGGTGCTGGCGCACCGCGGGGCGTGGCGCGCGGGCGACATCGTCTTGCTGAACCTGAGCGGCCGGGGCGACAAGGACGTCGCCATGGTCGCGGAACTCACGGGAGCCGCCACCTGACCAACCCGCCCGTACCCGAGCTGGCGTTGCCGCCGCAGCAGGTCGAAGAGCTGCTGCTGGTCCTGTCGAAGGGGATCCGGGCCACCCAGCTCTATCTGCCGAACAATCCGGTGTATCAACGCGCCGTCGACAACATCCGGGGGTCGTTCCGCCAAATCTGGCAGGCGACCGACGATCTCGTGTTCGACGTGGGCGAGACCGAGCTGCGCTGGGAAGACAACGTGGTCTACACTCAGGAGCAGCGCGGCGAGAGCATCGCCTGGACGCTCTTCAAGGACGGCGTCCGCTCGCTCGCGTTCAAGCCCGGCGTCGAGGAAGCGGAGATCGTGAGCTTCCTGGGCGTGTTGCAGCGCGCGCGCAATCTCCAGGCCGATGCCGCCGACGACCTGCTCACGCTGCTCTGGGCGCAGGACTTTCAGTTCGTCAGTTACACGTTCCGCGAGCTCGTCAGTGAGAACGCGGCGCCGATCGAAGCGGGCGAGACCATGACGTCGGCGCCGCCGACCGACGTGCGCCACGCGGTAGAGGCGGAGGCGCCGCCCAAGCGCGAGGGCCTGGTCTCGATCGACGACTTCGACACCACGCTCTACTTTCTGGAGGACAACGAGGTCGCATACCTGAAGAAGGACGTGGAGCGGGAGTACTCGCAGGACCTGCGCCGTAACGTCCTCTCGATGCTGTTCGATCTGCTCGAGCTGCAGACCTACGGCACCGTCCGGGCCGAGCTCATCTCGATCGTCGAAAACTTCATCCCCTACCTGCTCGGCGCCGCCGACTTCCGCTCGGTGGCCGTCATTCTGCGGGAGACGCGTGCCATCCTGCAGCGCGCCCGGGAGCTCATCCCGGAGCACCGCGCGACGCTCGAGGGCCTGCCCGCCCGCCTGTCGCAGCACGACGCGCTGTCGCAACTGCTGCAGTCGCTCGATGAAGCAGCACTCCATCCCACGGAAGACGAGCTGTCCGAGCTGTTCCAGGAGCTCCGCCCCGAGGCGCTGTCGACGCTGATGGTGTGGGTCGCCAAGCTCCACGACGAGCGCGTGCGCGACCTGGTGCAGGCCGCCGCCGCCCGGCTGGCTCAGGGGAACGCGAGTGAGGTGCTCAAGGCCCTCGCCAGTGAGGACGGCGCCGCCCAGCTCGAGATGGTCAAGCTCGCGGGGCGCTTGAAGCTCCCGGGCGCACCGGAAGGCATGGAGCGCCTGCTCGCGTCGGAGGATCGTGCGCTCAAGCTCGCGGTGGTCGAGGCGCTCACGGCCATCTCGAGCCCCTCGGCGATGCGGCTGTTGGAGAAAGCGATCGACGATGGCGACCGGGATGTGCGGATCGCCGCCGTCCGGTTTCTCGGATCCCGCGGCTATCGCAACGCGGCGGCGCGCATCGAGTCGATGGTCACGGGGTCCAAGCTCCGGAACGCCGATTTGACCGAGAAGATGGCGTTCTTCGAAGCGTTCGGAGCGCTCGTGGGCCCCAAGGGGATCCCCGCGCTCGAGAAGATGCTCGCCGCCAAGGGGCTGCTTACACGGAAGGAAGACCCCGAGACCCGCGCCTGCGCGGCGATGGCGCTCGGCAAGGTCCGCACGCCGGAGGCTCGGGCGGTGCTCGAGCGAGCGGGCCAGGATAAGGATCCGCTGGTGCGCAACGCGGTCACCCGAGCCCTGCGCGAGGTCGGCACATGACCGCCGGCGGCCCGCCCCGCGGCTCGATCGCCGAGACCGTCCAGACCACGGACGGGTTCCTGCGCCACGCGGGGCGGGACTTCCTGGTCGTGCTCTACACGGCGGTCCGCTCGCTCAAGCTCTATCCGATCGAGAACGCCCAGGTGCAGAAGGCGCTCGACGAGCTGACCGCCACGACGAAGCACCTGCTGGACGTGGAGAAGGAGATCGAGCTGCGGCTGCAGGGCGAGTTCATTTTCGTCAACTCCACGCGCCTCCGCCTCGATCTCGACAATTACGCCTCGTTCTCCCACATCCTCGGCGTGCTGCGGCAAAGCGGCATCGGCGCAGTCCGGATCGACGAGGGCGTGGAGCGCAAGCAGCTGCAGATCTTCGTCGCGCTACTGCTGTCGTATGCGGCGAAAGAGGTGACCGCGACCAAGGTCTTCGAGCTCGCGCAGAAGCTGTCGGACGCGGGCGTCACCCACATCGGCGTCGAGCCCCCCCTCGAGACCGACGAGGACGCCGAGGACGAGGAGCGGCAAAAGGAGGCGGCGAAACGCACCTACGCGCGCTCGGTGGCCGTCACGAAGGAGGTCATCAACTCGATCCGGATGGGCCGGACGGCCAACGTGAAGAAGGTGAAGCGCGCCGTGCAGGCGATCGTGGATCAGGTCCTGAACAACGAGGCCTCGCTGATGGGCCTCACCACGCTGCGGGACTACGACGAGTACACGTTCACGCACTCGGTCAACGTCTGCATCTTCTCGGTCGCCTTGGGCCGCAAGCTCGGCCTCACCAAGCTGCAGCTGTACGACCTGGGCATGGCCGCCCTGTTCCACGACGTGGGCAAGTCACGCGTGCCGCTCGAGGTGCTGAACAAGCAGGGGGGCTTGAGCGACGAAGAGTGGCGTATCATGCAGGCGCACCCTTGGCTCGGTGTGCTCACGCTGTTCGGGCTACGCGGCTACGGCGAGATCCCCTACCGGGGCATGGTCGTCGCCTACGAGCACCACATGAAGACCGACCTCACCGGTTACCCGAAATCGCTGCGGCCGCGCGAGCTGTCCATTTATTCTAAGATCGTCGCAGTGGCCGATGGGTTCGACGCGGCCACGAGCCGGCGCGTCTACCAGACCGTGCCGATCCAGCCGGATCAAGTGCTCAAGGAAATGTGGGAGAACCCGCGGCGCGGCTACGATCAGATCGTGGTGAAGGCATTCATCAACCTGATCGGGATCTACCCCGTGGGCACGTGCGTCATCCTCGACACGTACGAGGTGGCGCTCGTGCACAGCGCCAATCCGGACGTCACCCATGTGCATCGACCAGTCGTCCGCATCGTGACCACACCCGAAGGCGGGGTGCAGCATCCCGGATTCCTCGCCGACCTCGCGCAGCGCGACGCCGAAGGCAATCATCCCCGCTCGATCGTGAAGGTCACCGACCCCGTCAAGTACGGCATCAACGTCAGCGACTACTTTGTCTGAGCACCCGATCGCCGCGCGTTGGCGGGCCATCCGGGGTAACGCAGGGACGCGACGCGCCGCACTCATTCCGTACCTGACCGCGGGATTCCCGACGCCCGACGCGTCGCTCGAGGCCCTGCGGGTCGTCGCCGCCGCGGGTGCGGACTTCGTGGAAGTGGGAGTTCCGTTCTCGGATCCGCTCGCCGACGGCCCCACCATCCAGCGCTCGACCCAGACCGCGCTGGACCAGGGCATGACGGTGCCGCGCGTCCTCGACCAGATCCGCCGCGCCGCGCTCGAGATTCCCGTGGTGGTGATGACCTATGTGAACCCGCTCATGGCCTTTGGGCTCGAGCGCTTCGTACGCGAGGCCGCCGCCGCGGGCGTGTCGGGGCTCCTCCTCACCGATTTTCCCGCCGGCGCCGATCCCGAACTCGAAGCGATGGTGCAGGCAAGCCCGCTCGCGTTGATCCGGCTGCTCGCCCCCACGACGACACCCGATCGCCTGGCGCGTGCGGTGCAGGGCGCGAGCGGATTCCTCTATCTCATCTCCCGCCTCGGCGTCACCGGCGTGCGCGATCAGGTACCCGCGGACCTGGCCGGGCACGTTGCGCGGGTACGATCGGCGAGCGCGCTCCCCCTCGCGGTGGGGTTCGGGATCAGCACGCCCGCCCAGGCGCGCGCCACGGCGCGGTTGGCGGATGGCGTCGTGGTCGGCAGCGCCATCGTGGATGCGTTGGCCGCGGGCGGCGTCGGCGCCGCCGAGCGGCTGGTCCGCCAGCTCGCGGACGCCGTCCGAGAGGGGACCGGGTGACCGCGAACCGCCTGGTCACGATCTACAGCCGGGCGCTCGCCATCGGCGGGTGTGTCGCGCTGGGCGCGGCCCTCATCGTGGACCCGCGCTGGACCGGGCAGCCGCTCGAGGTGCTGGGTCTGCTCGTCGCCGCACTGCTGCTGCGCGGCGGGCAGGTGCCGCTGAGCAAGTATTCCTATCTCACCCAAACCGGATTGGTGGCGCTGGCGGGGAGTCTCGTGGTCGGCGCGCCCGCGACTGCGCTCGCGTTGGCGGGCGGCGTGCTCGGCGCGGACTGGTTGTGGCAGAAGAAGATGTTCCTCGCGGCGGTGGTCAACGTGGGACGCGAAGTGATCGCGCTGCTCGGCGGGTACGGCGTCTATGCCGGCGCCCTGCGGCTCTCGAACGTGACGTCGCCCGGATTGCACGTGGAGCTCGTGCCGGCGCTGTTCTTCTTCTGCCTTGCGTACTTCGTCATCAGCCGGCTGCTGTTCTACTTCGCGCTGGTCATCCGCGGCAAGCTCGAGCAGGACGAGCGCCTCCTCATCCTGCGCTACGAGTGCATCGGGTACGGCGCGACGGTGATCGCCACGGGCATCGTCGTTGGGACGGTAAGCTATTGGCCGCCGCTCGCGTGGGTGTTCGTGGCGGCGGCGCTCGGCGCCCTGGGGTTGCTCTTCAAGCATACGCTCGAAGAGGCGATCGCCGCCGAAGAGCTGAACAAGATCCACGCAATGGAAGCGGTGATCACGAGCAACATCAGCCTCGAGGACTCGTTCGCCCGGATCGAGCGGCTGGCGCATCGCCTGGTGGATTGGGGCGACTTTCGCATCTATCGGCGTCACGAGGGCACGCTGCGCCTCGCCTATCGCGGGCAAATCGGGCGCGCGGAGCGCGGCGAGCCCACCCCCGATACCGCCGCGGTGCGCGAGCAGGTGGCCCGGACCGGCGAGTCGGTCGTCATCGACGACGTGACGCGCGACAAACGCATCGCCGACGCGCCGCTCGTGGTGCAGAGTCTGGTCATGGTGCCGCTCAAGTTCGGCGACCACGTGATCGGGACCCTCGAGCTCGAGCACCACAAGCGCAAGGTGTACCGGGGGAAGGACGTGATCACGATCAACACGTTCGCGAACCAGCTCGCCACCGCGATCCACATCACCGAGCTCCGCCGGCCGCTGGTCGAGACCGTAGAGACGCTCACGCAACAGCTTGCCACGCTGGCGCGGGCCGCCGTGTCGATGCGCGAGGCGGCCAGCGCGGTGGCCCAGTCCACCGGCCTGATCCGTCAGGGCGTGCTGGCGGAAGAAGGCGAAGTCTCCGGGGGGCTCGAAGCCACCGAAAGCCTCGCGCGGGTGTCACGGCGTGTATCCGAAGACGGCACCGAAGCGGCGCAAGCGTCCAGCACCGCGAGCGAGGTGGCCAACAAGAATCGCCACCAGATCCGGGACGCGATCGGCCGACTCGTGGCCCTCAAGGCGTTCGTGGGAGAGGCCTCGAGCAAGGTCCAGGGCCTAGGGCAGGTGAGCCGGCGCATCACCGGATTCATCGCGTCGATCCGCGAGCTGGCCGACATGACCAACCTGCTGGCGTTGAACGCCGCCATCGAGGCCGCGCGGGCGGGCAAGCACGGCAAGGGGTTCGCGGTGGTGGCCGAGGAGGTGCGCCGGCTGGCGGAGCAGAGCTCGAGCGCCGCCCTCGAAGCGGGCGAGCTGGTGCAGGACATCCACCGCCAGGTGGGCGAGGTCGTCGAGCAGATGCGTCGCGGGCAGGTCAACGTGGGCGGCGTCGAGGAGCTCTCCTCCGCGGCGCTCGAGGCGTTGGACGCGATCGTCGCGGCGACGGCCGAGGCGACGTCGCACGCGCAGCGGATCGCCGCCGCCGCGGGTGATCAGGACGAGGCCTTCGGCAAGCTGCGCCAGCGGATCCACGCCGTGGCCGAAATCGCGGGGAAGAACCGTGCGGAGGCGGACGACGTCGCGACGCGCGCCGACGAAGCGGCGCGCGGCCTCACCGACCTCGAGCGTGCGACCCGAGAGCTCGAGGAGGTCGCGGCGATGCTGCGCGAGCTGACCCGCGGCTTTGCCAGCATCGCGTAAGGCGCTTACCATTCCCGCGTGGCCAAGGGGGAGGCGGAGCGCGTGTACGTGGCGCTGGGCTCGAACGTCGGAGATCGCGCCGCGCATCTCGGCTACGCGCGCGCGCGGCTCGCGGTCCTGCCGCGCACCCGCCTGCTGCGGGAGTCCCGCGTCGAGGAGACGGCCCCCCTCGGACCGGTGCCGCAGGGGGCATACTTGAACCAGATGGTCCTGCTCGAGACGACGCTCGAGCCCGCCGAGCTCCTTGCCCAGTTGCACGCCATCGAATCGGAGCGCGGCCGCGACCGGCGGAAGGGCGGGCGCTGGGGACCGCGGACGCTGGACCTGGATATCGTCCGCTTCGGCGATCGGGCGGTGCGCGAGCCCGCGCTCGTGATCCCGCACCCAGAGCTTCCGAACCGGCCCTTCTGGCAGCGCGAGCTGGCGGAGCTCGACGCCGCGTCCGCGCCGCGCCCGACTCCCGATGGCTGAGGAGACCAGGTCCGTCACGACCCACGATCTCCTCGCCATGAAGGAGCGCGGCGAGCGCATCGTCGTGCTCACCTGCTACGACGCGCTGTTTGCGCGCCTGCTCGACGCCGCGGGAGTGGATCTCCTGCTGGTCGGGGACTCGGTCAATCAGGTGCTCGCGGGGGCGGAGACGACCCTCTCCGCCACGCTCGAGCAGATGATCTATCACACGACGATCGTGCGGCGCGGTGCGGCGCGCGCGATGGTGGTTTGCGACATGCCCTTCCTGACGTATCAGGTCTCCGCCCACGAGGCGATCCGGAATTGCGGGCGTGTCATGCAGGAGACCGACTGCCATGGAGTGAAGCTCGAAGGTGGAGCCGCGATAGCGGAGACGGTGCGGGCGCTCGTGGACGTCGGCATACCGGTCATGGGCCACTTGGGGCTCACCCCCCAGTCGGTGCACGCGTTGGGCGGCTACCGCGTGCAGGGACGCGACGAGAAGACCGCCGAGCGACTCAAGGCCGATGCCAAGGCGCTGGAGCAGGCGGGCGCGTTTTCCATCGTACTGGAGCTCATTCCTGCGCCGCTCGCATCCCAGATCACCAAGTCCCTCACGATCCCCACCATTGGCATCGGCGCGGGGCCCGCCTGCGACGGCCAGGTGCTCGTGCTCCCCGACATGCTGGGGTTGAACGACCGGTTCAACGCCAAGTTCGTGAAGCGCTATGCGGCGCTCGCGGAGGACGTGCGCGAGGCCGTCAAGCTGTATGCCGCCGAGGTACGCGAGGGCCGGTATCCCGGCCCAGAGCATTCGTTTCCGAAGTGAATGACTGGACTCGGCGGGACGTCCTCGCGATGCTGTCTGCCGCAGCCTGGACGTCGCTCGTGCCCGGCCGCAGCTCGAAGGTGAGGGCCACCGTCGCGCCGGGCGGGCCCGGGTTCCGGGTTCGGACGATCACGGCGGGCACGAACCTCAAGAGTCTCGCGGAGACCCGTGCCGTCGAAGCCGCGCTCGCCACCCTCAAGCGGGCGAAGCAAGCCGTCACGGACGCCGGCTACGAAGTGCAGACCGTCCGCATCGCGACCCAGCCGCTGCTCGAAGACGCCACACCGCGCACGCGCGGGGCGGCCATGAGCGCCCTTCAGGCGCTGGACCGCGCCGTGGTCGCCGAGTCCGCGCTTTTGAGCATCGGGCCGGTCCTCGCCCCTGACGGTGATGATCCCGAATTCGGCGCCTGGGCCGCCGAGCTCGCCCGCACGACTCAGAGCATCAGTTTCACGGTGCGGGTCGCGTCGCCCGAGCGCGGCACGTCGCCGCGCGGCGTCACGGCCGCGGGCGACGCAATGGCGGCGATCGCGCGCGCCACACCGGCCGGCATCGGGAATTTCCGATTCGCCGCCGCCGCCAACGTGCCCGCCGGGACGCCGTTCTTTCCCGTCGCGTACCACGGTGGCTCGGATGCCATGGCCATCGGTCTCGAATCACCTCCCTTGTTGACCGCGGGACTCGCCGAGGCCAACACCTTGGGGGAGGCAAAGCAGCATCTGACGGAGCTGCTCGAGTCCCGCCTGGGGCCGCTCGAGCGCCTGGTGAAGGACATCGCCCGCCGCGAACGGCGGAGCTACACGGGCATCGACGTCTCTCCCGCGCCGGGCAAGGACGCGAGCATCGGCGCGACCATCGAGGCGCTCACCGGCGTGCCGTTCGGCGCGCCTTCGACGCTCGCCGGCTGCGCGGCGATCACGGACGTGCTCAAGGGTTTGCGGATCAAAACGTGCGGTTATTCGGGGCTCATGCTCCCGGTGCTGGAAGATCCGGTGCTGGCGCGACGCGCGTCGGAAGGGCGGTTCAGCGTGCGCGATCTGCTGTTGTATTCCAGCGTGTGCGGCACGGGACTCGACGTGGTCCCGTTGCCGGGCGACAGTCGGGCGGATCGCTTGGCTGCCCTGATCGCGGATGTGGCGGCCCTCTCCACCAAGCTGCGCAAGCCCCTTTCCGCTCGGCTGTTTCCGGTGCCGGGGAGGGCTGCAGGTGAGATGGCGCGTTTCGACAATCCCTACCTCACCGACTCGGTCGTGCTGAAGGCGGAGTAGCGCCGCCATGCACGAGCTGACGAGCCCGAAGGAGATGCGCGCCTGGTCGCGCGCCGAGCGCGCCCGGGGCCGTCGCATTGGGTTCGTACCGACGATGGGATTCTTGCACGAGGGCCACCTGCAGCTCGTGGATCGAGCGAAACAGCGGGCCGATCGCGTGGTGCTGAGCATTTTCGTGAACCCCCTCCAGTTCGGCCCCACGGAAGATCTGGCGCAGTACCCCCGCGACCTGGAGCGCGATCGCCGACTCGCCGCCGAGCGCGGCGTGGATTGTGCCTTTGTACCGGACACGTCGGCGATGTATCCCACGGAGCCGTTGGTGCGCGTGAACCCGGGGCCCATGGCCGACACACTCGAGGGCGCCGCCCGCCCGGGGCATTTCGCCGGCGTCCTCACGGTGGTCGCGAAGCTGTTCCACATCGTGGAGCCCGACCTCGCGGTGTTCGGACGCAAGGACTTCCAGCAGGCGATGCTCGTGCGACGCCTGGCAGCGGACCTGGACTTCGGGCTGGAGATCGACCTCGCACCCACGGTACGCGAGCTCGACGGGCTGGCGCTCTCGTCGCGCAACACCTACCTGAAGGGCGACGACCGCCGCGCGGCGCTCGCGCTGTCGCGCGCGCTCCGCGCCGTGGAGCAGGCCTGGCGCTCGGGGGAAGCGGACCCGCAGGCGCTCCAGCGGCGCGGCATGCAGGCGCTCACGACCCCGGGCGTCAGCCCGGAGTATTTGGCGCTCGTGGACGAACAGATGCGTCCCGTCGCCCGCGTCGACGCGCGCACCGTGGTGCTGATCGCGGCGCACGTCGGGACCACGCGCCTCATCGACAACGTGGTGCTGGGGGAAGGCGTGGCGGCGGATACGGCGGTACGAACCTGATGGCGCTGCCCCCCTGGGGCGTCGTCACCCCGGAGCGTCGCGCGCATGTCGAGCGTGTGGCGGCGCTCCTGTCGACGTGGGCGACAGCGATGCACGCGTCCGAGGGCGAGCGCGCGCGCTGGCTCAAGGCGGCCTGGCTGCACGACGCGTTGCGCGACGCACCCGCGGCCAACGAGCTCGCCCATGGCCCCCTCGCGGCCGAGCGCGCCGCGCGTGACGGCGAGACCGATCAAGGACTGCTCGACGCGGTGTGTTACCACTCGCTCGGGTTTGCGCAGTGGGATGACGTCGGCAAGATGCTCTATCTGGCGGACTATCTCGAGCCGGGGCGAACATTCGACCAGGAGCTCCGGCGCTCACTTGCGGCCCGCGTGCCCGCGGAGCGGGACGCGATCCTGAAACAGGTCGCCGCTCGCCGCATCGCACGGGTGATCGACGGCCGCTGGCCGCTCCTCCGCGAGACAGTGGACTTCTGGAACGCGCTCGTCGGATAGTGATCGCCTGCGTCGCGGCACTCGCGGCATGCCGCGGAGACCGCGGAGGCAACGCCGCGCTTCCCGTGCCCGGGGAAGGTGCAGGCGGACCGCGCGTGACGGTCGAAGTCCTGAACGCGAGCGGCACGCCGGGGCTCGCCAAGGTCGGGACGCGGATGCTGCGGCGCGCCGGCATCGACGTGCTCACCTATGGCAACGCGCCGGAGACGGTGAGGGGGGGGGCACTCGATTCGACGCGCATCGTCGTGCGCCGGGGCACCGAGGAAGTGGGTCGACGGGTGCGCCGGGCGTTGGGCCTGGGTCAGGTCGTCGTGCAACTCGACAGCGCCCGGCTACTCGATGCGAGCGTGCTCCTCGGGGCGGACTTTGCGCCCCGCCTCGAGTTCCACCCGTAACTGCCCGCAGGCGGCGCTGATATCGAGCCCGCGACTCCGACGCAGCACCGCCTCCACCCCCTGCCGCCGAAGCCGCCGCTCGAACGCGAGCATCTGCGCCCGGGGGCTCGGCGAGAGGTCCGGCGCGCCGCCGGGGTGGAGCGGCAGCAGGTTCACGAGCGCGCCCAGCGGCTGTGCAAGCTGCGCCAGCTGATCCGCCTGCTCGAGCGCGTCGTTCTTTCCCCCGATGAGCACGTACTCCAGAGTCACGCGGCGACGAAAACGCGCCAGCGCCGCCGTGACCGCCGGCAGCGTGTACTTCTTCTCGATGGGCATCAGCTCGTGCCGCAGCTCCGGCGTCGGCGCGTGCAGGGACAGGGCGAGCCGAAACTGCTCCGGCCGCTGCGCGAGCTTCGCGAGGTTCGGCAAGATGCCGACGGTCGAGACGGTGATGTGGCGCGCCCCGATCCCGAGCGCGTCGGCATGGTTGAGAATCGTGAGCGCACGATCCACCGCGTCCCAGTTGAGCAGCGGCTCGCCCATTCCCATGAAAACGACGTTGGTCGGTTTGAGCGCGGCGTCGAGCAGCATCACCTCGCGTACCTGACACGCGATTTCCGCCACCGACAGGTTCCGCCGAAAGCCCATCCGCCCCGTCGCGCAGAACACGCAGCCCAGCGCGCAGCCGACTTGGGACGAGATGCAGAGCGTGCGCCGTTTCCCTTCGGGGATCAGCACCGACTCTACCGCCTCGCCGTCCCTCAGATCCCAGAGGTACTTCTCCGTGCCGTCTTGCGAGACCTGACGCGCCGACAACGCCAACCGGCGCAGCGGCAGCGCCTCGGTGAGGGCGCGCCGCAGCGCAGCCGGCAGTTCTGTGGCGTCGTCCCACGATCCGACCGGCCGCTGCCACAGGCGGGGGAGAATTTGCCGGGCGCGATACGCCGGCTCGCCGCGCTCCGCGAGCCACCGGGCGAGCGCCGTGCGGGCCGCGTCAGGGACCAGGCTCAGCAAATCGACCATGTAAGTGCCGCTCGGGAAATGTGTTGCATGTCAAACCTAACTTAACTATCTTCAATCGTTTAGGACACTTGGATCACCGTGCGCCTGTCCGAATTGTTGACCCCCGCTCGTATCCTGGTCCCCTTGCACGCGACCGACAAAGAGGGCGTGCTCCGGGAACTCGTGGACATGGCAGCGGTGGGCAATGGCGGGCCTTCCGACGAAGTGCTGGGAGCTATTCGCGAGCGGGAAAAGCAGGTTCCCACCGGCATCGGCTACGGAGTCGCCGTCCCACACGGTAAAACCCCGGTGCTTTCCGCCTTAGTGATCGTGGCGGGGACGGCCCCTGCGCCGGTGCCGTATGAAACGATCGATGGCGAGCCGGTTCGCCTGTTCTTTCTCCTGGCCGGCCCGGAGTCGTGTGCGGGAGCCCATGTGAAGGCACTGAGCCGAATCTCGCGGCTCGTGCGCCGCGAACCGGTGCGGGACAGGCTGTTGAGCGCCCGCACGCCCGAAGAATTCTACCGTGTGCTGTGTGAGGCGGAGGTACCATAGACAGCGTCAGTTCCACAACCAGACGGACACACCGCTGTGGCGAGCTGCGCCTGCAGCACGTGGGGCAGCGGGTGCGGCTGGGCGGCTGGGTGCACCGCCGTCGCGACCTCGGAGGCATTGTGTTCGTCGACCTCCGCGACCGAGCGGGGATCGTGCAGGTCGCTGTCGGCCCTGGGGCGCCGGAGGACGTACGGCGAGTGGCTGGCGTGCTCACCACCGAGGCCGTCCTCGAGGTCGAGGGCCAGGTGACGGCGCGCCCTGCGAACATGAAGAATCCCGAGCTCGCGACCGGCGAGGTGGAGGTTCAGGCGACGAAGCTCGCGGTCGTGGGCCCCGCCGTGACACCCGCGATCCCAGTGGCACGAGGGAAAGGTGAAGAGCTGCCCGCCGAGGAGCTCCGGCTCAAGCACCGCCACCTGGATCTGCGCCGTCCCGAGATGCAGGGCAACCTCATGCTGCGCCACCGGCTGCTGCAGCGGGCCCGCCGTACACTGTCCGATCTGGAGTTTCTCGAGATCGAGACCCCGGTCCTGACCAAGCCGACCCCGGAGGGTGCGCGCGACTACCTCGTGCCGTCGCGAGTACAGCCTGGGGAGTTTTACGCCCTGCCGCAGTCGCCTCAGATCTACAAGCAGCTGCTCATGGTGTCCGGCTTCGACCGCTACTTCCAGCTGGCGCGCTGCTTCCGGGACGAGGATCTGCGCAACGACCGCCAACCGGAGTTCACGCAGATCGACCTCGAGGCGTCGTTCGTGGGGATGGAAGACGTGCTTGGCTATGTCGAGGCCGTGCTGGTCGCCTTGTGGGACGAGGCAGGCCACCAGATCGCCCGGCCGTTCCCGCGCATCGCCTGGCGCGATGCGATGGAGCGGTACGGCACCGACAAGCCGGACCTGCGCTACGAGGTCCCGATCGCCGATTGGACCGCGCAGGTGAGACCGCTCGCCGTGCCGTTCTTCCAGTCGGTGCTGAAGGACGGCGCGCGGGTCCGGGCGCTCGCGGTCAAGGGCGGCGGCGGGCTGTCGCGCAAGGACGTGGACCAGCTCGCCGAGGCCGCGAAGCAGCTCGGCGGCTCGGGCCTCGCGTGGGTGAAGCGACAGGGGGAGCAGATCTCGGGATCGGTCGGCAAGCACTTCACCGCCGAGACGCTGGGGCAGCTGGGGGTCGGCGACGGTGACGCCGCCCTGATGGTCGTCGGCCCCGACCGGGTGACGTCGCCCGTGCTCGACCGCGTGCGCCAGGAGGTGATCCGCCGGCTCGAGTTCAAGCCCAGGGCGGCGCACGCGTTCGCCTGGGTCGTGGATTTCCCGCTGTTCGAGCCCGACCCGGAAACTGGGAAGCCGGTGTTCGCGCATCACCCGTTCACCTCGCCGCACCCGGATGATGTGGCGCGTCTCGACACCGATCCGTTCACCTGCCGCGCGCTGCACTACGACGCCGTCTACAATGGCAACGAGCTGGGCTCTGGATCGATCCGGATCACCGACGCCGCGGTGCAGCGCCGTGTGTTCGGGCTGCTCGGTTTGTCGGCGGCGGAGGCCGAAGCCCGCTTCGGGTTCCTGCTGAACGCCCTGCAGGCGGGTGCTCCGCCGCACGGCGGATTCGCAATCGGGTTCGACCGGGTCACGATGCTGCTCGCAGGCGCCGGTAGCCTGCGCGACGTGATCGCCTTCCCCAAGACCACGACGGCACGTGCCCTGTTCGAGGGGGCGCCCGCGCCGGCCAGCCCGGCGGACCTGGCGGCGCTCCACATCGAGGTCAAGCCATGACCGACGAGATCACCCACCGGCTCTCGACCGAGGGCGTGGATCCGCTGGCGCTCGCCGGCGTGAACGACGGCAACCTGGTCGCGCTCGCGCAGCGACTCGGCGTGCGCGTGTCGTTGCGTGGCGACACGCTGATGCTGCACGGGCCGCTCCCCGCCGTCGAGCGGGCGGTGCCGGTGGCCCAGGCGCTCGTCGACCTGGTGCGCATGGGAGGGGGCGAGCCGCTGGAGGTGGCCGACGTCGACCGCCTCGTGAGCCAGGAGGAACAGGGGCCGACAGGCCGCACGCCCGACGGCGAGTACAAGATCATCCTGCCCGGCCTGCGCCGCGTGATCCAGGCGAAGACCGCGGGGCAGCGGGAGTACCTGCAGGCGATCGCGCAGCACGACATCGTGATCGGCATCGGCCCGGCGGGCACCGGGAAGACGTACCTCGCGGTGGCGATGGCCGTGGACGCCCTGGCGCGCAAACGGGTGCGGCGCATCGTGCTCGCGCGCCCGGCCGTGGAGGCGGGGGAGAACCTCGGGTTCCTCCCCGGTGATCTGCACGAGAAGGTCGACCCGTATCTGCGACCGCTGTACGACGCGCTGGAGGACATGATGCCCCGCGACCGCGTACAGAAGGCGATCGACAACCGCTCCATCGAGATCGCGCCACTCGCGTACATGCGTGGTCGCACCCTGTCCGACGCGTTCGTGATTCTCGATGAGGCTCAGAACGCGACCGGCATGCAGATGAAAATGTTCCTCACGCGCCTGGGCGTGAACTCGCGCGCCGTGATCACGGGAGACAAGACGCAGATCGACCTGGCCAACCGGGAGGATTCCGGATTGCTCCAGGTCGAGCGGATCCTCCCCGGGATCGAAGGGATCGGGTTCTGCTATCTGGGGGACGGGGACGTCGTGCGCCACCGTCTGGTGCGCGACATCATCCGAGCGTACGCCGAGGACGCACAAGGTTGACATGAGGCTGCCAACGAAGGAACAGCTGCGCTATCACGGCAGCCGATGGGCGTGGGTGGTGGGCCTGGCGACACTCGCCTACGTCGTGTTCCCGTCGAGCGCGACCAACGTGGAGCTGCTGGCCGTCGGCACGCCCGCGGAGCGCGACGTCATCGCCCCGTTCACGTTCCCCGTCAACAAGTCGGATCAGGAACGCGTGCGCGAAGCCGAGGAGCTCGCGAGCAGCGTGAAGCCGATCTACCAGTACCAGGAGCGGGCGCTCGACAGCGCGAAGGTCGCCATGCACGGCTTTTTCTCGAGCGTCGAGACGGCGGCCGACCAGGGCGGGGCGACGGCGATCCTGCAGGTGGTGAAGGCCCAAGGGTTCGCGCTCGGAGTCCCCGAGGCCGCGTACCTGGCCAAGGGCGGCAAGCGGCACGGCCTCGAGAAGGCGCTGAGCGAAGTGTTCGACCGTACGCTCGCCCTGGGGATCACCGGGCCCGGGGTCCTGCAAGTCGAGCAGGCGCCGGAGCTCATCGTGCGACGTCGCTCGGGCGAGCAATCGGTGCCGCGCGACCAGGTGCTGTCGTATGCGCAATATCTCGTCCGGGCGCGCGCCATCCATCCCGACAGGGGCTCGAGCGTCGGTGATCAGCTGTACGTCCGTCTCGCGGGGCACTTCTTCCGGCCGACCCTCATCCCCAACACGCTCGAGACCGAGCGGCGGCGCGACGAGCTGCGCCGCAGCGTGGATCCGAGCAAGTACATCGTGCGCGCCGGGGACCGCATCGTGGGCGCGCACGAGGTGGTGACGAACGAGGCGCACGAGAAGCTGGTGGCCCTGCACAGCGATCTGGTCCGGCGCGGCGGGGCGACCAGTCGCTCACTCGGCGGCGTGTTGGGCCCGATCCTGCGCGACTCGCTCATCTTCGCGATTTTTTGGGTGCTGCTGGTGTTCTACCGCCGCGAAACGTATCGCGAGCGTCGACAGGTGGCGTTGATCGGCGGGCTGTTCGCGCTCGTATTGCTCGAAGCGGCGACGGTGGCGCGCTCGCGCTGTTTCTGTGCGTCATCGGCGGCGTGACGGCCGCGCTGACGGTCCGCGTGCTGCGGCGGCGGAGCAATTTCTACGTGCCCGTGTTGATCATCGCCTTGGGCTACCTCGCGGGCGCCGTCGCGCTGGGGCTCGCCGGTAGTTGGACGGTCGCGGACATCGGCCTGCGGGGCGTGTGGGGCGCGGCAAACGGCCTGGTGTCGGCTGGACTTACATTCTTCCTGTTGCCGGTCGCGGAATCGATCACCGGGATCACCACGGACCTCACGCTGCTCGAGCTTTCCGACCCCAGCCGACCGTTGCTGCGGCGGCTCTCGCTCGAGGCGCCCGGAACCTACGCCCACTCCGTCGCCATGGCGAACCTCGTGGAAGCGGCCTGCAACCGAATCGGCGCGGACGGCCTGCTCGGTCGCGTGGGCTGCTATTACCACGACATCGGGAAGATCAAGAATCCGCAGTACTTCGTCGAAAACCAGACGCGCGGTAACAACCCGCACGACCGGCTCAAGGCGCCCCAGTCCGCGCAGATCATCAAGGCACACGTCACAGACGGGCTCGCCCTGGCCAAGGAAGCCCGGTTGCCCGAAGCCGTGGCGGCCTTTATTCCGGAGCACCACGGCACGACCGAAATCACCTACTTCTTGGATCGTGCGAAGAAGAGCGGCGACGGGGGATCCCCGCGCCCCGGTGACTACGTGTACCCCGGTCCCAAGCCGCACTCGGCCGAGACGGCCATCACGATGCTCGCGGACTCGGTCGAAGCAGCGCTGCGCGTGCTCGAGGACCTGACGCCTCAGAAAATCGAAGAGGTGATCAACCACATCGTGCGCACCAAGCTGAATGCCGGACAGCTCGACGAAGCGCCCATGACGTTGCGGCAAATGGATCAGGTGAAGCAGGAATTCGTGCGAATCATCAGTGGCATGTACCACAACCGCATCGACTATCCGGAGTCCAGTGGCGGCATCACGGCGACGTGGCAGCCTGCGGCCAAGGCTTGAGCGTGCGGTCGGGCAGCTCCTGGCCTGGGAAGGCGTCCCGCAGGGGCAGGCGCGTGTGGAGCTCACGCTGCTCGACGCCGATGCCATGCGCCGCCTCAATCGCCGCGCCACTGGCCGGCGCGGTCTGACCGACGTCCTGGCGTTCGCGCTCCCACAACCCGACGGTGCCCTCCTCGGGGACGTGTACATCTGTCCCGCGGCCGCTCGTCGCTGGGTGAAGAACGGGGGAAGCGGGAAGGGGGAAGAGGGAAGGGTGGAGGAGGAGCTCCTGCGGTTGACGGTGCACGGCGCGCTGCACGTACTGGGCTACGACCACCCCGAGGGGCCGGGCCGAACCCGGTCCGCGATGTGGCGTCGCCAGGAGCGTTACCTACGCCGGCTCCTCGGACGCGGGCGGGACCGGTGACCCTCACCGACGCGGCGTTGACGCTCGGGGGCGCTCTCGTCGCCGGAGCCGCGGCGCTGTGGGCTGGACTGCTGGCGCTCGGCGAGGAGGCCGCCGTGGGCGAGGCGCTCCATACGCTGGGCGACGCGCCGCCCGCGACCGTCGGCGCACGCGTGCCCCTGCACCGCGCGCTGCACGTCGCCCGCCTCGCGCTGCTCGTGCTCGGTGCGGTGGCCGCGGGCAACGCGCTGGGGTGGTGGGGCCGGCCCTGGGCGGAGGCGCTGGGCAGCTGGGCGGTAGCGGCGACCTTTCTGTTCATTGTGGGCGACGCCCTGCCGCGCAGCCTGGCGCGTGTCGCACCCGAGCTCGCGGCGACCGCCCTCCCGCTCGCGCGCCGCACCCTCGCCCCGTTCGGCTTGCTCATGTGGCTGCTGGCGTGGGTCGACAAGGGCCTGCACGGCCTCGTCGCCACGCGGCGCCCCCTCGAGCCCGACCTCGGCGCCGCCCAGCGCGACATGCTGCTCGGCGTGTTCACGCTGGCCGACACGCGGGTCGATGAGGTCATGACGCCCCGGCTCGACATGGTTGCCGTCGATCTCGCGGCCTCCGGCGACGACGTCATCGAGGCATTCCGCCAAAGCGAACATTCGCGCCTCCCCGTGTACGACGGAACGCCGGACAACATCGCCGGCGTCGTTTTCGCGAAGGACCTCGTGCCGTTCGCCATGGGTCTCGGCGGGGAGGACGCCGCCGCCACGGCCCGCTGGCAGGATCTGGTGCGGCCCGCGGCCTTCGTCCCGGAGACCAAGACGCTCGATAGCCAGCTGCGCGACTTCCAGCGGGGCCCCGCGCATCTGGCGATCGTGGTGGACGAGTTCGGCGGTACATCGGGGCTCATCACCCTCGAGGACATCCTCGAAGAGATCGTCGGCGATATCCGCGACGAGCACGACGTGGGCGAAGCGCCGTCGATCCGTCAGGACGGCGACCGCTACTGGGTCGACGGTCGAGTCACGCTCGATGACCTTTCACAGGCGCTCGGGCGCCCGTTCGAGCATCCGGAAGTCTCGACCGTGGGTGGGCTCGTCTACTCGGTGCTGGGGCGCGTGCCCCGCGCCGGCGACGAGCTGACGCTCGATGGCTATCAGGTCGTCGTCGAGCGGGTGGACCGACGCCGCGTGACCAGCGTGCTGCTGCAGAGGCAACGGTGACCCTCCCAGCCGTGCTGCTGCTGTTGGGGTTGATTCTCGCAGCCGCGTCGGCCGCGGTCGGCGTGGCCGCGGCGGCCGTGAGTCAGCTCGAGCTCACGCGCTGGGTGTCGTACAAGCTCCGCGGTGCGGGCGGCGCGGCCGGCGTGCTCGAGAACCCGGGGCGGGTGCTCGCGACCGCGAACGCCCTGACCACGGTGGGCATCATCTGCGCGGCCGCAGCGATGCCGGCGCTCCTCGCCCGTACCACGCCGACCGTGCTCGGCGTCTTTACCATCGCGGTCGGCATCCCGCTGCTCGTGAGCGCTGCGTACCTCGTCCCGCGCGTGGTGGGCCGACGCTGGGCGGAGCCGATCGTGGCGCACGCGGCACCGCGGCTCGAGAGACTGGGCCGCGTGTTTGCGCCCTTCGTCCCGTGGCGTGACCCCTCGACCCGCACCACGCTCGCGGCGGTGCTCACGAACGCCGACACCGAAGCGCTGGCGTCCGCGGACGAAATGGCGGTCGTGTCGGGCGTGCTGGCCTTCGCGGATCGGCCGGTGCGGGAGTTGATGACGCCCCGTACGTCGATCGTGGCGATTCCCGAGGGTTTGCTCGCGGCGGAGGCGGCGCACGTGTGCCTCCAGTCGGGCTACAGCCGATACCCGGTGTACCGGGGGTCGCTCGACGAGGTGATCGGCGTGGCACACGCCTTCGATCTCCTCCGCCTGCCGCCCGATGCCCCTGTCCCCGTCCTGCCGGCCCTCGTGGTGCCGGGCACCACCCGCGCGGCCGACCTCATGCTGGAAATGCAGCGGGGCCGGAGCCACCTGGCCGTCGTGCTGGACGAGTTCGGCGGGACAGCAGGCCTGGTCACGTTCGAGGACCTGCTCCGCGACTTGGTGTCCGAGATCTTCGAGCCGGGTGGCCCGCCCCCCACCGACGAGCCGCCCGTACGGATCGTCGAGCTTGAGGGAAGCGCCCCGGCCAGCCGCCTCGAGGAGGCGCTCGGTGTCACCCTGGCCGCGCGCGGGGTCCAGACCGTGGCGGGGCTGCTCGTGCAGGCGCTGGGGCGTATTCCCCGACCGGGTGAGCGCTTCGCGCTCCATGGACTCGAGTTCGACATTCTCGCCGCTACCGCCACCCGCGTGGAGCGCGTCGCCGTGCGGCCGGGGCCGGTGCGCACCATACCGCTCGAGCGCGCCGACGAGCGGACCTGACGCATGAGTCTTGCGTGATGACGGAGCAGATTCTCGAGGGGCTCGCCCGGCGTGAGCCCGCGGCCCTGGCCCGCGCCATCACGCTGGTCGAGAACCAGCGCGACGGGTTCGAGCGGGTGTTGTCGCATGCGCACGGGTTGCTCGGGCGCGGTGGCACGCGACGGGTCGGCATCACCGGCCCCCCGGGAGCGGGGAAGAGCACGCTCACGGAAGCCCTGATCCAGCGGTTCCGCGCCCGTCACCTCTCCGTCGGCGTCGTGGCCGTGGATCCGACGAGCCCGTTCACCGGTGGGGCACTGCTCGGCGACCGGATCCGGATGGAATCGGCCGGCGCCGATCCCGGCGTGTTCATCCGCTCGATGGCGACGCGGGGCGCGCACGGCGGGCTCGCGACCACGACGGAAGAAGTCGCCGATCTGCTCGAGGCATTTGGCTTCGAGCGCGTGCTGGTGGAGACGGTGGGCGTCGGGCAGACCGAGCTCGACATTGCGCGCACGGCCGAGACGACCGTTCTCGTGCTCGTGCCCGAATCGGGCGACGGGATCCAGACGCTCAAGGCTGGGGTCATGGAGATCGCCGACATTTACGTGGTGAACAAGAGCGACCGTCCGGGCGCCGATAAGTTCCGGCAAGAGGTCGAGGTCATGCTCGGCATCCGGCGGGGGAGCGCGTTCCGTCACATCACCCCACACCACCGGCCGGACACTGCGGGCCCTCCGTCGCACGGTCCGACCGTCCACCCGTCCGACCTGTGGGAGCCACCGGTGCTCGGCACCGTGGCGTCGACGGGCGACGGAGTGGACGAGCTCGCGGCCGCTCTGGATCGCCACTCCGCCTATCTTCAAGCGAGCGGCAAGCTGGCGGAGCGACGGCGGCAGCGCCTGGCCGCGCGGACACGCGCCGTCCTGGAACGAAGCGTGCGGCGCTGGCTCCTGGAAGGGACGCGCGCCGAGGAGCTGCTGGCGTTGCGGCTGGACGACGTCGCGGACGGCCGGCGCAGCCCGTACGACGTGGCGGCCGAGATCCTCGATCAAGTGAAGGCCGGGGAGGGGGGGGACGCGATTCGATGAGCGGCATCGAGAAAAAGCCCGTCTATACGCCTGATGACCTGGCCGGCTTCGACCCGGGGAGCCGGTTGGGGGCACCGGGTGCCTACCCGTTCACGCGCGGCATTCATCCCACCATGTATCGGGGGAGGCTGTGGACGATGCGGCAGTTCGCGGGCTTCGGGAGCGCGGAAGACACGAACCGGCGCTACAAGTTCCTGCTGGAGCACGGGCAGACCGGTCTCTCGGTGGCGTTCGACTTCCCCACGCTGATGGGGTACGACTCGGACCACCCGCGCGCCGAAGGGGAAGTGGGCAAGTGCGGCGTCGCGATCTCGTCGCTCGCCGACATGGAAGACCTGTTCCGCGGAATCCCGCTCGATCAAGTCTCGACGTCGATGACCATCAACGGCCCGGCGGCGATGCTGTTCTGCTTCTACGTCGCCGCGGCCGAGAAGCAGGGCGTGGCGAGCTCCGCGCTGCGCGGCACCGTACAGAACGACATCCTCAAGGAGTACATGGCGCAGCACGCCTGGGTGTACCCCGTCGAGCCCGCCCTCAAGATCATCGTGGACATGTTCGAGTGGTGTGCCACGCACACGCCATTGTGGAACACGATCTCGATCTCGGGCTACCACATCCGCGAGGCGGGTGCCACGGCGGCGCAGGAGCTCGCGTTCACGCTGGCAAACGGGTTTACGTACGTCGAGCGTGGGATCGCGCGCGGGCTGGATGTGGACGCGTTCGCGCCGCGCCTCTCGTTCTTCTGGGACATCCACAACGATTTCTTCGAAGAGATCGCCAAGCTGCGCGCCGCCCGGCGCATCTGGGCGCGGCACATGCGCGAGCGCTACAAGGCCCGGCAGGCGCGTTCTTGGATGATGCGCTTTCACAGCCAGACGGCGGGCGTCACGCTGACGGCGCAACAGCCGTTGAACAACATCGTGCGCGTCGCTTACCAGGCCCTCGCCGCGGTCCTCGGCGGCACCCAGTCGCTCCACACGAATTCCCTGGATGAGACGCTGGCCCTGCCGACGGAGCAATCGGTGCAGGTGGCGTTGCGGACGCAACAGATCCTGGCGCACGAGACGGGCG
>WNFA01002073.1_pt1 | contig 32970 bp, 29 predicted proteins | sample 5400481 | NCBI WGS metagenome assembly WNFA01 (sample SAMN13153340, study PRJNA577476) | soil metagenome | isolation source: 120 cm saprolite under Douglas fir tree site 2 hole 1 replicate 2 | place: USA:California | collected 2015-04-18 | reverse complement strand
ATGCCATGATGCTCTCAGTAGCATATGCAGTTGCAGTTGCTGAGCAAGCTCAGGTTGTTGCCATAGGTGTCCATGCCGGTGACCACTTTATTTATCCTGATTGTCGACCTGAGTTCATCACATCGTTTGATACCATGCAACGGCTTGCTATCGAAGGATTTGGGGACCCACAACTGAGACTTGGAGCCCCTTTTGCGCATCTTGGCAAACATCAAATTGTCCAGCTTGGTACGGCCCTGCAAGTCCCCTATGTTGATACCTGGAGTTGCTACAAAGGTGAGGAGAGGCATTGTGGCACGTGCGGTACCTGCTTTGAAAGGAAAGAAGCTTTCGAGCTTGCTGGTGTTCCTGATCCAACAGAGTATGAGATAGAAGGGGATTGAGCATATCTCTTATTGTAGCTATTATGAGGTTAGGCCGATACTTTAGGACATTATGGAGATATCTCCGCCTTTATGTACTAGATGAATTTCGGCAGGCGTTGGCTAATGTGCTGGATTGGGATAGCGCACACTATGACAACGGGAAGGTATTGCTACACACCTGAGTTTATCCCTTCCTCATCACAGTCTCCCTTGTAAAGTTACTCGGACCCGTTTTGTATGTTATACTAAATGAGGACTAACACAGCGGTGAATTATTGAATCCTACAAGGACGCTCAATGAGTCACTTCGGGTCTCTGATTGTCTTACAAATTGAGAAGTTTGTCGAGATCAGATTGGTGGCGCAGGATGTCAACAGTATTCTCTTCAATTTCTGATTCTCATCACAAAGATGCAGACATATTACTTTCGATAAAGACACCTAAATAAATATTGCTGTGTTTTGCTATTCGTGCTAATATTAGCCGCAAGATTGTTAGTAGGAGTATCCATACCATGTTAAGCGGGGGGGTTAAATGTCACAGCCAGGTCAAGATGACTTTTTTGATACAATGCATGAGTGGTCCGACCGAAAGCTTCAGTTGTTACAGAAATATGTAGAGGCTGCTGATAAAATCCTGGGAAGTATACATCAGATTTACTATATAGATGGATTTGCAGGAAGAGGTACTTACCGTGACGGTGCTAAAGGCTCTCCCATAAGGATCGCAGAACTGGCTCAGCAATTTGAACGAGAGGGAAAACCATATTCGTTCAGATGTATAAACGTCGAGGAGAATGATGAGTACTTTGCTAATCTTCAAGAGGAAACTGCTAAATTTGGTCGTACCGTTCAAAATCTTCATGGTAGTTTTGCGGATCATCTAGACCAAATCTTACGAATAATAGGCAATCAACCTACCATTTTCTTTCTTGATCCATTTGGAATAAAGGGCATTGATTGGAGCGCCATAAGAAAAATAATCAATCGTGCTGCACCAACAGATCTTTGGATCAGATTTGACCATATAGATGTTCGGCGTCTTGATGGTAATTATGAGGTTAACGAAAAAAAGTTTGATATATTGCCTACAGTTTTTGGAATTCAAGACGAAGAATACTTGCATAAAGTGCTTGTTTCAGGTGATACAGCCGAGGACAGAATTCAAACCTGTATGGAGTTGTACAGAGATCAGTTGGAAGGAGAGTTTAAAAGAGCAAAGCCAACAGGATATGCCGACGCTTACGCAATAAAGTCTTTGACAGGGCAAATAAAGTATTATCTAATTTTTGCTACCGCTCATGAAAAGGGAATAGTACTTGCAAGTAACATCGTCTATGGGGTTGAGGAGAATTATCAACGAGAACTCCAAGAGTATCAAGAACTTCAAAAACTTGAGGGCATGCAAGCCGAACAGCTCTACCTAATACCGCCAAAAGAGCCTACAGCAGAAGAAATTTTCCACGATAAAGTTAGACATCTGAAGACTGATATTTGGAGGATGTGTAAGGGTCAGAAATTATCACGAAGACACATTCACGCCAGTCTCTTAAAGAGATGGTTTGGTAGAATAAAAGCCAGGCATATGACAGAAGCACTGAAAGCTCTCAAGAATGAAGGATACATCCTTGATAGTAGCGGAAATATAAGTGAGGATAAAACGCTCTTCAAGTTTAAGGCCTCAGATTAGGCAGTTGCAATCCGCGTTACATAAGGCTACGGCTTTTCTTACGGTGTGCGTTTCCTTGCAAAGGCTGATCCGGGCCTTCGGAAACTCATGTCTAATTAAAGCTACAACTTTGCTATAGATAGCAATTCTACGCTCTTCCGGTAAGTGGCGGTGAGTGCCGTCCTTCACTAATTCTTTGTCTGAAGGTTGCCACTCCATCGGAGGAAGTCCCCACCGTTCTCTCCATGCATCCAGTTGAGCATTCTTTTCGCGATATGTACCCAATGTCCAGTAGTGGAAGTTGATACCGGATTTTTTCACATCCGCTATGAATGCTACATACTGCTCTTCCCACCCATCAGGTGTCAAAATAGGATCGACTCGTACCCGAACCTCAAAGCCTAAGTCTTGAGCGTATTTAACCGCATTTAAACGCTTTGAAATAGAAGGAGTGATGCGTTCGTATGTATCCGGCCATTTCCCTTCCCATAGGTCTGCAATAGCTTCTGGATTGAGGCTAAAGCTTGCGACAATGTGTGAGCGGTGAGCAGGAGCAATATCAGCCAGATACTGTGTATTTGCTGATTTGGTCAGGAGGATGAGCTTATTACCACAAGGATTATGATTTGTGTCAGAGAAAAGCGGTGCTAGGTTTCTTACATGCTGGACAACACCTTCGTAAAGTAAGGAGTCTGATCTATCAATCCCAACACCTAAAGTATGCTGTCTACGTCGGTTTGGGTCATGTAGCCACTTCTCAGAGGCATGTAAGAAGTCATCCAGATTATCATGCAGTAGATGTCGTGAAGGATCTCTTTTAATGCGATGGGTAAGCATTAAGAAGCAGGCTCTGCATCCAAGACCGCAGGCACCTGATCCAATTGCTAAGTCCCACCACATCGGCGGACAAAATGTTTGCTTATCACCATGCCAATCATAAACAATCAAATTTGTCTTTCGAGATGCACGGTAAACTGTTATTGGCCGTGTCAGTCCTGATACTTCAGGAGAGATTTCCTCTTCTCTCCAAATACCTTGAGCCACTTGCTCATTCGTGTACCAATCAATCTGACGACCTGCCGCAGTCTGTCCTAGATGTCTTTTAGGGGGCTTTACCCCTATTTGTGAAGTGCTTGCTAAATCTAGCATGTGAATTCAACCTCCTTACAATGCTAAGGCCTTTTCTTACTGTACAGAACAGCCACCGTATATAAACCACACATTAACCACATAGAACACACATTCTATTTAGCAGTATAACATATAGTGAGTACTATGTCATGTCATAAATGATGACGAGAGGAGCAATGATGAGTAACTACGCGGCTTTTTCTCTATTAGGAAGTAAACTGGAACTAAGTCTAATGATGCTAATTAACCCGATGTGCAAGTTTTTTAAGCAACCACGCGATCCAATTGGAGCGCAGGAGCCTGATCTTGCCAATTGAACACCACACACAGCGTGTGCATGAGGACCATGCGCAGCAAGCGATTGCGCAGATGCCAGAAATCCCGTGCCCAGACGCGTTTAGCTCCACAGCGATCGGTCAGTTGCCCAAAGACGGTATCGATGCGATAGCGAACACGTCCCAGTACGACACTCCAACTCCCCGCGGGCTGCGAACTGGCTGCCCACCTTGCACAAGGCGGCTTGCAGGGTGGGCAGCCAGTAGTTGCGGTCGCCCAAGAGCAGCCCCCTGGTGCCTGCTGTCAGGTCCCACACCACCTCACCCTCATGCACATTGGCGGGAGCCAAGTACATCTGGGTAATCACTCCTGGCCAACACAAACGCATGTGCAAGCCAAAGCCTGAGATCGGTCTGGCGGCAGGTATGATCTTTGCCAAAGCTGGCGGTGTCGTCAAAGCGATGGCAGCGGTACGCCCGTGCAAATTGGCACACCGGGATCGGCATACTATCCACAATGGCGACCGTCGGATCAGAGAGCAGCAGTCCATCGCGGATCAGACACCACAACCGCTCTTTCATGGCCCACAAGTTAGCGGCTTGGCGCACAAACGCACTACGCGATGTGAGCCATCATCGGGAAAAAGTGCGCATAGTGACGGCGGAAGTAGTCAAAGATCTCCTGATCTTGGGAGAGTCCCAGATCGGTTCCGACCACTTCCATCATGATGACTTCGCTATCGGTCAGCTTCGGCATCGGGCCTCGTTCGCGCAAGCGTTTTCCTTTCGTCGCGGTTGGCAACATCTCGTCAAGCAGACAGAAACATGTGAGAATCAAGTCGTCCAGGTTCATGGCGTCCCTCCTCAACAGATTGACAAATCATCTGAGGATAGTAGACTTCATGAGCCTTTTCTTTGGCAAGAAATACTTGCACATCGGGTTAGTTACGCTGCGACTTATGCGAGATTACTCAGGTATCCAAGGAATGTTTCGCGTTATGTTTCGAGATGTACAATTTGGTTCACGTTCTAAGCATCTTCAGGGTATGCTGAGTTCTTAATCCGACCCTACCTGCTTGTTGATACTGAGTTATCAAATAGAACACTTATTCACGCTTATCCACTAGTTGCCTCCCTCTCATTGTCACCTAAAACCGAACTAGTGTATACTGATTACCACAACAAATTTGAGACAGATGAGGTATGATAAAGGTTAGGTAGGTATTTATGGCAGTAAAAATCTTCTTCTGTTATGCACATGAGGATGAATATCTCTTGATTCAACTGAAGATGCACCTGAGACCCCTGGAACGGGAAGGTCTCATCGAATTTTGGTATGACCGTAACATTAGTGCGGGTACGGAATGGGAGCGGGAGATCAGCGAGCAACTAAACACTGCCCAGATTGTTCTCTTGCTTGTGAGTCCAGACTTCATGAATTCAGATTACTGCTATGCGGTCGAGATGAAGCAAGCAATCCAACGGTATGAACGTAACGAGGCTTGTGTTATCCCCGTCATTCTCCGTCCGGTCTATTGGCAAATAGCATCTCTGCGCATACTCCAAGCTCTGCCAACAGATGCTCAACCTATTGTTGACCGTAATTGGCACACCCTGGATGAAGCCTTTTATAACGTCACCGAAGGAGTCCGTAGGGCAGTCGAGGAAATAATTGCAAAACAGCGGTTAGAAGAAGGCAACACATTGTTAAACCTCAAGCGCTACGAAGAAGCTTTAGAAGCATATGAACAAGCTATTCTCCTTAATCCCCACCATAGGACTCTTACGGTTGCTTACAACAACAGGGGGGCTACCTTTTCTATGCTCGAACGCACCGAAGAGGCTTTAGAAGCATATGAGCAGGCTATTCGCTTCGATCCTAATAATACAGTTGCTTATAACGGGAAAGCTGCTACCCTTGACGCTCTCAGTCGCTACCAGGAAGCTCTTACAGTCTGTGATCAGGCTATATGTCTTGATCCTAACTATGCAGTTGCTTACATTACTAAAGGCAATGTGCTTAATGGCCTTGAGCGTTACGAAGAGGCCTTAGAAGCCTTCGAACAAGCTATTCGCTTTGATCCCGACCATATGCCTGCTAAGGTTGCTTACTACAACAATAAGGCAACCTCACTTACCAATCTTGGAAGATTAGAAGAAGCTCGACAAGCACGCGAAAAAGCCCAGCAGCTTTGCTAGCACGAGTAGGTGAGTCTAATGGTGCTCATACTCATTTAGCATCTTGAAACAGAAGTTCCTACTATGGTAGATTTTTCTGCATTCCTGTGTTAAACTACATCCGTTTATAACCTTCTTCGGAGTATAAGAGTTATGTTTAGGGCCTCAAATGGCTTTTCGATATTTATGGGGGAACAAGTGATTGAGTTACTTGTCCAGAAGAAGAAAGCGCTGCAAAATACGATTGAGCATATAAAGGCAACAGATTTTCTTGAGATGGATGAGACGGACTTAGTGAATTCCCTCGTAGATAAGTTCAAGGTCGATGCTCCAGTTATTGACTTTGACAACATAAGCATCAGCAGCTACGAGCAACAAATTCCGGCTGAGCAATTCCCACAAGGTTTCTTTGTGCGTCAAGGTAAGAGTTACTCGAGGCAGGTAGTTGTTTATCATCTACCCTTTACAGGAAATGATGAGTTATTTCAGTTTACTCCTAGCCAGTTCATGTTGTGGTCTCCAGAGGTATATATCGAGGATCAGAACGTGTGTTTTGAGATAGTAAACTTTAGAGGAGATACCGAGGAAATAAAGAGAGAGGCACAAAGGAGTATTGATGCCATAAAGTTTTTTTCAAACGCTATGCTTCAAGATGTCAGCAGTTATGATGCTCAATTACAAAGTAATGTTGAGCAACTGATAATAGCTCGTAAACAAAGGATACTCAATGATAATAGTTTGCTCACTGCACTTGGTAAGCCAATTAACAAAAAACATTTTGCATTTGGACTTAGTAGAGGACTGGATCCGTTAAGAGTTGGATCTGTAGCAGCTCCAATCGAAGATGATAGAAAAGAAAACGACGTGGAAGTGAGAGCAGAGATGATTAAAGAAATTGCTAAGGAAGCTGATACCCATCAATTCCCTCGTCGGTTGCGTGTATTCTTATGTCATTCTTCAGGAGATAAACCTCGCGTTCGGAAACTATATAAGCAGCTAATAGCTGAAGGCGTTGATGCATGGCTCGATAAAGAGGATCTGTTGCCAGGACAAGACTGGCAGCCAGTAATACGGAAAACAATTCGTAATATGGATGTGGTTATTGTCTGTCTCACACAGAATTCTATTACCAAAGTAGGCTTTGTCCAAAAGGAGATCAAGTTGGCTCTCGATGTGGCTGATGAACAACCTGAAGGCACTATTTTCCTTATCCCTGTCAAGCTCGAAAAAAGCGATCTACCAGATCGCTTAAAGCACTTACATACTGTGAATCTCTTTGAAAGACATAGCTTTGAAAAGTTAATGCGCGCATTGAAAAGCAGATCAGATGATCTTGGACTTACTCTTACCTCCGTCTGATAATGCTGTGAAATAGCTCGACTGTTGCGAAGAGTTTAAAACATGCATGATTTGTTCCCAGGCTATTATGTGCCTACAGAGGAAGATATCGCCAAAATGTGGCAGGATGGCATATTTGTGTTCGACACCAACATGCTACTTCATATCTACCGGTATAGCCCAGAAACAAGGGAACGGTTTTTTGAGACTCTTTCCCGATTGAGAGAGAGAATTTGGATACCTTACCAGGTCGCGTATGAGTATCAAGATAGAAGAGTAGCCGTCATCTCTGAACAGATCAGAGCCTATGATGTTGTAGCTAAACTCTTGGATACTGTACAACAAAGCCTTAGAAGCGGATTGGAGCCGTACAAAAGGAGACATGCTTTTATTGACCCTGTTAAATTGACAGAGGAAATCACAAAAGCTGTCAGCGATGCAAAGTCCAGCGTGCAGAAAGCAAAAAGCGAACATCCTAAATATAGAGAAGCTGATCCTCTTCGAGAGCGAATAGACGAGTTGTTTAATAGCAGAGTCGGTAAACCATATACTAAAGACGAGCTAGAGGAAAAGTACCAGGAGGCAGAGCTAAGACTTGAAAGGCAGATCCCCCCAGGACTCGAAGACGCAGACAAAAAAGGATTAAAAAAGTACGGTGATGTCATTCTTTGGTTTCAGTTAATTGATTATGCTTGTGCGCAAAAGCAGCCGATCATCTTTATCACTGATGATGTTAAAAAGGATTGGTGGCTGACCAGTGAGGAGAGCCAGGGGCCTATCAGACCGAGACCCGAATTGTTACAGGAAATATATGCAGAGGCAAACGTTCCGTTCTATATGTATCAGGGCTATTCATTTATGGAAAAAGCCCAACAATTTCTGAAGCTTGAAGAAAAGCCGGAAGTAATTGAGGAAGTAAAAGAAGTCAGTCAGCAAGATGAGGAGGACTATCAGCGTCAGCAGGTCGAAGTAACGCCAAAACAAACACAATTCTTTTTCCATTGCTCCCGTTGCGGCCGAAACTCGATGATCTCAGCCGAATATTCACAAATCACAGGTGAAGCCAGGGAACAAATACCAACAAATGTAACCTGTCCTTACTGTAATAGCATAAGTACCCTGACTATTCCTGATACGTGGATATCGTTTTCAGTGACTAAGATTAATCCTATAAATCTCCCATCGAGCTAATATAAATGCCTACCAACCAAGTATAAGCAAGAAGTTCCTGATATACCTCGTCCAGGATAACACGCAATTCTTCTAGAGCCCTTGGCATATTCGGTACTGTTCAGAATGACTAATGTCTGATATACTGCTGCAATGACAGCAGAAGAACGCGTCGCGTGGCTTGGAGGCCAGTTGAGCCAAACTCTTGACCAATCGAGGCAAACGCGAGAGCAGTCACGCGTGGCCCGAGCGCGTGTCGAGGCGCGATAGGGAGGGGTACGAGCAAGCATGTATACTGTTGCCGAGTTATTTTGTGGTTGTGGTGGTTTTTCGCAGGGATTTTCTCAATCTCATCGTTTCGATGTTGTATTTGGCAATGACATAAAACCCGAGGCGCTGCGCACATTTGCATTTGATCACACAACCGAGCGCGGAGCGCCCGAGATATTCCTCGGCGATATTCGGCTCGCGTCAACCCGCGACATTGTCGCGGCGCTAGAGAGAAAGGGCATCCGCAAAGGCGAGCTCGATTGCTTGATCGGGGGCCCTCCCTGTCAGGGATTCTCGCAAATGCGACGCGGCGAAGAGCGAAATGGGAGCGAGATTGTTAAGTTTACGGGCTACAATCGCCTCGATCAAGACCCGCGAAACGATCTCGTCCTTCGGTTCCTTGAAATAGCTGATGAACTACAACCTAAATTTATCCTTATCGAGAATGTTCCCCAAATGAAGCGCCACAGCCACAATGGGGTACTAGGAGGCTTAGCAGAGAACGTCGAGTCGGTGCTGCGCCAGATGGAATACGATGTGGAGAATAAAACGCTAAACGCGGCAAACTACGGGGTACCCCAACTGCGCGAGCGGTTCTTTTTCTTAGCCTCCCGCGTGAGTCGGGCGAGTTTTCCCGATCAGACCCACGACGATCCGGAAAGTCTCGCTCTACAAAGACTGGACACGTTGTCGTCCGACTTCAGACCTTGGGTTACGGTTTCTGAAGCAATAGCAGATCTGCCACCTCCCTCTCGCGGTCTAGAGGACGAACTCGGAGGCCGCGAGACCGAGCTTTATCCCGACGTACCATTATCAGCCTTTGCCCGCGACATGAGGAGCCGCGTCTCGTTTCCATACAATCACCTTACCAGATCGTATAGCGCGAAGATCACGCGGATAATCCGCGAGATGCGGCCGGGAGAAACGTGGGACCACGCGATTCTGCGCGTGCAAAGACGATACGAACAATTGCTCGCTGAACAAAGAAAACCTGGAGAAAGCCGCGAGGACACCCTCGCGAGGTTGGTAGAGCAGGGAGTAATCGAGCCAACGTTTTATCGCGAGTATTATTGGAGCGCCTACACCCGTCTCGCCTGGGAGCGGCCAGCGCTCACCATCACGGCTAACGCCAATTTTCTGGGTTCGGGGCGTTTTACCCATCCAGAACAAGATCGCGGCATTACGATGCGGGAGGCAGCTCGTCTCCAATCGTTCCGGGATGATTTTCGCTTTATCACTTCTCCGGAGAACGACGAGGAGACGAACAGGATTGGTGTTGGTTTAGACATGATCGGAGAAGCCGTTCCGCCGTTGCTGGCGGAAGCTCTTGCCCGACACATCGCGTCGTTACTCGATAGGCAAGCTGGCGAGCCCGCTGCTGAAGCGGCAGCTGAAACAGCGCGTCCCGCGTGAGGTATGAGCGTGGCAGAGACCAAAGAAGGATTACATCCCAGAAACGAGCGCGCAATGCTGTCGCGGCAAGAAAGAAGCGAGCAATTTGCGTCGCTACTTTTGCGGTGGTTTGAAGAAAATAAGCGGGAGTTTCCCTGGCGACCCGCGAGAAACCCTTACCAGGCCGCCATCGCGGAAATTTTGCTCCAAAAGACGTCCGCGACAAACGCTCGTCCCATTTACGAGCAATTCATTCGTTCCTATCCAACGATACACGATCTGGCTGCTGCCGAGCCAGAGGCTCTCGTGCGACTGCTCCGCCCTCTCGGCATACCGAGACGGGCGCTCCTTATTCAACAACTGGCCAAAGAGGTCATCGCGAAGCATGGGGGGGAATTTCCGGACACAGAGGAAATGTTGCGCTCGCTCCCCGGGCTTGGCCCCTACAGCGCAGGCGCGGTCGCGTCTCAAGCGTTTAGTCGGAGATCACCAATGATCGATATAAATGTGATGAGGATTTTTGGACGAGTCTTCTCGATTCCATCGTCACCCCGCGCCGGTCCCCCCAAGCGACTGCGCGAGGCTGTGCTTGAAGCTATGCCGCCTGGCGACGAGGCGAGATTCAATCTGGCGCTGCTCGACTTTGGGGCTCTCGTGTGCAGAAAACGAGACCCTCAATGCGCTACTTGCCCTCTTGCCAACTTGTGTGACTACAACTTGGCTCGGTACCCAGAAGTACCACCTACCTAGAGCCTAAACCAGTTTTGTTCCGAACCTGCTACAATTATCCAGCAATTTCTCGCGGCAGAAAAAACATGAAACGGACGAGAAGAGATAGGAAATGCAAACGGCAATGGATAGCGATACAGCACTAGAGGTCGCGGTGAAGGCCGTAAGGAGCCTCGTAGAACGTGAGGGCGCGGAGACAACGTTCCCTTTCGACAAGATCTGGCAGTACGCGGACGAGGAAGTGCCCAGCACACTGCGACCAGGTCAACAAAGGCGCCTCTTGAAAAATGGCTATATTGAGAGGACGGGAAGGATGATAAACGCGTCGTCGCAAGCGAGAGCGGGTAGTCTCACTCCCGAGTATCGTCCGGGATGGCGGCTTCGGCCCGAGTCGCGTACCTCGCCTTTCGCGCTGGGTGAAGCTAAATCAGGCGGGTCAGTCGCTCCAAAGTCGGTGGCGGACCTGTTGAGGAACATTGAGGAGGCGATGGCCGCCAGCGGTTTCATGGTGACTATCGAACAACTCGCGAATTTCTACCTGGCGCTCAAGTCGAGTCCGCTCGTCATTTTGGCCGGTACTTCTGGAACCGGGAAAAGCTGGCTACCGCGATTATTCGCGAAACTTGTCGGAGCCGATTTCACCCCTATCAGTGTCCAACCGCAATGGTCAGATAACGCCGATCTTTTCGGCTATACGCCAAGCCTCGCTCCAGATACCTTTATCGCGGGTAAATTTACCGAAGCAGTTGTCCAGGCATCAAAGCAATTAGACGCGCCAGCGATGGTGCTGCTTGACGAAATGAACCTGGCCGCCGTAGAACACTATTTCAGCGACTTTCTCAGCGTGGTGGAAACCCGCAGAAGAGAGAAGGACGGTACTATTACAACCGATCCCTTGCCTCTTGACCTCCCGGAGCAAAAGGACCCCGACCGCTATAGCCACCTCCGCGACTTGCGTCTCTTGCCGAACATTCGCGTGATAGGCACGGCAAATATGGATGAGACGACGCGGGTGTTTAGCCCGAAAGTGCTAGATCGCGCCTTCAGTATTGAGTTTGGAGAGGTTGATTTGACGGCCTTTATCGAGCCTGGCGGGGAGGAGACGATTGCCAAGCCGGAATTTTCTTGGCTTGGAAAGCGCGTGATAGATCTCCGGAATCCGGTGGCCGTGAGCGAGGTCTATTCTTCCTCTCGCGACCTTTTTGATCGCGTAGCCGGGTTGGCGGAAGAAATCAAAGGCATCCTTAAGCCAGCGGGAATTTCGTTTGGATTTCGCACCCGCGACGCTATCTGCCTGTATATGTGGCATTGGGAGCGCGACGAACTGGCGGATATTCTGCCGATCAAAGACGCTCTTGATCTTTGCATCTTGCAGAAGATTTTGCCAAAAATCGGCGGCACGGGAGAAGGTCTGCGCAAAGCGCTCGAGCAACTCCGCGAGTGGCTGCTGCGCGCCGAGACCGCTGAGCAGATCGCCGCGGCTCTGCCGAGCGAAGAGGAGTCGGGTGAAGAAGCGGGATCATTACCTCGCGAGGAGGAGGCTAGCGAGGCCACGGCAGAGGTATTGAGCAGTCCATATCAGCGCAGCGCTGAAAAAGTTGCTTGGATGCTACAAAAACTGAGCGACGAGGGCGCTGTTACCTATTGGGGAGTGTGATAATGTCCACTCTCCTTAAAGTTGAGACGTCTGACTGGCAGCTCGAAGTAGAGGGGCGAGTGCTCGATTTCCCTTCTTTTGTCCCTGCCACTCCCACTACTACGATTCGAGTCGACGGGGCCGCTCAATTGAGTATCCTCAACCGCTCGAAGGCGCTCCTGGAACTGGTTTCTCCTGAAGCGACTACGGGACCGCTTTTCTTTGAAAACACGCGATACGATTTTTACCTCAGCTCTCTATCCGACGCCAAGCTGAAATTGCCCCCAGCTGCAATATTTCGCCATCGAATGAAGAACACGTCCCACTACGAGTTGAATTTCCAAAATGACGTGGGCATAGCGGAGATGGAGATAATCAGCGGAGGTAGCCGAGTGAAAGTGAGCTTCGAGGTTTTTCCCCTCAAGATTGATTATCGAACGGACTACGTGCAAATGCGGGATGAAGTGGCAGCTATCGCGAACCCACATTCTAAGTTAGAAGAACGCGTCGAGCTTGTGCCTCTTGCCAAGTCGCGCAGGATTGATAATCGGGCATTAAATAGAGTATTGCGAAAACGCGTCGCTCGCGTTGGTGTGGTGCTTCCCGGCACAAACATTTCTTTGCCCGAGCGAGTCCCCGAGGCAGTCCGCCGCCTTACCTTTGATACGCCAGAAAACCAATACGTAAAGGCACTGCTCCTGGAGACCCAGCGCAATCTCCAGCGCGTTCTACTAACGCGGTTTACTGGCGATGAGGACGCTGATCTCTCAGCCGAGGAAAAGTTTTTCAAGGCTGCCCGTCCAGAGGCGGAAGACATGATGAGGCAGTTGCAGCGCGTTCTGCGCGCTCCCTTTCTGCGCGAGACAACCACTGTTGTCTCGAAACGCCCATCGTCTCTCGTCTTCCATCGACATCCCCATTACGCTGCGCTCGAAGGGATAGCGCGTATTCTCAACGGGGGGTTATCTCTCGGTGGCGAGCCCTTGCAAATAGGTGTGAAGAATATCGCTCTCCTCTACGAGTACTGGTGCTTTCTCCGCCTGGTACAACTGTTGCGCGAGCGTCTCGAGTTGGAGCAGCAGTCGATCATCAAGATACATCACCTCAAGGCAACAATCGTGTTAAAAAAAGGGGAAGAATCCAGAATTTATTTCCGAGACCCTGTATCCGACAAGCGCCTCTCGCTGGTATACAACCGGCAATTTAGCCAACTACCAACTATCGCGCAACGCCCTGATAACGTTATACAATTGGTCAGCGAGACGAAGCTGTATATCTTCGACGCGAAGTATCGGCTCGCTGTGGACAAAAGCTACCAGCGCCTCTATGGAGGCATCGGCCCCACCACGGAGGATATTAACACCATGCACCGATATCGCGACGCGATTGTGATACCAACTGGGACCGGACACGGAGTAATGTTTCTCAAAGGGATTGTACAGGGTGCCGTAGTCCTCTTTCCTTATCCTGACGAGGAGGGTTATCAGAATCAGCGCTTTTATCACAGCATTGACCGCGTGCAGATTGGCGGATTGCCATTTCTTCCCTCGGCTACGCGGCTAGTCGAGGCAAAAGTCCGCGAGTTGCTGCGAAACGAGGGGTACTTCAGCTATTCCTAACCTGTCGCGCTAGATGCTTTTGACGATTGTGCTCGTGGTCTCTGCCCAAAGTATCCTTTACTCGTGTAACGCGGAACTCCTCCGTTTTTTCCCACGCGCGAGGATCGGATTCCGTTCAGTTCTACTTGCGCAATCCTGAAAAAGGCTCACTCCCTGAGTTTTTAAGAGGGAACGTCTCTTTTGATCAGAGAAAGTCATGTCTGAGCCAAAAAATATAGCAAATTTAATTCATGAATTCGAGCAAATGCCTGAACATAAGCTCTTTTATAGAGACTAACCAGCCCTAAGGATGCCGATGGGGAGAGCCAAGAAACGAGAGGAACAAACGGATGAGCGAAGCAAGGACAAGGCTCAATGAAAACGGCAACGTGGTGCCGTTCAAGCTCAGCGATGTCATCGCCGAGTTTAACCACGTCGACGACCCCGACGTTTTCGAGCGTATGAAGACTACTCCCGCTCTGCGTGCGGCGCTTGAGATGATACGGCCTGAGAACTGGTGGGGAACGGGTCTGAACCCAAAGGTGCTGTTCGCAATCGCTAGAGACGGTGGCATCCCAGTAGCATGGGTTCCGTCGTCAGCGGTTCTTCTCGAGCTCGCTACCGCACCCGATCGTAATGCTCGAATGTCTGTGCTGCTTGCCCGAAAGCAGGAGATTGTCGACCACTGCAAGGTGGTTATTCGTCACTGTGACGACCCGTGGGTTGCTGACATGCACGCGCTTACCGGAAAGGCGATTGCGGCGTATGAGGATGGTCACCGGGAAGCGGCGATGGCGCTCGCCGTGAGCGTCGGTGAGTCGCTTGCGATATGGGCATCCACGCCTCGGATCCAGGGGTTCAAGTCTGAGGCTGAGCAAGAAGCCTGGGAAAAGAGCCGCAAGAAAGTGGGTAAGTACGGCTGGGCAACACTTGAGCTCAGCATCGTCGGGGCCGACTTCTCCCAGTACAAGGTGCCACGCCAAGTCTTGATTGCTCCAATCCACCGCTTTTTCACGAAATGGTATCCCGACAGTGGGCAGGAGCCCCCAGATGGCTTGTCCAGGCATGTTGTCGCTCATCAGCCGACGCAACAGCACTCCTCTCCAGAGAACGCTCTTTTGTCTCTGATGCTCGTCACCTCGCTCTTGCGTGAAATGCAGGCATGGTCTGAAGAGGTCCGGTCGATGGATGGCGGCTAGGGATTCCGATACCAACCGGACAAAAAAACGTTTAGAGTGAATTATCAGTGGGGCTTCAGCCATTTGAAACAAGGACACATTAAAAGTGAAAGTCTCTTAAAAAGGGAAATTTGTCGAGAGGCCCCTTTTTTCACTTCAGATGCGTCTTCTCGGAAAACGGCTGAAATCCTGGTAAAGATACCGCATATCCACTCAACAAAACGTCTTGTTCAAACCTACACAATCTCAGTAGCGCGTTTTGTAATCACCTCCGCCGCGTCACGCCATTGGTCAGCATTCATTTCCCACGCCCCAATTCGCGCACCTTCAGCCTCGCCCAGCGCACCGTAGATGACGCGCACCAGTTGTTCAGCTTCATGCAGCTGGTGACCGATACCCGCCAGCGTCTTCTCTACCTGGATCGTATGCTGCCGCAGGTGCGCGTCGAAGCGGTGCAGGCGGAACCGGATTTCCATTGGATAACCTTCCCAAAAAAACGAGGGCGCGCGCAGCTCATCCTCACTGATACTCGCCAGCTCGTACAGTATCTGAAAGTGCAGCATCTCATAGTTCGCGAGAATCTGCTTCAACGTCTCCTGGCTGCTATCATCCTCGTCTTCCACCTCCTCCTCATCCGGCTCGGGTATCTCCAACGGTCGCCCGTCTCCGCTTCGATACCGATCAAGGGCATAGCGAATCACCGTAACAAACTCTTGCTCCGAGTCAATAATGTGACCGAGCACAGCTCGCAGTGGCCATTCCCCTTCGGCTGGCACGCGATCAAGCTCGTCTTCGTCCACACCAACCAGGATACCGCGCAGGTCCATGTACGCCGCATGATGTTGCCCCAGGATGCGTTGAGCCGGTGTGATGACGGACCCCTGTACAGCACGCTGAGCCGCCGTCCGCGTAGCCAGTTCGCGCAACTCCTGGTACGTCAGGAAGAACGCGAAGCGTACCCCCTCGGAGTCGTATGCCCCCCACTGCCAATGCTTTTCTAAAGCAGCATCGGAGAGTCTAACTCCAGTAAGCGCAAACGTCTCAACCGCCTGCTCCAACGTTGTTTCGCTCATAGCCCACCTCTTTCAGCTATTCAAGTCGCCAGAAAGCATCCCTCATTCCGTTAGTTTGAGTGTAGCACGAAAATCGGTCATTGTCAGCCCCGGTTTGCATTTTTTGCGCTCAGGTTCCCACGCCACGCGAAATTATGAACCTCACCCTTGTCACACCCTGATTCCCTATACAACTCAGAGACTCCATGATACAATCCACACCAGTAACAGTAGGTCGTCGTTCCTGCACATTCGGGAACGGCTTACCGCTACGCTAATCCCACATACCATCTAGCACACCTGTGTTATAAATTGGGAAGGAGTCTGTCGTGTCACCTATCAGCGGGTTTCCCGAATGGTTGCCCGAGCAGCGCATAGTCGAACTCAAGTGGATGGACGACATCCGCCGCGTTTTTGAAAGCTATGGGTATTGCTCGATTGAAACGCCGTCGGTCGAAGAGATCGAGGCCCTCCTCGCCAAAGGAGAGACGGACAAGGAAATTTACACCGTCCAACGGCTACATAGGGATGACGAAGCGGGCGAGCCACGCCTGGGCCTCCATTACGATTTGACGGTTCCCCTGGCACGCTACGTCGCAGAACATTTCCATGACCTCGTCTTCCCGTTCAAACGCTACCAAATGCAAAGGGCATGGCGAGGGGAGCGACCACAAGAGGGACGCTATCGCGAGTTCTATCAATGTGATATCGACGTCATCAACCTCGATCAGCTTCCCCTGCACTTCGATACAGAAATACCCGCCATCATGTATGACATCCTGTCTCGCCTGGAAGTGGGCGATTTCCAGATCCGGGTCAGCAATCGCAAAATCCTCGAAGGGTACTTCAGAGGCCTGGGTATTGAGGATACCATCTCAGCTATTCGCCTGGTAGACAAACTCGACAAAATCGGGGAAGATGGTGTGCTGTCCTCGCTCCAATCAGACCTGGCCTTGCCGCGTGAGGTAGCCTTGCGTTGTCTTGCCCTGGCCACCATCCGCACAACCGATCTCTCCTTCGCTGAACGGGTGCGAGCGCTGGGGATAGCGTCTGATTTGCTCAACGAAGGGCTAGAAGAGTTAGCATTCGTCATCGATGCACTCCACATGCTGCCGCAAGGGACGTTGCTGGCCGACTTGTCAATTGCCCGTGGCTTCAACTACTACACGGGAACCGTCTATGAGACCACGCTACTCGAATTTCCTACCATTGGAAGCATCTGTTCGGGTGGGCGCTACGACAATCTCGCGGGTGCTTTCATCAAGCGCAAGCTCCCAGGCGTGGGGATATCTCTCGGTTTGACCCGCCTCTTCGCCAAACTCGTGGCAGAGAAGCGCTTGCCGCCAGGTCCCAGATGTCCGACGCAGGTGCTGGTCATTTTCCCACGTGCCGAGCGACGTGCGGATGCTGCTCGTACAGCAAGTCTGTTGCGTGAACGCGGCTTGAACGTGGAGATGTATCATAGTCCCAGCAAAATTGCGCAGCAGTTGCGCTATGCCTCCCGCAAGGGCATTCCCTATGTCTGGTTCCCTCCCTTTGAAGATGGAGGCGTGCATGAAGTCAAGGATATGGCCTCTGAAAAGCAAGAAGTAGCTGATCCTGCCACCTGGAATCCAGCGTGATGAACGCACCCATCTCATTTTTGCATCCGTTGGGTATACCCCAGTTTTGGTCGCCAGAAGCTCTTGAGGATCTCGGACCAGAGCGTGCTTACTACGTGTAGCTCCTGTTTCACATAAGCTATATCCGGTGGCCTTTTGTTCACATCCATATCGAGCATGCTGGCGATAAGTGCTTCAAGTTTGTTCACCAGCACATCCACTATGCTCATAGTGAGTGATCCGGGATCCGCGTGGCTTTTGGGACGAAGGGGTGTAAAGCGAAACGGCGCTTCTGAAGGATCTCTCGTCGTAAGTAATTGATGCAAAACGGCCCCTAAGCTGTAGATATCGGCCCGCGGAGTAGTTTGTGCTTTGCCATACTGCTCTGGGGCGGCGTATCCAAGTGAACCAAGGGCAACAGTGTCTTTCGCCTGTCCTGGCTTGAAGTAACGTGCAATCCCAAAATCGATCAAGTAGAGCTGTCCCCTGGGAGTGCGCATGATGTTGGCCGGTTTGAGATCGCGAAAGACGATGGGTGGTTGTTGTGAATGCAGGTAATCCAGGACTGTACAGAGTTGAAGCCCAATATCGAGTACTTCGCTTAGGAGAAGGCGTCTGTTTGGCGCCTTGCTCTGGTATTCCTCAAGTGTTTCGCCCACAATGAAATCCATGACCAGGTACCAGTGCCCTGGGCTCCGAAAGTGTTCGTACAAGTGTGGTAGGTTTGGATGATCCAGTTGCGATAATAAGCTGACTTCACGCTCAAAGGCATTAGTGGCTTCAATCATCGCTTGCTGGTTTAGCCCGAGTAGCTTCACCTCCTTGATGGCAACGAGGCGATCTCCGCTTAGTGTGTCTTTGGCCTTGTAGACCGAACCGAAACCACCCGCACCAACCTCGCCAATGATGTAGTAACGATTCCTGAACAGTGAATATGGAAGGAGCTGTGTTGGAACAGGGGCTTGTTGAGGAACCATAGCGTTTGCTCTTTCACTCGCTTACCTGTGAAGATAGATGCAGCACGGTCAGTTAGAAAACTAAAACTCTTTCAACAATTTAGGAGTCAAGTGTAGTATACAAGCAAGAAGGGAAATCCCGCAAGTGAAAGAGGCCATTATCCCTCCTCTACCTTGGCCGCCGCAGGTGGCTCGAAGAGAATACCTGAATAGTCACAATATATAATTATATCTATACATAAATACAGTTACTTATTGAAGTACTGCACGTTCTACTCATATAGAAGGGAAAAGGGCCGATGCCCTTCGCGCCTTCAGGGTCATGTGGAGAGGGAGGTATTTGCACCAAGTTCTTGCTCTATCCTCCAGCACAAACTCCTCATGACACTATCTCTCCGACTATCTCACTTTAAGGAGGAAATCTATTTATGAACGACCAAAAACCATCACGCAGCTTCAACAGGCTTGCATGGCTTCTTGCACCGATCGTGCTCGCAGCATTGCTAGTTGCCGGAGGAGCCTCCATCATTCGCGCTCACGCAGCCCCTGCGTTGAGTGGAACCTACAATTTTCAGGCGAGTGTGAACGCAGTTCCAGGGCTCTCAACTGGTTTGTCCATCACGGGTCAATTGCAGTTGCAGGTGTCGGGACAAAGTGTCCAGGGCCAGTTGTGCCAGGTAACGGTCACCTTGAGCAGCAGCCCGCTGAATAGTAGTCTGTTGAGCAGCAGCCTGCTGAATAGCAGCCTGTTGAACAGTGGAGCCAATACTTGCCTGACCGTGACGGGGTCTGTCTCAGGGGCGGATGCAATTGCGATGACCATTCTGAATCTGTTGCCCGGGCAAAATCTGCTTCTCAGTGGTCTGCCCAATGCCAGCCTTGGCACTCAGGGGGGACTCAGCGGATCATTGAGTTTGAATCTCGGGCTGGTTCAAGCCAGTGGCTCCTGGAGTGCTACTCTCGTCGCGAGCGCAAGTAATTAGCCGGGTTCGACCACTCACGGCACTGCATACTTGCCTCACGCCCATCTGTACGCGCAACTCTTCTTCCTTCTCAGGGAGCAGATACGATCACGAAGCGGCTGGCTCTGCTGGCCGCCTCTTTTGTTTCAATGTAGAACGAAGGTGAGTATCCTCCTCCGCACCAGAAGTCACTTCATTCCTCACCTTCATGGATCATCTCAAGGTCCGCAATGTGGCCGCTCAACAGCGCGTCTTTGCCGCCCAGCTGCACAAAGCGCTTGCCTTGTTGCTTGGTTTAGACTTTTGAGAAGCCCTGGCATTATTATGCCCCGCGCTATGCAGAAACGCCTTGACTTTGTTATAATTATCTATGTGTACTACGTCTTTACCTCTGTATTATCACATACCTTAAAATCGGTCTCCGTCGTTCTCCAGTGCAAGCCTCTAGCTTGAGGGAGGGGTTATGGGTAACATAAGCGAACATCAACTCATTGCGCAAATGGCCAACGGCATAGTCGCGGAGATTGCCCCCCAGGAACTTGCTACGTTTCAAATGATCAGCGAAGCCTATTTCAAGAACTCCAGCAAGATGCGCAAAGGACTATCCGGCAAGGAGGAGATACTGGGACTTGACATTGTCAGCGCCAGTTCTCTGCTCCTCTCGCCTATTATCCTCACCATCGTCGATACCATCGTCAAATCGCTCAGCGAGAAGGTCGCCGAATCTGGTTTCTTCAAGCGACTGCTGGTAAAGCTCCATCTCGCGAAGAAAGAGGAGAAAAAAGTCGCGCTTCCGCTCTCGCTCACACCAGCGCAACTGCGAGAGGTACGCGAGCAGGCGATTTCCCAGGCTATGCAGTTCAAACTTAAAGAGAAGCAGGCTGAACTGCTAGCAGATTCTCTCATCGGAAAGCTGGCGCTCATCGAGCGGTGATGCTTGAAGAAAACAGGAGAAGCTTGTGATTGCGCGCACAGAAAAAACCCGACCTGAATCCCGCCTGAATCCGTTCGCCTTCCCTTCGGACACCGATTTTCGCTTTGTCATGCTCATCACCGCGACGATCAGCGCTAGCTTAGTAATTTACAATTTTCTCTACGATGCTTTCCCTGCTAACCGGACAATCTCTAGCACCAATATTATATCCTGCCTCCATGCTGCCTCTATTGCCCACCCCGGCAATTCCTTTAACAACCAGGCCGCCTTCGCAAATTTCTATGGTCAATGTATCGCGCCTTATAATAGCACCCTGGCCGCCTGGATCGGACTCGGCGTGGCGCTGCTTCTTAGCATAGCTGCGGCCATCTATTGGATGCTGCCTGCCTCGAAAATCCGGCGCGATGGTCTCAGACAGCTCGAGATCAGCAATACGCCGCCCGGCATGATGGCCTACCTCGAAGAGCTGTGCCGCCAGGCTGAACTCCGCCGCTCTCCGATCTTCCTGCTCAACCCCTATAGCTCTGCTGCCAGCGGTGTCGCATTTGGTCGCTTGGGATGCTATTACGTCGTCCTGCATGCCGGGCTGATCAAGCTTTTCCAGGATGACCGGCCCTTCTTTCGCGCGGTCGTGCTGCATGAACTGGCTCACATGCGCAACGGCGATATCAATAAAACCTACTTTACCATTTCGATTGTCTGGTCATTCTTGCTGACCGCGCTCCTCCCCTGGATTGTATCGCAGTTTATCAATCAGTTCTCTTACCAGAGCATTCTCAATGTGTTCACTTTAGGCTGGCCTGTGCTTATTCTCACCGTATTGATCTACCTGATCCGCAACGCACTCTTACGAGCGCGTGAACTCTATGCCGACGTGCGTGCCTCTACATGGGATGGGTCTGAAGGCGCGTTGGGACGTGTTTTAGGCACTCTCTCTCACCCAAAAGAAGGCCGTCTACGGCGCATATTACGCGCGCATCCTGACCCTGAAAAACGACAACATCTCCTACAGGATACATCCAATCTGCTTCGCCTGGATTTCTGGGATGCTTTCACGGCGGGATTTATTGTAACCGGCGTCCTTTCCAACGTCAACTGGTTCCTCGAATTAATTTTCAACAATTCCTTCATCCCTGCGATAGCGCCGGGGATAATCGGAGCGCCGCTGCTGGTCGGTATTGTTGGCCTGGGCATGTGGCGCGCAATCTTCGCGAGACAAGCATATGGTCAGGCGCTGCCGGGCTTCATTGGAGTAACGTTCGGCCTGGTGTTGGGTCTGCTTCTTGGTCAACCACTCACGCTCCGGGCCATCCTGAACGGGAGTGGTTTTTTTACCAGTCTAGGATATACAAACTTTAGCTCTCTCTTCTTATCTACGTTCCTCGCACAATTGGCCTCGATTGCAATAGCTGGCGCATTGCTCCTGGCCTTGCTCTATGGTCTTCTTCGCTGGCTGACAGTCTGCTTTGCAAGCTGGCTAGAGGTAGCTGCTGGTCGTTCCTCGCCGCGTAGAATCTATTGGGTGGGTCTGGTAATCACAAGTATTGCCCTGGGTATCGTACTTGGAGAGTTTTCTAACTACGCAACCAGTTACCAGGAGATTTTGATTTCACCTGCGATTATACAATCCTTACAGCAAAGACTCCAGTTACCAACACAGAATCCCGTCATTGTAGATGCCTATGCCATCTTCTATAATTTGATGTCTGATCCCTTAATGACTGTCGCATTTATGTGTCTATGGGTCTATCCTTTGACAACCTGGTTCTGGCGCAAGCGCGCCTCAATCATTGCCGCGTCGAACTGGGCTTTCCTTGATAGATCATCCCAATCCCGGCTGATGACTCCGACATTCCAGGAGCCATTCCGCCTTCGAAGGGCGCTAATACTGGGCCTGGCCGGTGGCACAGCATATTTCGCGATAATTTACATTTTTCTAAAGGACCTCATCCTGCACCTGCCCATCTTCTCTACTGCCCTGCTGGCTGTGCTGCTGCAAGGAGGTATTGCTGCTCTTGTAGCTGTATCAGTACGAAGATTGCCGGTATTTCACTGCCTTTTTACAGCATTTGTCGCTGGCTGTTTGATGGGCGTAGGACTGACTGTCGACCTGCTGCCCTTCGGGCATCATATTACATTGGCCGTCGTCTGGAGAGCAATTCTGCTGATAAACAACGACAGCGCTTATGCTTTGATTATCAATGAAGGCGCACTTCTTGCTTTACTTGTCGGGCTACTTGTTTCTGCCCTGGCCGGTTGGCTTCGTCGTCTGTGGCGGGCGCGTCAACGGGTGTATGAGCCTGCGGCCTGAGAGCGGCTGCAGGCGATTCTGCTCTATTTAAGCGGATACAACTTGAAGTTCGCGAAACTGGCATCTCCTTGCGGGTCGGAAGCAGATGTTTCCAGGTTGAAGCCGACCCGTCCGACGGAAGAGGTACTATCGTTCCTCTCACCAACGAATATACCATTGATATATATTTTGAAATCATTGCCCTTTGCTAGAACAAGTAGTGTGTTCTTCTGGCTACCCATCAGAACGGCAGGATTTTTCGTAACCAGAAGAAGAACATCATACTTACCAGTGGCATAACGGTCAAATATCAACTCTCCTGGTTGTATAATATTACAGACATAAAACTGCATCTGACTCCCACTGCCACTGCCACGAAAGTAAATCCCAGCGGTGCTCCCTGCAAGCAGCGACATGTCCACCTGGATTGCCACGTCACCGTAGGTTTTGCCATTTAATCCGCAGTGTGAGGCAGCTCTTGCGTGCTGCTGCAGAACATGGTACGTGCCACCGCTAAATACGCAGGTGGAATTGACATCCCAGTATCCATCGTTGCTGACCAGGCTATCGGCAAAGAGAGGCTTTTCGCTGGTCACGGCCGCAGGTAGATCATTGGGATTAGCGATAGCTGTGGCCGTCAAGTTCTGAGCGCCTTGCGTAGCCACCGCAGTATTGGCGGCGGCAATGCGATTGTTATTGACTATCGTGTAAAAGCCAAAGCCGATGCCACTCACCACGAGCAGAAACGCGAGGGTAAGGATCAGGCTTTCTCTCAAAGGAGAAGAAGCCGGGCGGTTTGCTTGAATAGCGGCAGGTTGGGGCGCGACGTCCGCTGCAATCACCGGGGTGGAAGCGATGACTCCGGGGACACCTGGCGCAAGTGCAGGCGGCCATGAACTGGAAGGCTGGGAAGTTGGGGAAGGCTGGAGCGTCTGTTGAGGCTGGAGTGCTTGCTGGAACGCCTCTGCGAAGGCGGTGACGCTCGGATAACGATCTGCGGGATTTTTCGCTAAAGCGCGCAGGATTACGGCGTCAAGCGCCGGAGGGATGCGCGCATCAAGCAGGCTCGGCGGTCGGGGTTGCACGTACAGGTGCTGATACCTCAGTTGCTCCTGGCTTCCCTGGAAGGGCGATCTCCAGGTGAGGAGCTGGTACGCCATCACTGCCAGTGCATACTGGTCGCTGGCCGGAACTGCCACACCGGACCACTGTTCAGGGGCAAGGGAGCTTGGAAGACTGATGGCAGACTTCGAGCTGTCGCCCACATCTGCGCTCTGAGTTTTATCATAGTCAGCGAGTTGAAGATCAGGAAGGCCAGGGTAGGCAGTACCAGGGCGGACAAGAAAACTGGCAGGGGTAACGTATCCGTGAACGCTTCTATGGTTGTGAAGAGGCTGAAGCGCATCTGCGGCCTGGCGGATAAAATGCGCGACTTCCTGCGGTGAGAGCGAACTGGCCGGGCGCTGCCGCAGCCAGTATAGCAAGGTATCTTCGTAGGGTATTGCCATCTTTTCCTCCTTTTGAGGGAAACTCATGTCGCAAGAGTATGGCCTCATGCCGAGGCGGCAACACGGAAGTCATCTTGATTCACGGCGTATCACTGGCTTTGGTATGAGGCTTCTGAACGCCTTCTGGTTATCCTGCTCCCCAGACCTGTACCGTATCATCGTTGCTTGCCGAGGCGATGCGCGTGCCATCAGGCGACCAATCCACTTGATTTACTCTATCCGAATGCCCTTTGTAAATGTAGATCTGGCTGGCATCGGCTGCATTCCAGACCTGCACCGTCCCATCATCATCACCCGAAGCGAGCCGTTGACTATCAGGCGACCAGATCACTGTCCTAACGACGTTTGTATGCCCGCGATAGGTGGAGAGTGTATTTCCGTTGGTCGCATCCCAGACCTGCACTGTCTTATCGTTGCTCGCCGAGGCGATGTGTGTACCATCAGGCGACAAAGCCACCGACCATACGATATCGGAATGGCCTTGGTAGGTGAAGAGAGTCTGCCAGCTGCCGACCTCCAGCACTTGCACGGTATTATCAATCGTCGCAGCGACGCGCTGGCTGTCGGACGACCAAGCAACCGAATAGACAGTAGACTGCACTGTGTGGTGCGCTAACGCTTTCGCGCTTGCCACATCCCACACCAACACAGTCCCTGCCGCAGTATTGTTCGTCGTTAGATCAATGCTCTCACAGGCCGCGGCGATACGCTTGCCATCTGGCGACCAGGCCACTTGCCACACCTTGTATATCGATAACGTAGAAGGTAGCTCAAACGTGGTATCCTGCCCACCGTCGGTCGCATCCCATGCATGTACATCCGCAGAATCGCCGCTTCCATCAGTCACGATGCGCGTGCCGTCGGGCGACCAAGCCAGGCTTCTAACCGATAATGAAACATAGTGCAGGTAGGTATAGATCGTGGTTCCATCGAGGGCATTCCATACCTTGACTGTCGGATCATAACTACCAGCCCCAGAGGCGATGCGTGTGCTATCGGGCGACCAGGCGACAGTGAGCACTGAATCATTATGCCCATGGTACGTTACGAGATGAGTTCCTAACGCAACGTGTGGAAAGGGGGTTGGGGCAGAGATAGTGGCGAGAAGCGTGAAGAGATGATCTTCCCTCCCCCCCACTACCAAGGGGAGACCTCCAGCAAGGGCGGCACCCCCAATCAGCACCGTGCGACGCGAAAGCAGGGGACCATAGCGCAACTGCTGCGGGCGAGGAGCAGGGGGGAAGGGTTGAGATTGCCGTGTCTGCCCTAGTGGAGGCGGCTGGACGGGAGGAACCGGCGGCTGTGGATATTGGGGCATGCCCATGTTCAATCCACAGCGAAACACCGCTCTAGGCCCAAGGCCAATCATATCTTGATCGCGTAAGAGCTGTTGGCACGTCTGGGTCTGGTTCTCATGTTTTTCCTCCATTCGCTTACGGCACGCCTGGCAGTAGATGGCAGTTTCACGGTTCTGTACGCCGCAATGCTCGCAAAACATGGTTTGTCTCCTTCCTTCACAGAGTCACTCCTTCATGATGTGACTCGCGAGTCTGATGGACGATTACTGACACGATGAGTGTTATTGGCAGCGCCAGCAACGCTCCTCCATTGACCACCAGCGTGAGGGTGATCTAGGTAAAGTGGAGGCGGAACTCCATTCATGTCTGAAACGTGAATGATGGTCACATGGTTCACTTTCTGCCCACAGGGGTCGACATTCAATAAACGACGCACGACGGCAATTTTATCGGCAAACAATTGCTGCTCTCCTCATCGAAAAGCGGCTGCATGTATTTAGGATCTCATGACCACGAGGAATGCTGATGCTGTCGTCGCCACGCTCGTACCTCAGCATCTGCTGTACTATCAGCTTGTTCGGCATAGCGTAACGTGGTTTGCAGGTTCTTATGCCCTAGCCTCTTCCGAATGGTCGGCAAACTGACTCCGCCGTTGATGAGTTCAGTCGCGTGCGTATGCCGAAGCTGGTGGAGCGTGCAGGCAACACCGGCCTGCGAGCAGTAGTGGTCCCAGCGTTCCTGCATCGATTGGTAGCGCAACGGCCCTCCTCGCCCGTTCTTCTCCGCTCGGAACAGTGGCCCATATTTGTAGCCCATCCGTTTCAGGTAGGCCCGGAGCTGCTGTACCAGACATGGATCGTCGAGCAGGACCGTCCGCCTTTTGCCGCCTTTTCCCACGACCGTCAGATGCTCATTGTCGAGCGAGAGGTCAATATCCTCCACGTACAGGGAGAGCCCTTCGCTGACCCGCAAGCCGGTCTCCAAGAGCAGACGGAAGAAGAGTCGGTCACGCTGACACTCGGCGGGAATGGCTTTGAGAATGCGTTCAATCTGGTCGCGCTCCATGCCACGCGGCTGCGGCTGATCGAGTTTCACCCGCTCAATCTTGAGCATCGGGTTGCTGTCGAGCAGTTCGTGCTGATGCGCCCAGGTGAGGAAGCGCGCTACGGCGGCTTGTTTACGTGCCCTCGTTGCGGGACTGAGGTGAAGGTGCGTATGAAAGAAATCCCGCAGTACCTCCGTTGTCATCGCGTTCACTGGCCCGTGATAGAACGCACACAGTTGCGCTAAGTCTGTTGCGTAGGCATGGTGGGTAAGTTGAGAGCGGTTGGCATGAGCAAGGTCGGTGAGGAATGCAGCAACGAGTTTTTCCACTGATTGCTCTCTCATCGTGATCTGCTCCACGCCTTTGCTCCTCATTCCTGTGATAATGATAAAAAGCAGCATCCTAAAATGGTTGCTCACCGTGCTTGAGATCGCGCCACTTCTCAAATATTCCTGAGATTAAGAATCATTCTAGCAGGAATCGTCCGCTTTTGCTAGAGGAAACAGGCCGAAGTTCCTCTTTCGCTTCCAAATCACTCTCAAGGACTGTATATCCCCTCTCTATTCATGACTCTGAAGGAAGCAGACACCTTTCCTACTCCCTTGTCTACGTGATTCCCTTCTTCTAAGCTAGAACCCTGTCCACATCTCTGCATCCTTGCTTCAGAGAAAACTAGAGGCTGTACGAAAAGGCCTGGGAAGTCCTTTCCCATTGTTGAGCTTCTATCGGCTTCTGAAGCCATCTATTCTGTGAACGCGCGGCAGTCGGGACGAACGTGTCTGTCGCGTGTTCCTGAAATGGCTTGTCAGGCTAAAGCAACTCATCCATGCCAATCGGCCTCGGGAGCCTTTTCGTACAGCCTCTAGCACGTTTCTGGTCGATTGCGGATCTTCCTCTTTGATCGCCCTGCGCCGCTTTGGTGTGACGCCTAATGACATTGACATGATCCTGCTCACGCACTTACTGGACGAACTTCAGCCGAAATGACTGATCGTGACCCATATGAGCGAGGACATGCTCGCGAGGCTGGAAGAGCTCCCATGTGAGTATGCGGAAGATGGAAAGCTCATCGAGGTGTAAGGATTCACTTCAAATCAAAGACGATACAGCAATCGAATCCGTGGCGCAATGGCATAGTTGAGTTGCACGAGGACGATGAACGCGATGCTCACGTACGTGTTGACCACGCAGAGCAACGCGCCGAAAGCATAGAGTGCTTGCCCAATAACGATGCGGCGTTCGAGTGCGGAACGCATTTCGACGGTCAACTCGTCTTTCCCGAGCCCTGCTCGCCATGCATACTGCACACTGCCGAAGAGCACGGCGCCAAGCAGGAGAATATTGAGCCAATACACCACAAGGGCGATGCGATAGGTGATGAACGCGGCTAACAGCGCCGTCGAAAACGGCGTGAGCGTCACCGCCAGCAAGAAGGCGAAATGGATCCACGCGAGATTGCGATCGCTTCGCGCGAAATGGTTGAGTTGCGATTGCTGGCCGACCCAGAAAATACCGAGCGTAAGAAAACTCATGACATAGGTGAGGAGGCTCGGCGAAAGCTGGACCAAAGCGTTCCACAGATCCTGCTCGCTCTTAATGGCCCCACTCACAGGGACGTGCAGGTCGAGCACGAGCAACGTCATCGCGACGGCGAAGATCCCGTCGCTCAAGGCTGCAAGTCGTTCGAGACTTTGCCCCGCGATACGGTTGTAGATTGTGCTCATTTGTCTTCTCCTATGAGACCTCCCATATCCAATCAACATCGAGATGGTTCACGAAGCCCGCTTTGATTAGCCGAGCGCAAGCCCTTTGACTAGCGCCGCAGGCGATCATCAAACTGAGGATCATCAAACTTTGATTAGCCTGGGTGCGAAGAATGTCACCCTCGAGCGAAGCGAAGGGCAGCCCAGGCTAATCAAACTCTTATTCGTGAGCATCATGTGCATGTCGACTAACCCAACGCTGCATCACTTCCCCCCTCTTCCGAGCGATCCCTGCCAACTCACTGCATCGTTCCTCAACCTGGTCAACCGACGTGTTTGCTGAAAAGGTGAATGACCATCCACCCTGCTCTTCCACTACCAGAACCTGCTTGACAAAATCCTCACGTGCAAGCGTCCAGACACCCCCAAAGCCCAGATCAGGTTGTACTACCGCAACCACAATCTCATCCTCCCGTGCATCAGCCGTCGCACGTACTATTGCCCCTGCTTTCTCACGCAAGACCTCAACTGCCTGAAGTGTACGAGCCGGCCTCTCCATGTTGACTCAAGAAAACTTCCTCCCTCCATTCTATTCTATCACCAAACCCGCCGCAGGCCACCCCTGATCTTTAAAAACACCGGCACCGGTTAGACATTTGGAGAGAATGCCTCCCGTGGGGGCCCTTCGCTGCGCTCAGGGTGACATTACTTGAGAGGTGTCCTGGCTGTCATCCTGAGCGCAGCGAAGGATCTCTTCGTCCGGCGAGTCAGACCCTTCGCTGCGCTCAGGGTGACAGGTATTGCGCTCAGGGTGACAGGCATTCTCTCCAAATGTCTAGGCACCGGTCCCAAAACTCCCAATCGAACACCGACTGTGGTACAATACCATGGTCATTTCACCTATAGACCTGGTACCCGCAAGGGGCAGTCCCACGATAAATCGGGATACCTGCCCCCCAGGCAGGGTTCCTACTACACTACCAAATGTACTGGTGCCCCTTGCGGGTACCAGGTAATGGAAGAGCGAAGATGTTGCAACAACAAGACCTGTTAGCCGGACTCAACGAACCACAACGACAAGCCGTCACCACCACACAAGGACCCGTCCTCATCCTCGCAGGGCCGGGCAGTGGCAAGACTCGCGTCATCACCCACCGCATCGCCTACCTCGTCCAGCACGAACACATCTCACCCTGGCGCATCCTCGCCGTCACATTCACCAACAAAGCCGCCAGGGAAATGCGCGAACGACTGGAGAAGCTCGTAGGCATCAACGAATCAAAGGAAATGACCATCGGCACCTTCCACGCCATCTGCGCCCGCGTATTGCGCTACGAAGCCGACTACCTCGCTCCCCTGGGACTCAATAAATCCTTTGTCATCTTCGATACCGACGATCAGGCCACCCTCATCAAACAAGCCATTAGAGAACTTAACCTCGACGAAAAGCAATATCGACCGGGAACCATCCAGGGCATGATCTCCCGCGCTAAAAATGACATGCAGGTGCCGGAGCAAATGGCCGAACGAGCCGCCAAATACATCGAAGAGGTCGCCGCACGAGTCTACAAAGTCTATCAAAAACTGCTGCGTGCCAATAACGCTGTCGACTTCGACGACCTGCTCATGCTGACAGAACAATTGTGGCGGCGCGAACCAGATGTCCTGCAGAAGTACCAGAAACGCTGGCAATACATCCACGTTGACGAGTTCCAGGACTGCAACCTGCCACAATACAAGCTCATACGACTGCTGGGTTATGGTACAGACGAGAGACATGAAGGGCTGGGCAACGTCTGCGTCGTGGGCGATGATGACCAGATGATCTACACCTGGCGCGGAGCCAGCGCCGAGAACGTGCAACGCTTCGAGCGCGATTTTCCGCACACCAGAATCATCATGCTCGAACAGAACTACCGCTCGACCCAAACCATCCTCGATGCCGCCCAGGGCGTCGTGAGCCGCAACACGCTGCGCAAGGACAAACACCTATGGACAGCGCAAGGCATGGGTGAGAAGGTCATTTTCCACCAGGCCCACAACGAAGAAGATGAGGGCTTGTATACCGCCCGCGAAATCACAAGATTGCTGGCTCGCGGCGAGATCCAGCGGCGTGGTGATGTAGCCGTCATGTACCGCACCAACGCACAGTCCCGCGCTTTGGAAGAGCAATTCTTGCGTGCAAACATCCCCTACAAAGTCATCGGCAGCCGCAAGTTCTACGAACGCAAAGAAATCAAAGACATGCTTGCCTATCTGCGCCTGCTCGCAAACCCCTATGACGAGATGAGCCTGCTGCGCATCATCAACGTGCCCAACCGCAAAATTGGCCCCAAGACCATCGGCGAATTAAAACAATGGGCCGACGAACAAAAACTCTCGCTCTACGATGCCATCCAGCAGATCGAGCACCATCCCACCTTAGGCAAAGCAGCAAAAACCGCCTTAGCCGCCTTCGGCCAACTGCTCACCGACCTTACACATGCCATCGATGAACTAGCATTGCCCGAACTGATGGATAGAATTGCCGAAAAGAGTGGCCTGGGTCCTGAATTGCGTGCGTCCGCCGATCAAGAGTTAGACCGCTGGGCCAACGTGCTAGAACTGCGCCGCGTCGCCGATGATTACTCTGAGATCGAGACCCGTGCCGCGCTCGAACTGTTCCTGGAGAATGTGGCTTTAGTGGGCGGTGCCGACACAGCCCAGACCGGCGAGGACGGCACACTCATCACCGAAGAAAACAACGACGCCGTGACGCTGATTACCTTGCACGCTGCCAAAGGACTGGAGTTTCCCGTCGTCTTCATCGTCGGCATGGATGAAGGCTCCCTGCCCCATGCGCGCTCGATTGATAAACCAGAACAACTGGAGGAGGAACGTCGCCTGGCCTATGTCGGCTTCACCCGCGCCATGCGTCGCCTGTACCTGGTGCGTGCCCGCCGGCGCTCGTTCTGGGGTGAGGCCCAACCCAGCGTGCCGTCGCGTTTCCTCGATGATATCCCACCGAACCTTCTTTCAGGTCAGGGCGCGAGCAGCACACGTTCAAATCGCCGCAGCAATAGAGATGATGACGATGACTACGACTACAACCAGGACACCCACTCACTACGCGAAAGCGGACGCACCTACGGGTGTGATTCATCACGCCCCCATGGACATGGCAGAAGCCAGGCAAATACCTACGCTAGCAGCAGGTCAAAACCAGGTGCATCTACTCCACAAAACTCCCCACGCTCTTCGTACGGGCGTGATTCGTACGGGCGTGATTCATCACGCCCCTCACCAACGGTGCCCCCATCTCCTTCAAAATCGCCATCCCGCACGAACAATAGCGATGTAACACCCCCACCGTCACAAACACCCCCGCCGGAACCCGTCCAACCAGACAGTAGTCCCCCGATTTATCGTGGGGAATTCAAAGCGGGTGATAAAGTACGCCACGATGTATTTGGCGAAGGCATCATCCTCAAAAGCGAGATGGAGCGGGGCACGGAGTTCGTTGAGGTACAGTTTAAGGGGAAGCATGGTAAGAAGCGACTGAGTATGGATTTTGCGAAGTTGGAGAAATTGTAGACTTTTCCATTCATACAGCCCTTTAGAACAGCATTATTCAACCGAGTGTACATGTGATAGGGAAATGATAGGTTTCTGCAATGGTATCAGCTTGTGTTTTGCTGTATGCTTGAGGCAGAACTCTTGAGGAACAAAGCACTGTGCAGAAAGGGAGGGTGAATGGCCACTCCCTTCAGTCCAGTCGATGAAGTGAAAGGAACGTACCATGGTGAATTTCCGCGGAGGTTGTATTACTCTTAGCGCCTTTCTTCTCGGAATACTAGGAAGTCTTATCGCCTGGACGATCTACATTAATGCGAGTCATAATTTTGGAGGTCGTTTTCCATGGTGGGGGTACCTGGTCTGGCTTCTCGTCTTTCTGATCTCGAGGTCTCTGCTCACAAGGATAGTGAAAGCGTTCACGGGTCCTCAAAGCGCTTCGCAGTCACCAGGAGCTTATCAGCAGAGTGGGCAACCCTATTATCAACCCCCACCACAAGGACCAGGAGCTTATCAGCAGGGTGAGCAACCTTATTACCAGCCCCCACCGAATGGCCCACAATCACCATATTATCAGCCACCGAACCAGGAACAGTACCCCCGGGAGTACCCTCCACAGCAGTGATGCTGTGTACTGAAGCCATGTCACCGGTCAGGATGGGAGGAATAGTGCTTTCAGTTTTGGGTCTGCGCTCTCTGTTCGATAAGAGAACGGCGAAACAAGGGCTGCTCGTTTCCATCATGATGTTCGTACTGATGCACGGATGATCCAGCCTCACTTACTTAGGCGACAGGAGAGTTGCTATCACAATGACTAGCGTCAGTACGAACGTGATGAAACAGATAATGAGCCCATTAATTGCCGTCTTCTTATCGAACAGAGAGCGGAGGCCCAAAACTGAGAGCACTATCCCCACCACCGACAGCGGGAGTCCGACGAACGCGCCCACGGTAGGGAGAAATATTCCGATGTCCGGGGAAAGGTTGAAGAGAACCGCGATGATATAGGGACCACCAGAGAGACCAAGGCTCACGTATCCACAGACCTGACCTGCAATGCCCAAACGATGGCGAGACTCTTCTTTCGACAGTGCATCTGCCCAACGACCCTCATGCGCGCCTGCGCTCCCTGGTTGGGGAG
>WNFA01000531.1_pt1 | contig 33014 bp, 24 predicted proteins | sample 5400481 | NCBI WGS metagenome assembly WNFA01 (sample SAMN13153340, study PRJNA577476) | soil metagenome | isolation source: 120 cm saprolite under Douglas fir tree site 2 hole 1 replicate 2 | place: USA:California | collected 2015-04-18 | reverse complement strand
GACAGGTTGAAGGGAAACCGACAGCAGGTTTCGATTCTGCCCGGCCTTCACTCAGAATCATTCATCCTCCAGCCCGAATAAATCAGCAATTCCTTAGGCACCGACCAGCTATAGCTGGCAAGAGTCTTATCAAGCGGCCGTGCTCGAAACCGATTGGACGAAGATGCAGGAGCGCGTTCAGACAGCCGAGTCTGAAATACACAAGAGACGACTGGTGCTTGCTCAAGACCACGGCGGGACAGTGGAAGAAAGGGAAGCTCTCGTCAATGCCATGAGCGGTCTCAGGGCTCTGCGGATGGATGCAGCTTCGTGGTTGCAGAGGCAGAGTTTAATTGGTACCAAGAGTTCTGAGAGTTCAGAGTGCAAGTAAGCTTCGCCTAGCGTTCAATATTCACGTCACACCTACTTCCTGCCTCGTGCCTTCGTTCATCTTCCGTAGGAGTAGGGTGATGGATCATTCTGGAATGCTCTGTAGCCACGCGGCGTAAGCCGGATGGCGCCGCCGCGGATGCAGGAAGACGAAACCGAGTTCTCGCCACGCCCTCCGATTCTTCGGGAGGAAATAACTTCCGAAATGAAAACCCTCCTCGCGGATGTGAAGTATCCACAACTCAACAACTTCTCGCTCCTCCTGGGTTTGTCCGACCGGCTGATGGGAATACGCGGATTTTTTTCGTACACCTCATACAACCCGAATTCTTTGGGGTGGACATCGAGTTATCTACATCTTTTCTGAACCAACCGGACGATTGAGTCTGTACTACGATGTGGAGTTGCGAGAACCGTTGGAAGAGTCAGCAGCAGGCGGATCTCTGTTTCCTACGACAACTCTCATAACCAAGAAACGGATATTCGTTCCAGTTCCCGATCCACTCGTTGATGCCTTCAAGATTACGAGCGGACCACGGGAATTTTACGTTCGCTTCGATCTGCTTGTTGCAAAGGATTAGACCTGCATTATTGGAACAATGGCTACTATCGCAGTGGCTCCAGCGGATCGTCCTGGCGACAGGCGCGCTAGGATTCGCAGGTCCGGCATACGCGGACCTAAGCCTGGACGACGGCGCTGATCTCTGCCAGCCAGAGAACCGACCGTTACTTCGGCGTTACAATCACGGACGGTTCGCTGCGTGAGCATACGCTGGTCAATTTCCGGGATGAACCTGCAGCCCGCGGATTTGGGACACGAAGAATACTATGTCGAACATTAATCCAAGGAATGTTTTCATTGTTGTAGCCGGGGGAAACACCGCTGCGGAGCGCCATTTTGAGGATACGATCCAGCGCAAGATCGGCGTCACCCACGTCGATCTTGGCAACAGAACGAGTGGCCACGCGCACCAGTACGTCAAGTGTCCAGAGTCCCGGACTCCGACATATTTGAATGGCGGCCACGAGTGCCTCATGGTTCGTATTTTCGAGCCCCTGACCGATCCGCTCACTCCCTACGCTTGGGACGCCAGCAACGACCGGCACGTAGGGCAGCGCAACATCGCGGTGGTCGACGCCCAGTCCCCGGCGAAGTTGCAGCTGACCGTCAGACTCGGATGCGGGGCGGAGCCAGGGGCGGCCGATGTCCCGGTGCAGGAGGTGAACCCCCATGACGTCGCGTGGCTGTCAATCCTGACGGGGAAGCGCGACCATGGATATAAGCAAGCCACGCACGCTGCGGCGGTCGCCGGCATGACGTATCCGACCCTTGTGCGCGCAGAGACTGACAAGGCAAGCATGGAAGGAGTAGACATGAAGTCCGCCGCTCACCTGTTGAGCAGAAAGATCGCCTTCGAACGGGGATGCGATGAACTGGAGGCCCTCTTCTACATGCACGTCGACGGGCTGCGCCCCAAGGAATGCCGAGTATATAAGATTAGCCAGACCGTAGGCGGCAAAATGGTGGGCGGGTACACGGTAATTGCGCGACATGCCTGAGCGTCGAAGCCCAAGTTCTGCGCCGCACGGCGACGCTGATCGGATCTGCCTAAAAGGCAAAGGGGCAATTCAGGAAATGGGAGAAAAATTCGCCGCGAATCCGGTGACCGGGGACTGGCTCGAAGACAGTGCCATCGCAACTAGCCGCCGACCGTCGCTCGGGCTGATGCGGTGGATGTGCGATTGGACTGGTGCTCCTGGTTCGCTGGTGCAGAGTTTGTCACAGTCGTCCATGGTGTAAATATGGCCTTCTGGTCGAGCCAAACAAGGCTCCCGGAGAAAGTCCGCACTGGAAGACAAAGAAGCGACTGGTGCTGACCTGCTCTCGAGCTGGGCGCGGAAAGCAGCTGTAACGTTCGGCCCACTCCGAGCACTATCCACCAAGTCCGCGGGGGCGATGCGAAGCGGAGGCAAAGATGGAACCGGGCCATGCGCCAGCGTCGGGAGCGCGCGTTGGAACAATGCTTGCTGCGCCCGCGCCCCGTTCCGACGAGAGCAACGGCTCGCGTCCGTCCATCAGCCTTCCCAAGGGCGGCGGCGCGATTCGAGGCATCGGCGAAAAATTCTCCGCCAATCCTGCAACTGGGTCAGGAGCCTTGAACATCCCGATCGCGGCAAGTCCGGGCCGCAGCGGATTCGGTCCACAACTCAACATTTCCTATGATTCAGCGAGCGGAAATGGTCCGTTCGGGTTCGGCTGGACACTCTCGCTTCCTTCGATTACTCGGAAAACAGACAAAGGACTGCCGCGATACATCGACGCCGCTGAGTCGGACATCTTTATCCTGTCGGGCGCCGAGGACCTGGTTCCATCGCTTATTCGCAAACGGGACGCAATGGGAGCGTGAAATTCTCCCCAGTCCAACAACCTATCGAACTGTGTATGGACGCCGTTATTCCATTCATTGCTACCGCCCTCGCGTGGAGGGACTGTTCTCGCGCATCGAACGGTGGGTCAATCCGCACATCACCGACTTTAAGATCGGACAGCTCACTGCGCGTTACGACCCATTGCCCGTCCACAGGATAAGCATAGAAGTTCAGTTGCTGTCCGTAAGTATCTTGCAACCAGGCATCGCGAAATCCACTGTGGCCGTTCTGCAGCTTCGCCATGAGTTCCAGAGTGGCAAAGTCGAAAGCTTTGCGACTGCTGCTGGCCAGCACTTTATCAAGATAAGCGCTGTACTCCCCATTCAGATCGAAATTGGGAATCCCCTCCCAATGGCCAAAGAAAATCTGCACGTCCGCAAAAATATGCGAAGCGACCGAGACACGCTCCTTGACGGGAAGCGTCTGGTCAGGGCCTTCACCTGCATGCAGAGCGATGCCGTTCAGCAATACCCAGAGCATCAGGAGAGGCAAACGCTTCCTCATCTCCGATATTACGTAGCCATGCAGAAGCATGTTCCGCGAGACCAAAGACGCATCTGTCTTATGAGGAAAGGATGTGCAAATTCGAATAGTTGCAGGGTTCGTGGAAATTGCTGAAACGAAAGGTTGTTTGGTTGCGCAGGGTGGATTTGAGCCACTCCTTTGGGTTATGAGCCCAAAATGATTAGTAGTTTCAACAACTTACAAGACGCGGATGGCCCTCGAAAACCCTTGTAAGAATGTTAAGGAATCGTTGTCGGACAGCTAAAGGACAGCGAGCGACTCGAAAAGGGTCCGCTGTGTGTCGCTGACAGTGAACGCCGGCGATGCTGGTCAGTTGAGCCAAAAGCCTATTCGACATGGACATGACTGACAATTCCTCTGCGCCGCAACTGCGGCGCAAGAGGACAACATCGAACACGGGAGTTGCCCGCGCTGATCCCAGCCATCATGCACGACCGGCGCACGGCGGAATCGCGTCAGTTGGCAGGGAGTATTGCGGACTTGTTCGTGGCCATGCCTAAGAAGGGCAGACAGAAACCGGAAACGCAACCAGCTGGGAGGAGCGCCGCTGACGACACTGATGGGACTCGACAGCCCGCAATGGTCGTCAGCTTGGGGTGTCTGAGACCTCTCACAGCATGTTGCTTGCAGAGTGACTCCACAGTATTATTGCCATGCTTTCAGCGTCCGCGAGAGTTCACAGATTTGTTGAACACACGTGGTCGTTTTGGTGATCGAAAGCCCTTTCATTCCGGACACAAGTCGATTGGTCAAAATGAAACCCGCAACAAGTTCTGAATCTGCGATTCCACGGCAGTCCCTGACGTCCGCCGTGGCGGAGAAGTTGCGTGATCAGATTATCCGCGGAGAAATCGTCGAGGGCGCGCAGTTACGGCAGGATGTGATCGCCGGGCAATACCACGTCAGCCGCATTCCGGTTCGTGAGGCCCTGCGGCAACTGCACGCGGAAGGCTTGATCACGATTGTTCCCAACCGCGGTGCGATCGTTCCCGAACTCTCACCCAGCGACATCGAAGAGTTGTTCGCGATCCGCGCGCTGCTCGAACCGGAAGTGCTCAAACTCTCGGTTCCGCGCCTGACTCCCACCGACCTGGGACAAGCCGAAGCCGTCCTGAACAAGTACATGAGCGAACTGCGGCGCGAAGAGCACATGGAGAATTGGGGACGCATGAACTGGCAGTTCCACTCCATACTCTATTCTCGAGCCGAGCGCCCGCATTTCATGTCAATCATCCGCAACGTCAACCACAACGGCGAGCGCTATACCCGGCTGCAACTGTATTTGACGCACGGCATGAAGCGCGCGAATGAAGAGCACCACCAGATCCTCAAGCTGTGCCGCAAGAACGAAGTGGCAGCGGCTTGCAAATTGTTACGCCAGCATATTCAGCATGCCGGTCAATCCTTGAAACAGGTCCTGGAGGAGCGGCGCCCCGGGGGCCATGTGTGAGGCGTGAGGCGCGCTAGGGTTCTGCCATTCCCCGGTGATGGACTACAGATTTTGCCGAAGGCTTTTTTCGCGCACAAGACTGGCGCAGAGCATCGTATACAATATCCTAAGAAGGACGTCTTTTTGGCCCGGAAAGGACCCAACCCATGTCGAACTCATTTTCCCGCAGAAAATTCATGATGTCGGCCGCAGTCGCAGGCGGCTCAGCCCTTTTGCCGCAGGGCTTGCTGGCAAACGCTTTCCAGGACCCGGTGGTCAACACGGTTGAGGAAAAGGGGAAATCAGTCAGCCGCGAAAAAATTCCCTGGAAGGTGCGCCCTTTCCCGATGAAGCAGGTACGCCTGGGAGAAGGCCCCTGTAAAAAGGCGATGGAAGCCGAACGGCGCTATCTGCATTCCCTTCCTCCCGACCGCCTTCTGCACACCTTCCGGATCAATGCCGGACTCCCCTCGACGGCCCAACCCCTGGGTGGATGGGAAGCGCCGGACTGCGAACTGCGAGGTCATTACGCGGGCGGTCATTATCTGTCAGCCGCGGCCCTCATGTATGCCAGCACCGGAGACGATGAGCTCAAGGCCAACGCCAACACCCTGGTGGCCGAACTGGCGAAGTGTCAGGATGCACTGAAAAGCGGCTATCTCAGCGCCTTTCCGATCGAGTTCTTTGACCGGTTGCGCGAGCGCCAGAGGGTCTGGGCGCCGTTTTACACCATCCACAAAATCATGGCTGGCAATCTCGATATGTATGTGCATTGCGGGAACGCGCAGGCCCTCGAGGTAGCCGAGAAGATGGCGCAATGGACCGCGGGTTATACCCAATCCATGAGTTATGACCACATGCAGCGCGTGCTCGGAACCGAATACGGAGGCATGGGAGAAAGTTTGTGCAACCTGTATGCCGTCACCGGAAAGGAAGAGTATCTTGAAGTTGCGCAGCGCTTCGACAAGAAGGTGTTTTTCGATCCGCTGGCGGCCCATCGCGACGAACTGAAGGGTCTGCATGTGAACACCCACATCCCGCAGGTGATCGCAGCGGCCCGCTACTACGAACTTACCGGCGACCGTCGCTATCGCGATATCGCCGAGTATTTCTTCGAGGAAGTCGTAAGCGAGCGTTCCTACTGCACCGGCGGCACCAGCAATGGCGAATCATGGAACACCGACCCCGGCAAACTTTCGACTGAGCTCAGCACCAACACCACCGAGTGCTGCTGCGCTTACAACATGATGAAGCTGGCCCGACACTTGTTCGGCTGGTCGGCCGATCCCCGCCTGATGGATTACTACGAGCGGGCGATGTTCAATCATCGCCTGGGGACGATCAATCCTGAAGACGGCACCATGATGTACTACTTGCCCCTGGCTTCCGGCTATTGGAAAACTTTCGGCAAGCCGTTTGATTCCCTGTGGTGTTGCACCGGCACCGGGTCCGAGGAATACGGCAAGCTCACCGACACCATTTACTTTCACGATGACGACTCGCTGTACGTGAATCTGTTTGTGGATTCGCAACTGGACTGGACAGAAAAGGGGCTGCGGGTAAAGCAGGAGACGCGTTTCCCGGAGCAGGGTGCGACCTCGCTCACCATTTCCGTCAAGAGTCCGGTGCAGATGACGATCAATCTGCGCATCCCGTATTGGGTGCGAGGCGGCAGCGTGAAAATCAATGGCACGCCGCTGAGTGCCTTCGCCAGCCCGAGCAGTTATCTCAGCATCAACCGGGTCTGGAAAAACGGGGACAAGATCGATCTCAGCCTCCCCATGGACCTCCACATTGCACCCATGCCCGACAATGAGCATATTCAGGCAATGATGTATGGACCGTTGGTACTGGCGGGAAGGTTCGAACCTGTGACCAACGAGATGACCTACAGCGGTGACTATCAACCCAAGCCTACCGATCAAGCCAAGGTGACGGACATTGCGGCCGACTCTGCCCATCCCACAGGCTGGGTAGAACCAGACGCCAAGCAGCCGCTAACCTTTCAAGCCGTTGGACAGACGCAACCCTTGACCCTGGTGCCGTTGTACAAAGTGATTCATGAACGCTACGCGGTCTATTGGATGGTCGACAAGAAGAGCACTTAGCTTGTGCCCGTAAGCACCAACATTCAGTCGAGAAATTTTCAGGAGACTCCTAGATGAGCATCCGCTTCTCTCGTGCTTGTTGTCTCGCGGTTCTGGTCGCGATCACCGTCTGTCTATCCCCGAATGTGTTGGCGGCCCAAAAAACAGAGACATCCGGAAAGGCTGCGGATATCGAGGGCCGGCGGGCCCAATTGCTTGCCCTGTTCGATGAAGAATGGCAGTACGAACTCCGCACCAATCCGGAAATGGCTACAGGATTGGGCGATAACCGCTACAACGATCGTCTCGACGACCATTCGCCGGAGTTTTACCAATCGGATGTGGAAGCCCGAGGCAAATTTCTCACCCGCTTCGAGGCGATTGATCCAGCCGGACTCTCGGCGCAGGATTCCCTTAGCCGGGAATTAATGATTCAAAACCTGCGGCAGGATATCGAAGGAGCGCGTTTCAAAAATTGGGAAATGCCGGTGAACCAGATGGGAGGCCCGCATCTGAACCTCCTAGAACTATTGAGTTTGACCCCGTTCAACAGCGTCAAGGATTACGACGACTACATTTCGCGATTGCACCAGGTCCCCAAAATGCTCGAGCAGGTGACCGCCAACATGCGGCAGGGGATGAAAGACGGCCTGATGCAGCCGCGTTACCTGCTGGAAAAAGTGGTGGTGCAAGCCCAGGAGATTTCTGATCAAAATGCTGAGGGCAGTCCGTTCGCCAAGCCGGTGGACAAGTTTCCTGCCGGTATTTCCGACGCTGATCAGAAGCGGTTGCGATCGGCGGTGTTGTCCGCGGTCCAACTCGAGATCCTTCCGGCATACAAGCGCTTCACCACGTTTGTGCGCGATGACTACGCGCCTCATGGCCGCACCGACCCGGGAGTCTGGGCGCTGCCCGACGGGGTGGAACGGTATCGCTATGAAGTCCGGCGGAGGACGACGACCGACCTGAGCCCCGAGGAAATACACCAGATTGGACTCAAACAGCTGGCTGCGACTGAAGTTGAAATGCTGGTGCTGGCCAAGAAACTTGGCTTCAATGATCTGGCCAGCTTGAATGAACACATCAAGAGTGATCGCAAATTCTACGCGACCTCGGGCGAGCAGGTGCTGCAGCTGTATACCCAGTACACCCGTCAGATGGAGAAGCAACTGCCCAAACTCTTTGGACGGCTGCCGCAGAACAAGCTTGAAGTCATTCCCATGGATCCGTTCCGCTCCAAGAATGCGGTTCCGGCTGATTACAGTGCCGGGGCGTCGGACGGTTCTCGTCCGGGACATATTAATGTGAACGAGTGGGACCCGGAACATCGGCTGAAGCTGAACATTGAAGCCATCGCTTACCACGAAGGCGTCCCTGGGCATCATCTACAAATTTCTATCGCCCAGGAACTGAAAGATTTGCCTCGCTTTCGCCAGAACGGACACTACACCGCGTTCATCGAGGGCTGGGCGCTCTACTCGGAACGTCTGGGCAAAGAAATCGGCTTCTACGAAGACACTTACAGCGACTACGGCCGGCTGGAAAACGAGATGTGGCGCGATATCCGGCTGGTGATTGATACCGGCGTGCACGAGAAACACTGGTCACGAGAAAGGATGGTGGAGTATTTTCACCGCTACACCGCCATGGATGAGCCCAACGTGCAAAGCGAGGTAGATCGCTATATTGCGTGGCCGGGACAGGCTTTGGCTTACAAGCTGGGACAACTGGAAATTCTGCGGCTGCGTGAGGAAGCGCGACAGAAACTAGGCGGTAAATTCGATCTGCGCGCGTTTCACGATGAAGTCGTCGGCAGCGGCCCGCTGCCCTTAGGCGTCCTGCACTCCCATGTCGAGGCTTGGATCGCTGATCAGGGCGCCGCTGGCAGCCACGCCGCGAACTAGTCAGCCAGCAAGATTTCAAAATTCTATATTGCCAGGAGCGCTCGTGGCCCTTCCACGCTGCTGTGTGCTTGCACTCTTTTTTGTTGCCACCTCTGCCGGACCGGCCCCGCGGGCGCAAGTTGTCCCCTATCACCAGACTGATTTTCCGCCGGAAGAATTCAAAGCGCGATGGACCGTAATTTTTGACAAGATCGGCGACCAAGCGGTTGCGGTCCTGCCCGGCGCCTCTCAGACCAACGGTTTTATTTTCCCGCGCCAGACCAACGATTTTTACTATCTCTGCGGCATCGAAACTCCGCAGTCTTACCTGTTGCTGGATGGGCGGAAGCGCAGGGTCACTCTGTATCTACCGCCGCGCAACCTCCGCCTCGAATCCGCGGAAGGCAAAGTACTCTCCGCCGACGATGTCGACCTGGCAAAGAGTCTGACGGGAGCGGACGATGTATTGAGCACGGATGCCATGCGCAGCGACTGGCTTCGTTCTCCCGAAGGCGCCGGACCGCCGGTCATCTATACGCCGTTTGCGCCCGGCGAGGGTGCCGGACAAAGCCGCTACGAATTGAAAGCCGCCAACGCCGGCATCGCTTCCGACCCCTGGGATGGCCGGATTCCCCGAGAAGCGCAATTGGTCGAACTTCTCCGCACCCGCTTCTGGCGCAGCGAGATACGGGACCTCACGCCGGTCCTGGACGAAATGCGCAGCGTCAAAAGTGCCCGCGAGATCGAATTGCTCCGAAGGGCGGCAGAAATCGCGGGGATGGGAATCCTCCAAGCCATACGCAGCACGCGTCCCGGAGTTTACGAATACCAGCTCGACGCCGCAGCTCGTTACATCTTCATGGTCAATGGCGCGCGGCTGGAAGGTTATCGCTCGATCGTCGCCGCCGGGAACGAAAATATCTGGAACATGCACTATTACCGCAACGGTCGTCAGCTGACAAAAGATGATCTGGTTCTGCTGGACTATGCGCCCGATTATCACAACTACGTCAGCGACATTACCCGCATGTGGCCGGCGGGCGGCAAGTATTCGCCCGTCGAGCGCGAGCTATTGGGCTTTGTGCTGACCTATCGCAACACGGTCATGCAGCGCATTCGCCCGGGCCTCACGCCCGCTCAAATTCAGCAAGATGCGAAAGCGGTCATGGAGCCAGTCTTTGCGCGTACCAAATTTTCCAAGCCCATCTATGAACAGGCCGCGCACAAGTTGGTGGATACCGGCGGCGGCATCTTCTCCCACCCGGTTGGCATGGCGGTGCACGACGATGGCGATTACGCCAATGGACCGCTCAAACCTGGACAGGTTTTTTCGATTGACCCGCAACTGCGAGTGCCCGAAGAAAATCGTTATCTGCGCTACGAGGATGTAATCGTCATTACTCCCAGCGGCTACGAGAATTTCACCGCGTTCCTTCCCACCGAGCTTGACGATATCGAGAAGCTGGTTGGCGAGGGCGGAGTTCTGCAAAAGGTTCCGGCCGGTGGTCCGATTTCCCGGGTAGACAGGTCTGGCACTCCCCAATAACGTGGCGATAGCTTGGAGAGAAAATGAAAAAGATTCGCGCCATTCCCACAAAGTTATTCCTGTGTCTGCTGACCTTGATGCTGATTCCGGCTTCGAATCTGGGATGCTCTGCCCAGAAAAAAGGGCTGATGCTCGATCAGGGAACGGTCGATCTTGACACTCCTGACTTTACCCTGAGCCTGGTGCGTTCTTCGCAGACCGTCGCGGCCCTCAAACCCAAAGGCGCAGATGGATTCGATTTCACGCCGGGCGACCTGCTCAATGATCGATCCAAGGATGGCTACGATCACCTGGGCGACCTCGAGTCGCGGCTGCGTTCCGGCAATTCGGGAGCCTGGAAGAATTACTCGACTGCCGCCACCCGCAAACCCGTGAATGCGATGCCGGCGTCGGCGGACAGGCTGGCGTCCGCCGACCTTACTCCCACCCTGCCTTCCGACTTCCCTCTTCAGATCACGCGCGACTGGGTCCTGGATGGCGGAAAGCTGGTTCTCCGATTCGCGCTGAAAAATAAAACGTCCGATACCATCCAGGTCGGGGCGCTGGGCATTCCCATGATCTTCAACAACGTGCTGAACAATCGCTCGCTGGAAGAAGCCCACGCGAAATGCTCTTTCTATGATCCATACATCGGCGAGGAGGCGGGATATCTGCAGGTCACGCGGCTTAGCGGTCATGGGCCCGCGCTGCTGGTTGTGCCCGATGGAAAAACTCCCTTCGAAGCCTACAACCCGATACTCGACAAACGCGATTCCTGGGGCGCGGCACCGGTCTTTACCGATCCCACGCCGCGCGGCATTACCTTTGAAGGTTTCTACGAGTGGATGGTGAGCAGCCAGGCTTATGCCGAGAATGAGTGGAAAGATACTAAGGGCTGACGCAACAACAACTACTCACGAGAGTCGGATAGCAATCATTACCCAGGGCTTGGCTGGCCGCTACTCCCGAGGATCTGATCACTTGCAAGCACTGTAATCATTACCTGCACCACTCATGTGGCTGGTACCCCCACACGTCAAACAGTTGTGTTATAGTTCCGATTGAAAGGCGCAATCAGTCGGAACTATAACATTATGAGACCACCTACCTTCGATCCCCAAGCCCTCCGCAAGCACTTGCTCCGCCACAAGATCGCTACCTTGCCCGAACTCAAAGACGCTCTCGGCACCACCGCGGACCTCACCGTCTTTCGCAAACTCAAGCCCCTCGACTACCTTTCTAGTTATACTCACCGCGGGCGCTATTACGCCCTCCGTGAAACCGCTCGCTTCGACGATGCAGGCTTGTGGTCCCATGATGCGGTCTGGTTTTCCCGCTACGGCACTCTCGTCTCCACCATCGAGGCCCTCGTCAATCCGTCCCCGCGGGGATACTTCGCCGACGAACTGGCCGACACGCTCCATGCTGAGGTCCAAGATCCTCTCCACGATCTGGTTCGCCAGGGCCGTTTACGCCGCTCGGCGGTGGCTGGGCGCTTCCTCTACACTTCCCCCGATAGCCGGCAGGCACGAGACCAGATCCGCACCAGACAAACCGCGCGTTCGGTTCCTCTGGTGGCCGACGCCTCCGCTCTCCAGGTTTCTCCGGATGAACTCAAGGCCGCCATCGTATTGTTCTACAGTTTGCTGGACGAGCAGCAACGCCGCCTGTTCGCTGGCCTGGAATCCATCAAGCTGGGGCACGGCGGCGACCGTATCTTGGCCGAATTCCTCGGCCTGGATCCGCACACCGTCGCCCGCGGACGCCAGCAACTGCTGGATCAGAATGTGACGCCGGGACGCACCCGCCGCTCGGGCGGCGGACGCCAGCCCGTGGAAAAAAAAACGCCGACATCGTCACCCTAATCGAGTTCCTGCTGGAATACGACACCGCCGGTGACCCCATCACCGGTCTGAAGTGGTCGCGACGAACCACCGCCAAGGTGGCCATGGCGCTGAGTGACTTCGGTGTCCTGGTTAGCCCCAGCACCGTCGCCCGCCTCCTCCATCAGATGGGCTATTCCCTTCGGGTCAACCACAAGAAACTCTCCACCGATCACAGTCCCGATCGCAACCATCAGTTCCTCTACCTCGGCGATCTTCGCGACCGATTTCAGCGCAGTGGTCTCCCCATCATTAGCGTGGATACCAAAAAACGCGAACTGGTCGGCGATTTCAAAAATCTCGGGGCGCGCTGGGACCTGTCTCCCCGCTTGGTCAACGATCACGACTTCCGCTCCGATTCTTCTGGCGTCGCCATCCCTTACGGCATCTATGATCTGCTTGCCAATCGAGGCTCCGTCGTGGTCGGCGTCTCCCATGACACACCCACCTTCGCGGCTCACGCCATCGCTCATTGGTGGCGCCAAGAGGGATTGCTCCGCTATCCACGCTCCCGGCAACTCCTTATCCTGAGCGATACCGGCGGCAGCAACGGCTATCGTTGCCGCGCTTGGAAAACCCAACTCCAGTCCCAACTGGCCGATTCCCACGGCCTTACCCTCACCGTCGCCCACTACCCCACGGGAGCTTCGAAATGGAACCCCATCGAGCATCGGCTCTTCTCGGAGATCTCTAAGAACTGGGCCGGCGAACCGCTCGACAGCTATCACAAGATCCTCCACTTCATTCGCTCCACCAAAACTCAAACCGGCTTGTCGGTCAACGCTCACCTTGACCGTCGCCACTATCCAACCGGCACAGAACCCACACCCGAACAACTTCAGGCTCTTCGCATCAGGCCTCACGAAACCCTGCCCAAGTGGAACTACACTATCTCACCCAATCTGTGAAATTGTTTTTGCGTCAACCCTAAGCCTTGGAATTCTCCAACCGCGCTGAGCCTCGCTTCCGGGCGAGTCAAAAACGTACGGCATGAAATTTCTGGTCTCACCTTCCTGTCGGAATCCCGGGGTATGTTGTGCCGACGGACATTGATGCGCGTCTGTTTCTGAACTATCCCTCCGGCGTTAAGTCGATGACGGTAGAACCAAGCGGAGCGCTTACGGCCAGCGCCGACAAATCCGCCGGCAACTGGAAAGCCTATGCGGTAAAAGGCAAGATTTGGGGACGCTCGCGTCTGACTGTCACTTATGAAGATGGCCTGGTGCAGACCATCCACTACTTCGTTACTAAACCCGAAGTTCAGACAGTGGCGGACATGGGCCACTTCCTCACCACCAAGCGGGATGATGAACAATGTAGGTTGCTGTATTCCAGGCGTGTCCGAAAAAGTTCGGGCCGTAGTCGCCTGTGATGGGATCGCGCCGGAGCATATCGGGAAAGCCATGGAACGCGGCAGAGGCGAAGCCTTCTGGTCGATGTCGGTAAGCGGTCCCATGGTCCCGCCGTATCCCACGCGCGAGAGGTAAAGATCATCCGGATGTTCGCGATACTCAGCCAGCACGGGAATGGCGTTCAGGCTTGAGCCATAGTGATGGAGCTGGCGTTCCAGGCGCTTGTCCTTGGCGGCGAAAATAAAATCCCAGTAGCGGCGGGCGCTGCCGTTGTAGCCCCAGTGCGGGACCGTGGGATCGTAGCCAAGAATTGCATTTAGCGTAACTTCGGCTTTGTCCTCATAGCCGAAGTGTTTCGTCCACGCATACACCTCTTCCTGGCCGGTTGAGTCCCAGGGCATCTCGCTGCCGAATGGGTACGCTTCCTTATTCCACCGGTCGGCGCGGGTTCGCATCTTTGCTTCCAGATCGTCAGCCTCTTTGTTCATGCCCTCATGTCGAAGGTCGTCCATGATCTGGAGAAAGATGGTGCCCTCCATCTGCCCGAAGATCGCATATTCTCCGGCGTACTTGGTCATGGCCGTCGAGGTTTCATACGCTTGCTCGAGGTACCGGTCCCAGGGATGGTTCGTAACCAGGCCCTGATGGTTACGCGACAAACGATAAAGGACCCAATACGCCGCAGCCACGTGCGGATAGTCGTACGAACGGTCCACTCGTTCGGAATGCTTCTTGTCCCAACTGGTCCAAGTGGACCAATCGAAATCGCTGCGGTAGTAGCCGGCCGGCATTTGGTCGGGCTGATAGTAGAAAAGACTCTTCCTTACGCCGTAGGCATTCGGCCCCTCTTTATATTGCAATCCGCCCCACAGCACGCCGTTGATAAACTGCACCAGCTTGTCGAGCTCGGCTTTGTCGGGCTCAACCAGTTCCTTCATCATGGCGGAGATCCAGGCCCCGCCGCCACCCTCATCGCCCAATCCCGCAATCCAAGCGCGGCTGTCCTGCATCACGATCTGGTTGGTTTCGCGGTCGTAGGTCATCACCGACGGGCCGCGGTGAAACGGATCTTTGGGATCGTCATACCACTGCGAATTCGGGTGGGTGGCGTTCGGCGGCAATACGAGGATCAAGGGCGACACGGTGCAGGTCACGCCCCTCGATTCCTCCCGCTCGCGGGTTTATGTAGCTTCAGTGGGCCTATGGCTGACCCTCGATGCCGGCACCTTTGATGGCGTGGAGGTAAATTCCCAGAGCGGCGCGGTTCGCGCGGGATTTAGCGGCGCCACGCAGTTCACACCACAGGTTCGCCTGCGAGTAGAGCAGCCGGCCAAAGTCACGGGCGTCGGAACCTATCATCCGGCAACGGCACTGAAATCGGAGCGCGGTACGTACGTCGTCCCCCTCAAGAAGGGAACAACTTGGGTGGAACTCACCGGCAAGCCCTAGAACCGGTATTGCTGCAGATCGGCCCCTTACAACTTGATCCAGCACCACTCCTTCGAGTACGGAACCCGGCTCATGCGATAGCCGGACTTCGCGCCGGTGACTACCGTGTCGCTCCAGTTGAAGCCGCAGCCACTCTCGGGATCGAACAGGCCCGGCTCTTCAGAGAAACACATATTTTTCTGCAACACGGTGTAGTCGCCCAGGGCAAGGTAGGGCGGCTGGTGCCCTTCCACGCCGGATCCGTGGGCGGGGCGGTGGTAAATGTATTTTTGAACGCCATTCTCCACCTGGTACTTGTGGATCTTGTAAGCCACACTCGAGCAAGTCGATCCCTCGCTCTGCAACTCTACCTGCATGTCGCAGCAGCGCTGACTCACTTCCCATAGTTTGCGCATGTGCGGATCGAATTCACCCGCCTTGTCGGCAATGATGTACATGCGGTAATTTTCTCCGCCGTAGCCGCCGATGCTCGCGTCTCCGGAAACTTGCAGCGCCATGCCGCGCCCAAGGCGGTTGAAGTAAGGCTGGTTGGGATGAGGATAGGCAGTCACCGGGCCTGCCCGTACTCCCAGTTCCACGTTGGTCTTGACTCCGTGATGAGGCGTACCGTTGGCCAGCTTGAGATCGGAGTAAAGCAGACTGTTGATCCACAGCTCAGTGGCCATTCTTACCTCGTAGTCGGTGATGTCGGTGCCGTGCGTGAGAATGTAGTCGCGGGCGAAGGCGTGAGCGCGGTCGAAGTAGACATAGGCGCGGCGCCACAATGCCAGTTCTTCCGGCGTCTTCACGATGCGCATATCCATCAGGATCGGATCAACGTTGACCCATTCCACGTCAGGCAGAATCTCGCGGGCTTTGGCGCTTTCCGAGGGATACAACTCGCCGTCGATCCCAATCTTCTTGCCCTGAATGCCGTGTTCCTTGATTCCCTCCAGCAGAAAACGGAACGAGTCAACCGTTTTGCCCTGGGCCACCTTGCCTTCGTTGGGAAACGATCCGTCGTCCTTGAAATCGAAGTAGGTCTTGCCGCTACCAAACCACCAGCTGTGGACCAGGTCGCGGTCGAGCGCGGGATACATGAACCAGGGGTCGGCATCATCGTGATTCATGAAGGTGGCTTCGGGACGCTCGGTCGTCGTGTGCCAATAGCCGGTGAGGTAAGTAGTGTTCAGGGGGTTGCGAACCAGGAATGCGTTCACTCCGAGCTCGGAGAGTTTGCTCTTGAAGCGCTGCACCGTCTGCTTGTTCCACTCCAAGGTCAGGCGGTCGTCGGTGGCCGGGGCGGGCGGTCCTTCTTCGCCGGGCACGGGCTTGACGAGGAGGGCCTCGCTCTTTCCGCTGGCTTCCTGGCGGAGGAGGTCGAACATCGAGGAAGTTGGAGACTGGGCGGCTGCAACCTTGTCGACGCGCGCCAGAAAACCAGCGCCCAGCAATCCCAGAGTGCTTTTTTGTGCGAAATCCCGACGACTCGTCTTCATGTGGCCTCCAGGCAAACCCAGGGCTAGCGCCCTAGGCTGCACTCTTGCGCTGCTTCGCAGCAACCTGCCTTTAAACGGCGCGGCAACGATTGCATTACGGCTTGGGGCCCACCCCGCGCAGGTGGAATGCAAAAAACTTGTCGACTCGGTTCCACGCGTCGCGCAGAACGTGCTCGCGGCTGAAGTAGTGGAACTCGCCGGGATAGATCATGAATTGGACGAGCTCGCCCTTGTTCTTCTTCAACGCTTCATCCATCAGCCACACCGATTGCAGAAAGGGCACGTTCACGTCCGATGTACCGTGCAGTACCAGCAACGGCCGCGCCAGTTGATCAATATGCGAGATCGGCGACGCGTTGGCGTAAACCTTGGGGTTCTCCGCGGGTGTACCCATGCGGCCTTCGGTCCAGTCATTGTTGTAAGGATCGTGATAGTACATGACGTAGTCCGCCACTCCGGCCACATCCACGGCCGCGCGAAACAGGGTGGGCTGGTCCGTCACGGCAATCAGGGTGAAGAAGCCGCCGTAACTTAATCCCCAGATCCCGATGCGATCGCCATCGACATAGGGCAGCGTCTTCAAATAGTTCGCGCCCATCCAGGCATCTTTGGCGTCATTGCCACCGACATCCATGTAGACACCGTTACGCCAGTCTCTGCCGTATCCGATACTTCCACGATAGTCGGGAGCAAAAACCACGTAGCCTTGCTGCAACAAATACTGGTGATAGCTGTAGTAGACGGCGTAATTACGCTGAACGTGCCAGCCGTTGTAGTTCTGGTTAATGCCGTCGCCGTGGACCCAAATGATGGCCGGGTGCTTCTTGCTGCGATCGAGATTCTTGGGGACAAAGAGCCAGCCCGGCACCGGTTTACCATCCGGGCCGGGATAGGTGACGAACTGCGGCTCGACGAATGCTGAGTGGTCGATTCCGGCGGGCATGGAATTCGTGAGACGCACCGGCTTAGCCCCCGTGGAAGCATCGGCCACCAACAGGTCAGCGGAATTTTGCGTGTCGGTGTGCTGGTAGACAAGCCTCTTGTCATCCGGAGACCAGCGCGGCGCGACGTTCGTGCCGCGGCCGGTCGTCACGTAGGTGACGCTGGCGTGCGCAGGATCGCTACCGACCGCGGCGATGCCGACCCGGCGGTCGCCCGCATGATCCGGTTCGTTGGCGTCAAAAGCAATCCGTGTGCTGTCATGCGACCATGTGGGTCGCCAGGTTTCGAAATGCCCTTTCGTGATTTGCACGGCGTTGCCGCCTGCAGCCGGAATCACGTACAGATGATCCCAGCCATCCAGATCGGTGAGGAAGGAAATCCATTTGCCATCGGGGGAGGGCTTGGGCTTGGCTTCCGCTTCCCAATCAGGAAGGCTCCAGAACTTATCTTCGTTGTCTTCGTGGATGGCCTGGGGTGCGCCCCCGCTGGCGCGGGCTAGGAAAATCGTGCGCGTCTTGAAGCTGTTCGACTGCCGGTCATAAGTCAGGTGTGCGGAGTCTGTCCACGCCAAGCCGTTATATTCTCCCGGCGTGTCGATGATCGCGGATTTGCCTCCGACCGCAGGCACCACATACAGCTGGCCAGGGGCGTATTCGAATACTGCGTAGATCAGCTTCTCGCCAGAATAGGACGGCGATTCATCGTGGCGAATGATCTTGCTGCCTCCAATGTAGGCGATCTGCGAGCCATCCGGCGACCACAGGAGGCTGAAGATGCTCTCGTCATCGTGAGCGATTTTGGATTCGGAGCCGTCGCTCATAGAACGAATAATCAGGTCGCCGCCGCGCTGCACTTCACCCGCGCTTCCGGCGCGGACAAACGCCAGTCGAGTGCCATTGGGGGATAGCGAGAACTCGACCTCGGCAGCCGGCGTGGTCCAGACCGCCCGCGCGCCTCCACCATTGGCCGCCACCTGCCACAAATCAGCCCCGCGAGAAAAATAGACTGTGCTGCCATCTTTACTCCAGAAAACGTCGGTGACTTTGCCGTCGGGGAAAGAAGTGAGTGCGACCGGAGCGCCGCTGCCGCCGGCGTTGACCAGATACAGATTCACGATGTCGGCGCGGTCCCAAAGAAACACGATCCGCTTGCCATCCGGTGACCAAACCGGGTTTGACGGATGCTTGATGTCAATCAGGTTCTCAATGGTGAGAGGATGTGCGGTTGGAGTCTGGGCCGCACTCATTCCCGCGCACAGCAAGCACGCCAATATAGCGCACCCATGCCACAGTCTTAATCTGAACATGACGCCCCCAAGAATGAAAAAGGCGGATGGAATCTTGACATCCGCCTCACACCGATCGGCCCGCAATGAAAGACCGCAAGCGCTAGAAGTTCACCTTAAGACCAAACCTTGCCAGGAAAGGGTTGATGGTGTTGAACGGGCGCAAGTAGTTCCCACCAAACGTTTGGGCCCGGGAAGTGACGGTCTGTGCGTTCGTCAAGTTGAACAGGTCAACCATGGGCTCAACGTGGATGCGATCCCGGAACACGAATTCGCGCGCAAAGCGTATGTTCAGCAGGTTCACACTGGGTAGGCGCAGCGTGCCCGCAGGCTGCAGGATGACCGTCGTTGAAAACTGCTGAAGCTCCGGGCCCGAAAAAACCTCTAGCGGCTGGAACGGAAAACCGGTGTAGTGTTGGAAATTCACGCTGGATTTGAACTTCCAGGGCAACTCATAGCTGCTATCTACCTTGAAGACATAGGTTGCGTCGTTGTTGAGGTAGTTGTTGTGGCGATTGATGTCGCGGTTGGGATCGTTAAAGTCGTCGCCAAAAATGGCATCATCGGATGCGCCAGGGCAGCAAAATACGCCCTTCTGCCGCTGGATGGTGAATCCGGCCAGCAACTGCCAACGGTGAGACATGCGCTTGATGGCGTCAAACTCGATGCCATGATAGTGGTTGTCGTCCAGTTCCGGAATGTTGGTCAGCAAAATGTTGGGTGCTGGAGGGGCGGTATTGAGTGTGAACAACGTGATGGGCTGGCCCGTAACACCGTTAACGATCGGCGCCCCGTTCAGAGTTGAGATGGGTGAGTAATCCGATTTCGGCTGGGCCAGATTCCTGAGGCCAACTAGGTTTTTCTTTGTCCGGTAGTAGTACGCAGCGCTGACGCTCAAGTCCCCCCACAACTGTTTCTCAAAGGTAGCGCTGACCTCGTCCGAATAGGGGCGGCTCAACTTGGGATCAATGTGGGTGCTGACGCCGCCGGATGCGGAAATAAAGTTTGCCGGGTCCTTCCATTCACTGACCTGCGGGATACCATCTCCGTTCGTGTCTTTCCAACTGTATGTTCGAGTGGCTAACCCGACGGGATTCACCTGGTCAACCAGGCCAGTGCCCTCCATTTTGTAGTAGCGACCGTAACCGATTCGCAAGACAGAAGTACCCTTGCCCGTAAGGTCGACCGCCAGGCCCAGGCGCGGCGAGATGGTGTTCCAGGAGATCAGGTTACCCGAGGCAGGGACCGTGGTCGGTGGGAACAAATCCGGGAAAGTCAGATTGGGGTCGCTGACCTCCTTTGGGTAAAAGCTGGTAAATCGATCGTAACGTAAACCCAGATTCAAGGTGAAGCGCCGTTTGAGCGTCCATGCGTCCTGCAAATAGGCACTGGTGTCGTGAAAATATGTTTTAAAGCTGACCGGCGTGCCGTACGCGACGACCTGGAACGGCACGCCACTCTTGTATTGCGCGTTAATGCCCTGATTAACGTTGTAAATCGATGGGTTGTAGTTGTCGCCCAATTCAAAACCAAACTTGAAGTTGTGAGTACCCGCCAGAGAGCCCTTGTAATAGGAAGCGCCAGCCGAGAATTTGAGCACCCATGCAGGATTGACGAAGGATTGCGGAGCGGCTCCGGTTTCGGTTGAAAGGTCTACATCCTGCCGTGTGAAGTCGTTAGGCCCGACCGTCGGCTGGTAGCCCAGCGGGAATACCTCCTTGTTATATCCCGCACGGACCTCGAGCAGAAAATTGTTTGAAATCTGGCTGGTCCAGAGCGCCTGCAAAATGTAGGCAGGCTCGATCTGTAACCAGCTTGCTTCCTTGCTGACGAACGCGTAAGTCGTGTCCCGTCGGAAAAAGCGGTTCTGCGAATTATAAAGCCAGACCAAACCGACGCGGTTCTTCTGCCCGAGCTGCCAGTCGCTCCGTAGAGCCGTATTGGTCTGGTGGTTGACGTCCGGCGCGGGGTTGCCGGCCTGATCTACCACCGAAAGGATGCTCAGGTCGACGTCGTAACGTCGATACGATCCATATAGCCACCACTTGTCTTTGACGATCGGACCGCCAAGGCCAATGGTGGTGTCGCGATCCAGAAAAATCGGGGAGGCTGCCGGCACAGGTGCCCCACTGAAGGTGGGTGCGCTCGGGCTGGCCTGGGTGGCCGCAGCTGCATAGTACATGGCGGCCTGTCCGTGCAGGGTGTTCGATCCCGACTTGGTCACCATATTCATGTACACGCCACCGATGGAAACCGACGACGGAGCGTTATCCGCCACCACCTGGAATTCTTCAAACGAGTCGTGATCGGTGTAAAACTGGGTATAGCCGCCGTTCGCACCCGGCCAGTTCAGGTCGAGACCGTTGAAACTGAAAACCTGTTCAGCGGGTGTGCTGCCGTGCACCTGCATGGCAGACTGCTGCATGCTCTGATTGCCGCCGACGTCGAACGTAGTTGAAGTTACGCCCGGCATCTGTGCAACGGTGGACCACGGGTCGCGACCGGCAGGAATGTCCTGCAGCAACTGCTGGGTGAAGGTTGTCGCGGTTTGGATGGTTTGGACGTCCACCACGGGCTCTCCCATGACCGTGACGGTTTGCTGCACCTGGCCCACCTGAAGGCGGGAATTCACTGTGGCCGTGAAACCTGCGTTGATCACGATGCCGGTCTGGCGCAAAGTCTGAAAGCCCTGCGCTGAAGTGGTCAGCTCATAGGTCCCGGGCGGCAGAAGATCGAACAGGTAGCTGCCATCAGCCTGGGCGGGCGAGGTGCGATCCGCCATTAACGCGGCCCCTTTGACTGTAATGGATGCGTTAGCGACGGATGCACCCGAAGCATCCGTGACCACACCCGCGATCTTACCTGTGGTGGAAACTTGAGCTTGAAGCAAGCTCGAGCACGCGACGGCCAACCACACCGCCAAAGAAATTCTGAACCCAAGCCGTGTCACAAAAGGCCAGTAGCTGCACGTCATCGGAACCCCCTCCGAACCGGCAAAACTGTCTTTCGAGAATCGGATACTTTATACAGTAGGTTTGAATATACTTGTCAAGACAAAAACAGATCTCCACGAAACCCCTTGCAACTATCCGTGTTTACAGCAGGTTAACTGGCCCGTGAAGCCAATACGGGTGCGTTCGCTTCGCGTGTCACACGCCCGTCGATCATGCGCCAGATGCCCAGAGGATTCGCGTCCTTCAGTTCCTCCGGCAACACCTCGTCCGGGAAAGATTGATAGCAGACCGGGCGCGCGAAACGAAGAATGGCCAGGCTCCCAACGGAGGTAGTCCGACCATCCGAAGTTGCCGGGTAGGGGCCACCATGCACCATCGCGTCACTTACTTCAACTCCAGTTGGAAAACCATTGAACACGAGACGCCCGACTTTGTGTTCCAGGATCCCGACCAAATCGGCGTACTCGCGCAAATCCTGTTCCGTGCCGAGGATGGTCGCGGTCAGATGTCCTTCCAGTCCGCGCGCAATTTCCAGCAACTGCTCTCGACTCGAGTTCTGGACGAGGAGGGTTGTCGGACCGAAGATTTCGCCGTCGAGTCCCGAACTCGCCAAGAACGACCTCGCATCCGTTTCAAAAACGACTGCGCCGACGGGAAGTCCTGCGCCAGCGCCCGCGTTTACCGCCTCGGCGACAGGCTTCACCGTGGCTTGTTTCTTGCGCCCCGCGATGGCGGATAAATAAGACGACCGGATACCCGGGGTCAACAAGCGGAATTCTGCCGATCCCGACACCAACTCCTGCAACTTCTTCCCGAAGCTGTGGGCGGCAGAGTCGGCCGGCAGGAAGACCATCCCTGGCTTGGTGCAAAACTGTCCGGCGCCCAAAGTGAATGAAGCGAACAATCCGGACGCGAGGCTATCGCCGCGCTCTCGCAGCGCACCCGGAAGCACAAACACCGGGTTCGTGCTGCTCATTTCGGCGAAGACAGGGATCGGCTCCGGACGCGCGGCTGCCAGATCCATCAATGCTTTTCCGCCTCCATGCGATCCCGTGAAGGCCACGGCCTTCACTCGAGGATGTTTTGCCAGCGCAATCCCGATCTGCATGCCTCCGTCGAACAACAGGGAGAAGACACCTTCGGGCAGACCACTCTCACGCACGCTTGCCCGGATGGCCAGTCCCACCAGTTCGCTGGTGCCAGGATGCGCAGGGTGGGCCTTGACGATCACCGGATTCCCTGCCGCCAGCGCGGAGGCTGTATCTCCTCCAGCGACTGAAAACGCAAGCGGGAAGTTGCTGGCGCCAAACACTGCAACCGGCCCGAGTGGACGCAGCATGGAGCGAATATCGGGTCTGGGAGCGGGCTTGCGGTCAGGTTGAGCCCGGTCAATGCGGGCCCCGGTCCACGAGCCTTCCTCCACTACCTGCGCAAAAAGACGAAGCTGGCCGCACGTACGCCCCGTCTCCCCTTGCAGGCGTGGCGTGGGTAAGGCTGTTTCCAGGTGCGCCCGTTCGACCAAATCCTCGGTGAGGACTTCGATGTTGGCCGCGATCTTGCGAAGGAACGCGCCTCTTTCCCGTCCCGATACGCGCCCGTAAATCGTGGACGCCTGAAACGCAAGCTGTGCCGCCAACTCAACTTCCGCGGGAGTGGCGCCCGAATAACCTGGCTCTAGTGGTTGTCCACTGGCCGGACCGATTCCGTAGAAGTGTTCTGACGCCTCGACGCCTTCCCGAAAACCGATGATTGATCGCCCCAGTAATTTCGCCATATTCTCCAGACTACTTTGCGTTGGGCAATGCGTAAACACCCACAGGTTGCGGGCGTGTGCGCAGCGCGCCCCGAATAACTTTTCGCGCTTGTTCCAGCTCTTGACCGACCAGTTCCAGGCGCGGCGGACGCACCCGCGTGTTGCCCATTCCAACCTCAGCCTGCACCAGCTTGATGAGTTGCACGAAGTTGTAAACCGTGTCCATACGAAGCAATGGGAGGAACCAGCGGTACAGCTCGAAAGCTTTGTCGGCCTCTCCCTGAATTCCAAGGTTCAGGAGATCAACGGACTCGCGGGGCAGCGCGTTGGTCAGGCCGGCGACCCAGCCAGTGGCCCCCACGCCGATCGCCTCGAGTATGGCATCGTCCACGCCCACAGAAATCTCCAGCCGGCGGTCGACCAAAGCCCGTATCGCCGACACCCGGCGGGCATCCGTGCTCGATTCTTTTACGGCTTCGAAGTTGTCATGTTCCGCCGCCAGTTCGCTGATTTGCTCGGGCAGGAAGTCGGTGCCGTACGCGATCGGATTGTTGTACAACATGCAGGGCAGCGACGTAGCCCGGAATACCGCCGCCATGTGGGTTTTCATTTCCCGCCAGTCGCCCTTGTACACGTAGGGAGGCAACACCATTAAGCCCCCGCAGCCTCGGTCGACCGCCGCCTTCGCCAGGGCCACGGCTTCCCAGGTCGTCAAAGCTGAGATGGAAGCGACCACCGGTCCGCCACCCTTGACCGCACGAACGCAGGTCTGCAGGACGTCCAGCTTCTCGTCAAAAGACAAGGTCGCACCCTCGCCCAGCGATCCCAGTGCGACAATCCCCGAGCATCCATTGTCCAGCAGCCAGCGGCAATGTTCTGCCATGAAGCCGTGGTCGATGAGAAGATCCTCGGTGAAGCAGGTTGTTATGGCAGGCATCACGCCTTTCCAGCTCATTGGCACCCTCCTGTAATCTCTTGGTGCTCCAGTTCCGGGCCGCTCACCGCCATGGCCAGGCCTTCCACGCGAGCGGGAAAGATGGGAGGCCGCACCGAATCCGGGTTCCACTTGAAAAGAAATCGGGTGGCGGGACCGCACACGCGGCCCTGGCAAGACCCCATGCCGCAGCGCGTCTGCAATTTCGCAGCGCGCCAGTCCGGATACGAGCGCAGACGGGAATGGGGCACGTCTTCGCACCGACAAACCACGGTTTCGGCGGAAGGCAAATCGCGCAATTCAGGACGCAATTGGAAGGTATCCTCCAGCGCGGCGGCAAATTTCTTCAGCTTGCGTCGTTCCGCAAAAAGTTCGCGGGCCTGTGTCGAACGTCCTCGCGAAGCCAGGCCGGCAATCTGACCTTCCACCAGAGCCAGTTCAACCCCGCCAATACCCGTGGGTTCGCCGGCGCAGAATACTCCGGGGACAGTGGTCCGCTGAAATTCGTCGACGCGCACGTAGCCGTCCTCGACCTGGCAACCTGTGAGGGCCGCGAGTTCCGTGTTGGGCACGAGATGAAACCCGCAAGCCAGGTAATCGCAGGCCACAGTTTCAGCCTTCCCGCGCCGCAAGATGGTAACTCCCTCGAGCGCTTCTTTTCCGTGCGCGGCAACCGGCCAACTGCTGCTCGCGAATGGCACTCCCGCTAGTTCCTTCATTAACTGTAGACCCTGAATGATCTTCGACAGTTGCCCTGCTAGTGCAAGACCAAAGCGCGCCAGGCTGCTCCAGGAGGTTTGCTCGCAAAGTATCGGGATTTCCGCACCATGCTTGCGCAAACCGGCCGCGACCGCCAGCAACAGCGGCCCGGTACCGGCCACCACTACGCGTTTGCCGCGGATGGAAAGGCCGCTCTTCACCATCGCTTGCAGGCCGCCCGCACCCATCACATTGGGTAAGGTCCAGCCCGGAAACGGCAGAAATCCTTCTCGTGCGCCCGTTGCCAGAATCAGCTTGTCGTAGCGCAGTTCGCAAATCTCGTCTTTCGTTTCCGCTAGCAGTACGCCCGTTTCCGGCTGGTGAAAGACGCGCACGCCGCACAGCTTCACCACCTGCGCAGCCTGCAATCGCTCCATCCACCCCGCCGCCTGCGGGTTACCGCCTTCGACTCCACCGCGCCAGATTTGCCCACCCGGGCTGAAATTGTCATCCACTAGGCCCACATGCACGCCGCTCTCTCCCGCTCGCGCGGCGGCGGCCATTCCGGCCGGGCCCGCACCCACCACCAGGACCTCGAATTTCTGGCGCGCACTGCTACTCATTGGTAGTCACTTTCATTCCCGATTCGCACAGGATCTGGCAAGTGCGGCAATGCGATATTCCATTGATCGTCATGCGACACTCGAAGCAGATACCCATTCCGCACAGCGGCCCGCGCGGCGTCCCGGTTACTGAGATGCGGCAAGGCTGTCCTGCCTGCATGGCCGCAACCGCCACCGTCGTGCCCGGCGCCACTTCGACGGAGACGCCGTTAACCGTCAATGCCACAGCGCTAGGCATGGACGGGCTCCTGAGCGCTTCTTGAGGGCAGGTAGGGCTCAATCGGGATCTCAGGTTTGGCGCCCGTCATTTGATCCACCAGGATCCGCGCCGTTCCCAGAGAAGTAGTGATGCCAAGCCCCTCGTGTCCCGTAGCCAACCACACGGACTTGTCACCTGGCCAGGGTCCGATCAGTGGCAACTTGTCGGGGGTCGCCGCTCGAAAGCCGGTCCACACGCGTACTGCCGACATTTGCCCCAGGCCCGGCATGTATTCCTGCGCCCGCTGCAGCATGCGGACCAGCATAGGATGATCCACTTCTTTGTGCTCGGCACCATACTGCCGCGAAGACCCGATCAACAACTGCCCGGTGCGCCGAGGCTGCACGTTGAAGGCGACTGAGTCGCTGCTCACCGAATGCGCGCTTTTCAAATACCCGAGTTCCACTAACTGATGGCGCACAAATCCCGGGTAGCGTTCGGTGATCACCAGGTGTCCCTTCCGCTTCTTGATCGCAAGTCCGGGAGTAAGGTCTGGCGCGGACGCTCCCGCTGCGTTCACCACGATGTCCGCCCGTATCTCCGAGCCATCCCGGAGTGCGACGCGGCTCTCTCCGATATGCCCAACCGAAACCCCGAACTGAAGCCTAGCTCCACGTTCCTGCGCGCGCTGCGTAAAAAAGCGGGCCGCGCACGGGGGATACAGCACACCATCCTCGGGGACCAACAAGCCGCCCTTCATTCCTGAACGCAGATTCGGTTCGAGAGTCCGCAGCAGCCTCTCATCGAGCACATCCGCGGTGACCCCACGTTCGCCATAGTAGTCGCGTTTGCGCTCCACTTCCTGCATCTCTTCATCGTCGGCCGCCACCCAAACCGTGCCACACTGTTCGTACTCGACGTCGTCCGGTAATTCGGATCTAAGCTCCTGCCACAATCTCTGTGAATAACGAGTCAGCGCGAACTGCGCTTCGGAGTCGTCCATGGCGACGATGTGCCCCATGCCTGCCGCCGTTGTGCCCGCTCCAGTAGTGTCGCGATCCACCATGACGACCCGCAGCCCACGTCGAGCACTCTCGTAAGCACAGGCGGCGCCGACAATGCCCGCACCCACGATAGCGACATCATAGATCGCGACATCATGAGCGCCTGCGCTCATCCGCGAATCCCCATACACAGAGGATCGCGAGGATCGAGCACGAGATCTGATTCTGCATTCACGAATGCCGATCCCTTGATACTGGGATACAGTTTGCCGTCTCTTACCGCGACCGTTCCTTCGAACATGCTGCCCACAATGCTTTCCTGTTTCCAGACTTGGCCTTCGCGCAGCTTCCCATCCGCGTACAGACACGCCAACTTCGCACTGGTGCCTGTGCCGCACGGCGAGCGGTCGTAGGTCTTGCCCGGGCAGAGCACAAAATTCTTGCTGTTTACTCCCGGTTTGTTCGACGGGGAGAAGAGCTCAATGTGATCAATCTCCTTCCCATCGTCGCCCGCAATTCCATTTTCGCGGAGCGCTTTGCGGATTGCCCAGGTGAAGTCGGTCAACTCGTCTACATTGCCCAGCTTCAAATCCATCTTGTGGTCTTGCACCAGGAAGAACCAGTTCCCGGCCCAGGCCACGTCGCCGCGCACCTGGCCATGGCCGGGAACGTTCACCGCCACGCCGGCTGCACTTCGGTAGCTCGCAACGTTGTTGACGGTCACTTCGCCGCTCTCGTGCAGGACCGCGCTGACCTCGCCCACGCTCGTCTCGATGCGGTGCACTCCGGGACGAACGCGTCCCAGATACGCCAGGCTTACTATCAGACCGATCGTGCCGTGGCCGCACATGCCCAGATATCCAACGTTGTTGAAGAAGATGACTCCCGCAGCGCATGTCCGGTCTACCGGTTCACATAACAGAGCCCCGACGATCACGTCCGACCCGCGAGGCTCGTTCACGACCGCGGATCGAAAGCTATCGTATTGGGAGCGAAAGCGTTCCTGCCGTTCCGCCAAGGGACCGGTGCCCAGGTCGGGACCACCGCTCACCACCAATCGTGTAGGCTCGCCCCCGGTGTGGGAATCAATGACCCGGATCCGCTGGCCTTCCTTCACAGTCATCCATCTGGTATTTCGCCCTCCAGGCAAGAATGCCCATTGGTATCAGAGTTTGACGCCTCCTTTAATTCAATATCCGATTTCAATATTCGATAGGCGCTGCCGTATTTTATGGATACAATATGCAATCGTCAAACCAATTCTCCAATCAGGTAGCCTTTTGACCGATGAACTCACGCCCTCGGATCCGGAGCCGCTCTCACCCGAACACCGTAACTTCTCTCGTGGCTTAGGTTTATTCGATTCTGTGATGCTGGTTGTGGGTGCAATGATCGGCTCCGGCATCTTTATTGTTCCGGCCGAAATGTCCCGCCAGATCGGAAGCGCGGGGTGGCTGCTGGTCGCCTGGGTGGTTGCCGGCGCTCTGACCATTGCCGGCGCGCTGTCTTACGGTGAGTTGTCGGCCATGATGCCTCACGCCGGCGGCATGTATGTCTACCTGCGCGAGGCCTATTCTCCGCTCGCAGGTTTTCTTTACGGCTGGACCTTGTTCTCTGTCATCGAGACGGGGACCATCGCCGCGGTTGCTGTCGCCTTCGCCCGCTTCTCCGGCGTGCTGTTCCCGACGATTTCAGAGGAATACTATCTTCTCCAGCCGGTTCACATCTCGAGTCACTATGCGATTTCTCTCTCGACCGCGCAATTGCTGGCCATTGGTGTAATAGCCTTTCTTACACTGAGTAACACGCTGGGACTGCGTTACGGCAAGCTGATCCAGAATGTTTTTACGGTCGCTAAAACGGGCGCCTTGAGTGCACTTATTTTGCTGGGTATCTTAGTGGGAGGCAATTCGGCCGCGTTGCACGCTAACTTCAGCCGTCCCTGGCACACACCCGGGTTTGATTCGCCGGCCGGGACCGGGATGGTCGCCGTCTGGGGCCTGTTCACTGCCATCTGCCTGAGCCAAACCGGGTCATTGTTCTCCGCTGACTCCTGGCACAACATTGCTTTCGCTGCGGGCGAAGTGAAGCAACCAGAGCGCAACGTCACGCGCGCCATGGTCATCGGCACCATCGTTGTGATCACGCTTTATATTCTTGCCAACGTCGCGTATCTCTTCACCCTCCCCTTGCAGGCCATTCAAAGCGCGCCCTCCGATCGCGTGGGAACTGCCACTCTCAATGCAATTTTTCCCGGAATCGGAGTTACGGTCATGGCCGCCGCTATCATGGTTTCTACCTTCGGGACCATCAACGCGCTGACCCTGACCGGGGCTCGCGTGTACTACGCCATGGCGCGACAGAAACTTTTCTTCGCCTTCGCCGGCAAGTTGAACGCAGCGCACGTGCCTGCCTCATCTCTGGCGCTGCAAGGATTGTGGGCCGCCTGTCTGGTGTTGCCGCGTACTTATGATCCTGCCACTCGACTCTGGGGCAACCTCTATAACAGTCTGCTGGAATATGTGATATCTGCGGCTTTGATTTTTTATGTCCTCACCGTGGCGGGAGTCTTCCGGTTGCGAATCGTCCGGCCCGATGCGGAGCGGCCTCATCGCACATTCGGATATCCGATGGTGCCCGGCCTCTATATCCTTGCCGCCAGTGCGATTCTTTTCGTTCTGTTCGCTTACCGGCCCGCAACCACGTGGCCCGGCTTGCTCATCGTGGTATTGGGGATTCCCATCTACTTCGGACTGCGTGGTAGAGCTGGGCGCACGCAGGAGACGCTTTGATGTCATGACCGGCACCGCGCTGGTGGACGGTCGAGACCCTACATCTTTGAGTGTTATGTTGAAAAGATTTCCAGAAGATCGCACGGAGCCACCTCAATGGATCAGGCACTGGGGCTACACCGAAGCCGGGGAAAAGTTTCTTAGTGTCCTCTTTTGCTGGCTGTGATTTGTTTGTGCGCGCCGGGCCTCGCCGCAGAACCGCAGTCGGATGCGAAGCCCCTGCAGCAGCTCGCCAGTGACTTCTGGGCGTGGCGGATGCGCTACCAGCCCTTTTCTGCCGATGATATTCCGCGGGTCGGCTACGACTCTGCCACAGGACAGCGCGAAGCCAACACCCGCGGTGACTACTGGGTGCTCGACCGCAAGGCCGGAAGTCTTCGCCAACTTGCCGCTGGGGGGCCCCCGTCCAGCTTGATGTTTGCCCAGTTCTCACCCGACGGCAGCAAGGTCGCCTACGTGCGTTTCAACAACGTCTCCGTCCAAGATCTCGCGAGCTGGCGCACCTGGCAGGTCACCACGGATGGCTCGGAAAAAGTGATCAACGGCACTTCCGATTGGGTGTACGAAGAAGAATTCGGAATTAGGGATGGCTATCGCTGGAGTCCGGACGGCACGCGCATTGCGTATTGGCAGTTCGACACCAGTAAGGTCGAGAAATTTTCCTTGATCTACGACACTGGCGCTCCTTACCAGCCTCTCACGAACATTCCGTATCCCGAATTCGGCGTGTACCCGACGGTGCGGCCGATTCCCTATCCAGAGCCGGGCACGGAGAATTCTGCTGCCCGCATCGGCGTGGTGCCGGCGGTGGGCGGAGAAACCCGCTGGATGCAGGTTCCGGGCTACGCCGACCGGAACTACATTTCCCGCATGGAATGGGCGGGAGACTCCGACTCGCTGGTCCTCCAGCATTTGAACCGGCTGCAGAATACCAACGACGTTTTGCTGGCCGACGTCAGGACCGGCGACCTACAAAACGTCTACCAGGACCAGGACAAAGCCTGGGTGGATGTGGTCGAGCATCTAAAGTGGATTCACGGGGGCAAAGACTTCCTTTGGATCAGCGAGCACGACGGCTGGCGTCACGTCTACGTGATTTCGAGAGACGGCAAACGGATAACGCTGGCAACTCCGGGCGCGTTCGATGTAATCGATCTCCTCGGTGTCGATCCTCAGGAAAAGTGGCTCTACTACATTGCGTCGCCGGACCATCCTACCCAGAAATATCTGTATCGCTCACCGCTCGACGTCAAAGGGTCACCCGAGCGAGTGACTCCGGCCTCTCAGCCTGGAACCCACGGCTACGACATATCCCCTGACTTCCGTTGGGCGTTCCACACCTATTCGACTTTTAATGCGCCCCCCATCACAGACTTAATACGCCTTTCCGATCACCAGCCGCAACGCGTGCTCGAAGACAACGCCGGATTGCGAGAGCGGGCCAAAGATCTTCTCTCTAACCCAACCGAATTCTTTCGTGTGGACATCGGGGGCGGGATTGCTCTGGATGCCTGGCTGATCAAGCCCAAGGACTTCGATCCCGCAAAAAAATATCCTCTGTTGATCTACATATATGGAGAGCCGGCTGGGCAAACAGTGGTCGATCACTGGGATGGCTCGCACGCAATCTTTCATCGCGCGCTGGCGCGAGAGGGTTATCTGGTTGCCAGCATCGACAACCGCGGCACGCCCGCTCCACGAGGCAGAGATTGGCGAAAGGTTATCTATGGCAGCGTCGGAGTGCTTTCGTCCCAGGAACAGGCGCTCGCACTTCAGGCCCTGGAACGAACGCGGCCTTACATCGATCCCGACCGGATTGCCGTGTGGGGAGCGAGTGGGGGCGGGTCCAACACGCTCAACCTGATGTTCCGGCATCCCGAACTCTACAAAGTTGGCATGTCCGTGGCACCGGTGCCGGACCAGCGTCTCTATGACAGCATCTATCAGGAACGGTACATGGGTTTGCCCCAGTCGAATGCCGAAGGCTACAAGGCTGGCTCGCCCATTAACTTTGCGGAAGGACTTCGTGGAGCGCTGCTGCTGGTACACGGCTCAGGCGATGACAACGTACACTACCAGGGTAGTGAACTACTTGTTAACCGGCTGGTCGAGCTCGGGAAACCTTTTGACTTTATGACCTATCCCGGGCGAACTCATGCCCTGGACGAAGGACCGGGAACCACTTTCCATCTTTATTCATTGCTGGCCCGGTTCCTGGAGAACCACCTGGCGCCCGGCCCGTCCGCGCGCTAAAGACTGTTTACTAGTTGGATACAATATAGGATATACTAGAGCGTTTTTTGGCTCTGGTTCGCTCACCGGTTCTTGGAGAGGAGTTGCAAGAATGGGCTTAGGAACGACACCTGAATCCGCTATCCCGCGCCAGTCCCTGCCTTCAGCCGTGGCGGACAAGTTGCGCGACCAAATCATTCGCGGGGAGATCGCGGAGGGCACGCAGCTCCGCCAGGATGCCATCGCGACCCAATATCAAGTCAGCCGAATTCCGGTGCGCGAAGCGCTTCGCCAACTCGAAGCCGAGGGATTAATTACCATCGTTCCCAACCGCGGGGCCGTGGTCCCGGCGCTTTCCCCGGATGATATCGAAGAACTCTTTTCCATTCGCTCCCTGCTCGAACCTGAGGTTCTGAAACGCTCGATTCCGCACCTTACCGAGGAAGATTTTTTGCAAGCGGAAGCGATCCTGAAAACTTTTGTGAACGAACTCCGCCGCGACGACCACGTTTCCGGTTGGGGACGCCTGAACTGGCAGTTTCACTCCACCCTGTACTCCAAGGCCAACCAACCGCGTTTCATGGCGACGATCCGGAACATCAACAACAGCGGCGAACGCTACACTCGCCTGCAGTTGTACCTGACCCATGGCATCAAGCGGGCCAATGAAGAACACCACCGACTTCTTGAGTTGTGCCGGGAGCGCGACGTTACCGCCGCCTGCAGACTGTTGCGCGAGCATATTGAGTACGCCCGTCAGTCTCTCAAACAGGTGTTGCTCGAACGGCGCGAATCCACCGAGCAGGTGGAAGACAACAACCGGCGGCCGCGTTAGGACGAGACGAAAAGCTCAAGCCCAGCCTGGAACGACCAGCGCGGAACGGCCGCTCCCGTCGCAGGCAGTCAAAATCTCCCGCTGTGCGAGGTTCTGTCAACCTCGCTCCGCGACGATCTCAAAATTCTTCTCTCCACCGGGTGCGATGATGACAGTGTCCCCGTGCGGACCGCCGAGTTTGGCGGGGCGGCCATTCACGGTAACGTTTCGCAACTTGCTTTCGACCGGAAGCCGAAGTTTGAAATTTACTTCCGACGGCGCTTTGGCCCCGGCGAATTCAACCTGCCCCACGACCGCGCCGGTTTCAGGCTTCGCCTGCAGTGTGAAGCTGACCCGGCCCCATCGCGTGGGG
>WNFA01001636.1_pt1 | contig 33177 bp, 32 predicted proteins | sample 5400481 | NCBI WGS metagenome assembly WNFA01 (sample SAMN13153340, study PRJNA577476) | soil metagenome | isolation source: 120 cm saprolite under Douglas fir tree site 2 hole 1 replicate 2 | place: USA:California | collected 2015-04-18 | reverse complement strand
CCGCCGACGTCTGCATGTGCGAGTACACGAGTCACGGCCACTGCGGAATCGTGTTCGCCGGCCAGGTCGACAACGACGCCACCCTTCCGCTTTTGGCCGAGGCCGCCGCCGTCTACGCGGATGCCGGCGCGGACATCGTCGGACCCAGCGGCATGATGGACGGCCAGGTCGCCGCCCTTCGCTCGGCCCTGGACACGGCCGGCCACACCGAGACCGCGGTCATGGCCTACGCGTCCAAGGCCGCCTCGGCTCTTTATGGTCCCTTTCGGGAAGCCGCCGGCTCGACGCCGGCGTTCGGCGACCGGCGCGGCTACCAGATGGATTACTCCAACGCCCGCGAGGCAATCCGCGAGATGGAGCTGGACGTGCGGGAGGGCGCAGACATCCTCATGGTCAAGCCCGCGCTCACGTCGCTGGACATCCTGGTACGGGCCCGCAAGCGCTTCGACGTGCCCCTCGCCGCGTACCACGTGAGCGGCGAGGTGGCGATGCTCGAGGCGGCCGCCGAGCGCGGCTGGCTCGACCGCAAATCCGCGGGCCTGGAGATGTTGACGGCGATCGTACGCGCCGGGGCGGGAATCGTCATCACCTACCTGGCGGCCGATGCCGCGCGTTGGCTGCGCGAGGATGCCGCTCGGTGACCGAACAGTATGTTCACGCCCTTGCCCTCGGCGTGGATCCCGCCTGGCGCCGCCTGCCGGATGCACAGCGGCGGTCCACTTGCGCTGATTTCATCTCCACGGTCGAGCAGGCCACATCCGTCACGAGCTACGCGTACACGATGGTCGGACTGCAGACAGGCATCGACCTGGTGCTGTGGCGCCTCGCCCCATCTCTTGACGCCCTCGAAGAATCGGCGGCGGCAGCCCTGCGCTGTGGGATGGGGACGTGGATGAGCGTGAAGGAAAGCTTCCTGGGCTTGATCCAGCCCTCGCAGTACGTGAAGAAACCGACCCCGCAAGAGCAGTCGCTTTTCAGCGGCGAGCGGTCGCGCTACCTGATCGTCTATCCCTTCACGAAGTCGGCCGATTGGTACCTGCTCGACAAGGACGCGCGGCAGCGGGTCATGAACGAGCACATGAAGGTCGGCCATCAGTACCCGCAGGTCCGCCAGCTGCTGGCTTACTCGTTCGGCCTGGACGATCAAGACTTCGTCGTCGCGTACGAGACCGACGACCTCCCGGCGTTCGGTGAGCTGGTGCGCGCGCTGCGCGCCACTGAGAGCCGGCGCTCGACCGTGCGGGACACGCCGATCCTCGCGGGCATCCATCGCGGGCTCGGCGAACTGGCGGAACTCTTCGGCGCGTGACCACAACTTCGGCGCTGTTCCTGCGCGCCTGCAGGCGAGAACCGGTGGAGCGCACGCCGGTGTGGCTCATGCGGCAGGCAGGCCGTTCGCTGCCCGAGTACCGCGCGCTGCGCGAGCGATGGAGCCTGGAGGAGATCGTCGCGCAGCCCGAACTCTGCGCGGAGGTGACGCTGCAGCCTGTGCGCAGGTTGGGTGTCGATGCGGCGGTGATGTTCGCGGACATCATGCTGCCGCTGCGCGGCATGGGCATCGACTTCGAGCTGGTCGAATCGATCGGGCCGGTGGTGGCGAAGCCGATTCGATCGACTGAAGCCGTGAGCGCACTGCGCACGCCCGCGGCCGCCGAATCGGTGCCGCAGGTGCTGGACGCGGTGAGGATCGTTGCGCGCGAGTCGCCGGTGCCCGTCATCGCATTCGCCGGCGGTCCGTTCACGCTGGCGAGCTACGCCATCGAGGGCCGTCCGAGCCGCGACTTCCTGCTCACCAAGCTGTTCATGTACCGCGAGCCGGCGGCGTTTCGGCTGCTGCTCGACAAGCTGGCCACTGTGATGGCGGAGTACCTGGGCGCGCAGGTCGCCGCAGGAGCGCGCGCGTTTCAGGTTTTCGACAGCTGGGTCGGCGCGCTGTCGCCCGCAGACTACGAGGCGCATGTGCTGCCCTTCACGCGGCGGATCTTCGAGGCCACGCAAGCGCTGGGGGTGCCCCGGATCCACTTCGGTACCTCCACGGCGGGGCTGCTCGAGCTGATCGCAACCTCAGGCGCCGATGTCATCTCGCTCGACTGGCGCGTCGACCTCGATGCGGGCTGGCGGCGTGTCGGCCACGACCACGGGGTGCAGGGCAACCTGGACCCGGCGGTGCTGCTCGGCCCGCGCGAGCTCGTGGTCGAGGGGGCGCGCCAGGTGCTCCGGCGGGCGGCCGGGCGCCGGGGTCACGTCTTCAATCTCGGCCACGGCGTGCTGCCGGGCAGCCCGGTTGAGAACCTGCAGGCCCTGGTCGAGACCGTAAGAGAGGGTGTTCCGGCGATTGCCTGATCGCACCGCCGTTCTTTGCATGGCCTACGGCAGCCCCCACGGGGAGGAGGGCATCGAGCCGTACTACACGCACATCCGTGGCGGACGGCCGCCGTCGGCCGAATCGTTGGCGGACCTCCGCGGGCGATACCGCACGATCGGCGGGTCGCCGCTGACCGAGATCACGCGCGCCCAGGCTCGAGCACTGGCCGAGCGGCTCGAGATGCCTGTGTTCGCGGGCATGAAACACGCGCCGCCGTTCATCGCCGACGCGGCTGCCGAGGCGCGGGCGGCCGGCATCCAGCGACTGGTGGGACTGCCGATGGCGCCTCACTACGCCGAGATGAGCTTGGGCGCGTACTTGGCCGCGCTGCGTCAGGCCTGGGACGGCGAGCTGATCCAAGTGCGTGGCTTCCACGATCACCCCGCCTTTGTGACCGCGGTGCGCGCGCTGCTCGAGGACGCGCTGGGGGGATTCGAGCCCGAAAGGATTTTCTTCACCGCGCACAGCCTGCCGGCCCGGATCGAGGCCGCAGGCGATGGCTATCGCGAACGGCTCCTGGAGAGCTGCCGGCTCGTGGCCGAAGGTGCGGAGCTCCCTGAATGGGAGTTCGCTTTCCAGTCCGCGAGCCACACCGGCGAGCCGTGGCTGGGTCCTGACCTGCTCGAGGCATTGGCACGGGCGGGCGTGCGGCGTGCTCTGGTGTGCCCGATTGGATTCGTCGCCGACCACCTCGAGATCCTCTATGACATCGACGTCGAAGCGATGGCCTTCGCACGTGAGCATGGAATCGACCTGCGCCGGACGCAGTCCTTCAACGCCAGGCCGGAGTTCATCGATGCGCTGGCCGCCGTCGTACGCGACGCTGTTAACGCGGACTCACGACCTCAGGGCGCGCGGATAATGGAAGCGTGATGGCGACTTTCCGTGTGGACGCGGATCCAAGGGCCGCCGAGTGGATGCGATCCCACAGCACCGAACAACCGCGCGTGATCGCGTATGACGTCAAGCGCTGCTGCGGCGGCGGCAAGCTGTGCATGGTGAGCGTGCGAGAGCGGTCGCGCAAGGACGACCGGCGTGACTATGCCACCGCGGTGCTTGCGGACGGCAGCAAGCTGATGGTCGACCGGCGGGCGGCCCGGCGCCTGCCTTCCAGGTTCGGGCTCACTGTCAGGGGCGTAGGACCATTCCGGCGGCTCGACCTCGAGCTGAGCGGCGAGCAGTGGGGCGCCCTGCTCTACGACTGACCGGCTCCTAGGTGCCGGGCCTCTTCATGGCCCACGGGCCGTACTTGACCAAACCCACGAGCATCCACACGAACAATGCGGCTCCCAACACCGCGATCAGCTCGCTCACAACCAGGCCGCCGACAGGGACCGGTGATTGGTCGACGTTGGCGAATGACCGGAGGTTGATCAACCCGCCGATGGTGCTGAGCCCGCAAAGGACGAAGACGGCCCAGAACATCCAGCGCCAGGCGAGGAAGCTGCCCGCAGCGGCCACCAAATCGACCATCGCAAAGAAGATGGCGACGCCGTATGTGAACGCAACGGTTGCATTGATGATCGTGTCGATGTCGGTGCCCGCAGGGATCTGACTGCCTTGAGCGTGCACCGCTCGCAGGACGGAATCATGGTTGACAAACGCGAAAGTGCTAACGAGGCCGGAGATGGCGGAAACGGCGAAGAGCCCCGCCGCCGCCAGCTGCATGGGCCGCGTCCAGGGTGTCGGCACGCGGTAGTTGGCCGCGAGCGGCACCCACTGCTGGCCATCCCACCGAAACTGGCCGTCAGCCGAGATCTGGCCGGTTGACTGGGAGGCGGGAACCGGGTCCATGACCGCACTAGCCTAACGCCCGTCACGCCACCATGGCCGCCCGGCACTAATCTGATCGGCATGGAAGAGCCGAAGTACATCTCGAAGGTCAGGATCGTCCGCGAGCGCGGGCCGGTCCGCAGCGCCTACATTCCCGCAGAGAGCGAAGCGGTCATGTTCGGGACGCATGACGAGGTCCGCGAGCACTACGGCACCGCCCCCGGGCAGTATCCCGACCATGCCACCACGCTCGACTACGTGGTGGCCGCTGCCGCTGGTTGACTCACGGGGACCCTGGGGGGCGCGCTGGAGGCGCGCGGGATCGACGCCGGCGACGGTAGGCTGACCTCCGATGCCGAAGGCATCGTCGTGCTGGAGGACAAGGTGCTCGTGATCAAGAGCATCCACGTTCGATATCACCTCGCCGGGTGCCCCGAAGACAAGCGCGAGGCGGCCGAGCGCTCGCATGCCTTCCATGCCAGCCGCTGCCCGGTCGCCAAAAGCATCGGTGGATGCATCGCCATCAGCACAGAGCTCGAATTCGTTTCACAGCAAAAGAGATAGAGGAGACCATTCCATGTCTTTCATCTCGCGCGGATTCCGCGGCAAGCGCCGAGATACGGCGAGCAGCTCTCGGGTGCCGCCGGGACAGTACGTAGTCAACGATTTCCCGGTCCTCTCCGCCGGCCCCACACCTCGAGTCGCGCTGTCGGAGTGGACGTTTGTGGTCGAGGGTGAGATCGACCAGCCCAAGAAGTGGACCTGGGAGGAGTTTCGCAAGCTGCCGGCCGAAGAAGTCACCAAGGACATCCACTGCGTCACCAAGTGGACCAAGCTCGACACCGTCTGGAGTGGCGTGTCCGTCGATACGATCCTCGATGGTGTCGAGACGGCCGCCGAATATGTGATGGCCTTCTCCTACGGCGGTTACACGACCAATGTGCCGCTCGAGGACCTCACCGGTGGCAAGGCATGGGTCGCTTATGAGTTCGACGGTCAGCCCCTGCACCCGGAGCACGGCGGGCCGGCCCGGCTGCTCGTCCCGCACCTCTACTTCTGGAAGAGCGCCAAGTGGGTGCGGGGGCTGCGGCTGGTCAACGAGGACCAGCCAGGATTCTGGGAGTCGAACGGCTACAACATGTACGGCGACCCATGGCGCGAGCAGCGGTACTGGGGAGATTGAACTGGCAGCTCGGCAGCGTGGCCGAGCTGGTCCAGGAAACGCCGCGGGTGTCGAGCCTCGTGCTCGACTTGCCTGACTGGCCCGGTCATCTCGCGGGCCAGCATGTCGATGTCCGCCTCACGGCGGATGACGGCTACCAGGCGGAGCGAAGCTACTCGATCGCGTCGGCGCCGGAAGATCGGCGCCTCGCGATCACCGTGGAGAGGCTCGACGACGGTGAGGTGTCGCCCTACCTGGTCGGCGAGGTGCGAACAGGCGACAAGATCGAGCTCCGAGGGCCGATTGGAGGCTACTTCGTATGGCGTGGAAACGATGACCGGCCGCTGTTTCTGGTCGCCGGCGGTTCCGGCGTCGTCCCGTTGATGGCGATGATCCGGCACCGCGCGGCCATCAAGTCGACGACTCCGACCAGGCTTCTCTACTCGTCGCGTTCACAGGAGGACATCATCTACAGGGCCGAGTTGGACGCTCTCTCTGCGGCCGAGGACAGCCTTACCGTCGCCCACTGCCTCACTCGAAAACAGCCGCCAGGATGGCGCGGCTACGCGCGCCGAATCGATCGCGCCATGCTCGAAGAGGTGGCTTGGCCGAAAGAGCAGAATCCGATCGCCTTCGTCTGCGGGCCCACGCCCCTGGTGGAAGGGGTGGCGAGCCTGCTGGTCGACATGGGCTTTGACGCGGCGTCAATCAAGACCGAGCGGTTCGGACCCACAGGAGGTTGAGACCATGACCGTGCAGCAATCCGATTTGAAGCTCGACGGCAACGCGATCGGCGGCCTGTTGCGGGAGATCTTCACCATGGAGATGACCACCGCCGAAAGCACATGTGCCGGCTGCCAAAAGGTGCACGCGGTCGGCCAGGTCGACGTGTACCTGAACGCACCCGGCGCGGTCGTGCGATGCCCGGCCTGCGGCCAGGTGCAGATGCGGATTGTCAAGGGTGGCGGCCGGTACTGGCTCGACTTGAGCGGCATCCGCTGCCTCGAGTTCGCCGGCGAATCGAGCTAGACGGCCTCAAACTCACACCTGATTCCAAGCTTTCCTTGAGGTTCACGCTCGACCATGCCTGATATGAGCAAAGGACGCACGTTACTGATCGCCTCGGCCGTGGCCGGGGCAATGGCTGTGGTCGGTGTCGTGGCAGTTTCGGCTGCCGGCAAGAGCGCCGGCCCCGCGAACTTCCTCGCGGCGGCTTCGCCGGCGCCCACCCCCAAGTCGAACGAGGCTTCGGCGCACGAGGCCACCGAGTCGGCCGCACAGGAGACCGCTGAAAACAACGGCACGTTCCACGGCGGTGGCCCCGGCCATCCCGGCGGGGCCTCGAATGAGACTGCTAGCCACGAAAGCGGCGAGACGGCGGCCCAAGAGGCGGCCGAAAACGCGAGGGCGAAGGCGACTCCTACCCCTTAGTCGCTGACAGCAGCGGCTCGCGGCTCCGGTGGTCGTGATTGGCATAATGCCGGGGGGTGAGCGAGCTGGAAGACCAAGAGCTGGGCGTCGTCGGGCTGGCGACCATGGGTATGAACCTGGCGCGCAATCTTGCGTCCCATGGCGTACGCGTGGGCGTGTACAACCGCACTCGGCGGCGAACCGACGAGTTCATGGCCGCACACGGTGGAGAGGGCGACTTCAAGCCGGCGACGACGTTGGAGGAGCTCGTCCATATCCTGACCCCGCCGCGCGCGATCCTGCTGATGGTGAAGGCCGGATCGCCTGTCGACGAGGGCATCGATTCACTAGCCGCCCTGCTCGAACCGGGCGACACGATCATCGACGGCGGCAACTCTCTGTTCCACGACACCCGGCGACGAGCGACGGCCGCGGCGAGGGCGGGGCTCGGGTTCCTCGGCATGGGCGTGTCGGGAGGCGAGGAAGGCGCGCTGCGCGGACCGAGCTTGATGCCGGGCGGAACACGCGAGTCCTACGAGCATGTCGAAGAGATGCTGACCGCGATCGCCGCGAAGGTCGATGGCGTGCCTTGCTGCACCTACATCGGAGCAGACGGCGCCGGTCATTTCGTCAAGATGGTCCACAACGGGATCGAATACGCGGACATCCAGCTGATCGCCGAGAGCTATGACCTGCTGCGCTCTGCGCTCGGCTTGACCCCCGCCGAGCTGGCGACCGTCTTTCGCGGCTGGAACGAGGGCCGGCTGCAGTCGTATCTGATCGAGATCACTGCCAACGTCCTCGCCAAGAGCTCGGACGGTACTGATATGGCGCTGGTGGATGCCATCGAGGACGAAGCCGAGCAGAAAGGCACCGGACGCTGGACGAGCGAGTCGGCCCTCGAGCTGGGCGTGCCCCTGACCGGCATCACCGAAGCTGTTTTCGCGCGGATCCTTTCGAGCCAGAAGGGCGAGAGGGTGAAGGCCGCCGGCATCCTGACCGGTCCGGCAGCGGACCACGTGCACTACGACCGGGACATGGGCCTGGTCGACGACGTGAGGGATGCGCTCTACGCGGCCAAGATCGTCGCGTATGCCCAGGGCTTCGAGCACCTGCAGGCTGGATCGCGGGAATACGAATGGGGCCTCGACCTCGGAGCGTTGGCCACCATCTGGCGCGGCGGCTGCATCATCCGTGCGCAGTTCCTGGACCGGATCAAGGATGCGTACGTCGAGCAGCCGCGGCTGGCGAACCTGATGCTCGCACCGTTCTTCCAGGACGCCCTGGCTTCGGGTCAGGAAGCCTGGCGCCGCGTGGTCAAGACCGCGGTCGATCGGGGCGTGCCAGTCCCAGCCTTCTCTTCATCGCTTGCGTACTACGACGGCTACCGGCGCGAGCGTGGGCCGGCCAACCTCATCCAGGGCCTACGTGACTACTTCGGCGCCCACGGCTACCACCGGGTCGACCGCAAAGGAGCCTTCCACACGCGCTGGGCCCAGGATGGCGCCGAGGTCAAGGTCGACTAAGCGCGTTAATTCAGGGCACGAGCCCGGACATGATCGTCGTGAGAACCTCGGGGTCGATGTTCCCGCCCGAGACGACAGCCACACAACGACCTGGTCCGGCCAGGCCCTTGAGCGCTGCCGCCACCGCGGCGCCGCCGGCGCCCTCGGCCACGATGGCGGCGTGCTGGACAACGTGGCGGATCGCCGCCGCCACCTCGGGCAGGCTTACGACCAGCGATCCGGCCAAGAGGCGCGACGCGGACGGCCACATCTCTGGCAGCAGTGCCGGGCCGCCGATCCCGTCCACGAACGTGGCGGTGCGTGGGCATGGCACGGGGCCGCCGGCCGTGAGCGCCGCGGCAAGGGGCGCGGCCGTGTCCACCTCGCAGCCATAGACCCGGACCTCGGGACGAAGGCTCCGTACCGCGATAGCGATGCCGCAGCTCAGCCCGCCGCCGCCAAATGGAACGAGCACTGTATTCACGTCGGGGAGGTCCTCGAGGATCTCAAGGCCGATGGTGCCGTTGCCGGCCATGACGTCCACGTCGCTCGACGGGTGGATGAAATGAGCGGGCTCGAGCGGCGCGTAGCGATGGGTCGTCATCACCTGCCACCAGTCGTCGTAAGGCAGCGAGATCGTCTCCGCCCCGAGTCGCTGGATGGCTTCCAGCTTCACGCGCGGGGCGCCATCAGGAACGATCGCGGTGCACCGGATGCCAAGCCGCCTGGCGTTCCACGCGAGGCCCTGGGCCATGTTGCCGGCGCTGGATGTGTAGACGCCGGCCGACAGCGCCGCCGCATCGAGCATAGCGAGCGCATTCGCGCTGCCCCGAACCTTGAACGAGCGGACAGGCTGCAGGTTCTCCAGCTTCAGGTAGAGTTCGCCCGAGCCGCCGTCCTCCAGTCGGATCAGGGGGGTGCGCGGCAGGATTCCGGCGAGGCGCTTGCGCGCCTCCTGCACGTCGTCGATTGTGAGCGAATCGGGCGAGCGGTCGCTCACTGTTTCGTTGCCGGCGGCATGGCGGGGTCCTGGGCCAGAACGAGAAGCGCGACGGCGAGGACCAGGGCGATGGCGAGCGGCCCATAGTCGGATACCCAGCCGTCTGGAAAGAACACCCGGATCGCGGTCGACAGTACGAGGTACACGCCGCCGAACAGAAGGACGAGCCGGAGTCGGCGCGCCGCCAACCGGAGCTGCCGGCGCAGTCCGCCCCGCCGGATCGAAAGCACGATCACGCTCAGGGCCACCATGAGCACGAGCCCTTCGACGATCGCTCTCATGGGAGGAGCCTGATCAGGAGCGGAGGTCGCGCGCCATCTCGGCGAAGTTGTCGACGTAATGCTGAACGTCGTCCACGGAGTGCTGCACCGACAGGGTCCAGTTCTCCTCCGCGCCCGGCGCCATGAGCACGCCCCGGTTGCACTGATAGAGCCAGCTCAAGTAAGCGAACGACTTGTCGATCTCGAGGTAGTCACGGTAGTTGCGCACTCGCTGAGCGCGATACGTGATGCCGCCTCGGGCCGCGAGCGTGATCACGTGGAAGGGCAGTTCCTGGTCAGCGATGACGCGGTCGAGCCCGCCTTGAAGGGTCTCGGCGAGCGCGTCGAAGTGTGCGTAAGCCGACGGGTTCAGGATCTCGAGCAGCGTGACCTTCGACGCCGCCATCGTGAGCGGGTTCCCGTTGAACGTGCCCATCTGCGCCACCCGCTTCTCTTCGATCATGCCCATGACGTCGCGGCGGCCGCCGACCGCACCACACGGGAGGCCGCCGCCGATCGCCTTGGCGAGGGCAATGAGGTCGGGGGTGACGCCGAACCGCTCGGTCGCGCCGCCGGCGGCGATGGTGGCGCCGGTCTTCACCTCGTCGAAGATAAGGAGCGCGCCGTGGCGGTGGGCGATGTCGCGGAGGCCTGCAAGGTAGCCCGCGTCCGGCAGCACGATGCCGACGTTCATCATCGCCGGCTCGACGATCACGGCCGCGACCTCGTCCGGGTGACGGGCGAAGGCGCGCTCAAGCGCCTGGAGGTCGTTGAACGGGACGACAGTCGTGAGCTCGACGATCGCGGGCGGGATGCCTTCGCTCTGCGGCACCGAGGCCGGCGCGTCCGGCGGGCCCATGAGCTCAGGCGGCGGCTCGACCGAAACCATCAGGGCGTCGTGGTGGCCGTGATAGGAGGCCTCCATCTTGATCAGCCGCTGGCGGCCGGTGAAGGCGCGTGCGATCCGCACCGCGTCGAGCGTGGATTCGGTACCGGAGTTGGTGAATCGCCACTGCGGCTGACCGAACCGCCGCGAGAGCTCGCGGGCAACCTCCACGACCTCAGCCACCGGCTGCGCGAAATGAGACCCCAAGGCGATGCGGTGGCTGACGGCTTCCACGATCTTCGGGTGCGCGTGCCCGACCACCATGACCCCGAAGCCGTTGTGGAAGTCGACGTACTCGTTGCCGTCCACGTCCCAGACGCGGCTGCCCATGCCTCGCTCCACGAAGACCGGCTGGGGGGCGGCGTCCTGAAACGAAGACGGGACGCCTCGTGGGAGCACCTCGCGCGCGTCGTTCCACAGCTTCTGAGAGCGCGGGCGCGCTTTGCGGAAGCGTTCTTCCTCGCGGGCGATCAACTCCTTGACGCGGGCTGTCGAAACCTGCCGCGCGGTGGGCGTGCTCATCGATAGATCCTCCCAAACTCGGGCCAACTTGACAGCGATTGCCACTGGCCCTCTAATTGTCGCGATTTCATCGTTCCTTAACTTTGGGAGGGTCTGGCATGGGGGAATCCGCCGCCGTAGCCGAGCTTGTCGCCGAGAAGCGCAAGCTGAAAAAGTCGCTCTTCCGCTTCGACCTGATCTTCTTCACCGTTTCGGCCATCCTGGTCCTGGACACGATCAGCCAGTCATCTTCATATGGCGCTCAAGCAGTGTTCTGGCTGATCGTCTCAGGGCTCACGTTCCTGATCCCCTATGGGCTGATCACGGCCGAACTGGGCGCAGCGTTCCCGACCGAGGGCGCGACGTACGAATGGGTGCGTTTGGCGTACGGACACTTCTCGGGGGCGGTGGTGGGCGTCCTCTACTGGCTCAGCAACCCGATCTGGCTGGGCGGCACGCTGACCGCGACGGCGATCGGAGCCATGGACCTCGCGTGGGGCACCAAGCTCAGCGGGAACACTGGGCCTGAGATCGTCATCGGGTTCTTCTTCATCTGGATCGCTGTGACCATGAACATCCTGTCCCTGAAGTACATGAAGTGGGTGCCCAACGCCGGGGCGATGGTGCGGCTCGGCCTTGTGGCGTTGTTTGCGATTCTGGTCATCGCGACAGGTTTCGGGTCGGGCTTCAAGGGGAGCCTGTCCGGCTTCTTCCCGGGGGCGGACATCTCGATCCTGGTCGGCGTGATCGGGGTGCTCGTGTTTCAGTGGATCGGATTTGAGCTGCAGACCAATGCCAGCGAGGAGATGGAAAACCCGCAGAAGGACATCCCGCGGGCGGTCTACGGGTCCGGGATTCTCGTCTTCCTGGGCTACGCCGTGCCCATCATCGGAATCATCCTGCTGCTCTCGTCCAAGGACCTGAGCAGCGTCACGGGTTTCATCAGCGCCTATCAGGTGGCGGTCGCCGGCACTCTGGGAGGAGCGGCCAGCTTCTTCAATACCATCGTCGGTGCAGCCGTTGTCTTCTCATTGCTCTCCGCAGGCACGACCTGGCTCATGGGGTCGGACCGGCTCATGGCCATCGGTGCGCTCGCGGGCTCGGGCCCCCAACAGCTGGGCTACTTCTCGAGCAGATTCGGTACACCGATCGTGGTCAACGTCCTCTCGGGAGTCATCTCGACCATCTTCATGGTCCTCGCCTTCGAGCTGACGAGCGGCAACCTGGCGTCATTCTTCGCCGTGGTGCTTGGCCTCGTGATCTCGACGACCACCTTCTCGTACATCCTCATCTTTCCCGCCCTCATCACGCTTCGGCGCAAATACCCCAATGTCAGGCGGCCGTTCGTGGTCCCGGGCGGAGAGACGGGCGCGTGGGTTTGCGTCGTCCTCACGGTGTTCTGGGTCGCCGCCGCGACGCTTTTCTCGCTATGGCCGGGGCTGTTCACCTCCACGTGGAACGGTGACAAGGCCGGCCTCAGCCGGTTCAACTTCGAGCTCGCCACCCTGCTGACCATGGCGGCTCTGTTGGTGCTGGCGGTGATTTTCTGGGCCGTCGGCCGGGGGCACGCCATTCATAGCGGCCCGGTGACGATGGCAGCTCAGCCTGCGCCGATGGCCGGCGACTGAGCTACTCCTAGGCTTCGTACACGAGGCGACCGCCAACAGCGGTCGCCTCAACTTTTATCGACGCGATTTCGCTTGGGGTCGTGTTGTTGAGATCGCGATCGAGGACGGCGATATCGGCGAGCATCCCGACCTCCAGCCTGCCCTTGCGCTGCTCCATGTGCTCGGCATAGGCCGCGCCTGACGTCCAGGCGGCGACCGCATCGGCAAGGCCGAGGCGTTCGTTCGGCAGCCAACCGCCCGGCGGATCCCCTCGCAGCGTCTGCCGGTTGACAGCCACATGCAAGCTCGCGGCCGGATCGAGCGGCACCACCGGCCAGTCCGTCCCGAAAGCGAGCCGGCCGCCGCTGCGCAGGATCGACGCCCACGGCCAACCCCTGGCCGCCCGCTCCGGGCCGAGGTTGGGGGCCCAGATGTCGAGCAGGTTCTTGACCGGCTCGGCGTGCTGCGGCTGCATGCTGGCGATGACGCCTAGCTGCGCGAAACGAGAGATCTCCGAAGCCGCGGGCGCCTCGATGTGCTCGACGCGATGCCGTCGTCCGGCATCGCACTCCGCGAATGCGTCGAGGGCCTGGCGGATCGCAGCATCTCCAATTGCGTGCACCTGCACCTGCCAGCCGCGCGCATCGGCAGCGCGCACTGCATGCGCCAGCTCGCCGGCGCCCCAGAGGGGCGCTCCGCGCTCCGAGGATTGCTCGTACGGCTCGAGGAGCGCGGCCGTCCGTGACTCGACGACGCCGTCGGCGAACGCTTTCAGGATGCCGGTCGAGATCCAGGGATCGGCGTTCCTGGAACTGGAAACTTCGTCGTATTCATTGAGCCGCCGTTCCCATGCGCCGGCGTCGAGCCCGGGAACCATGTCGAAGGCAAGGCGCACTCGCATCGTCAGCAGGTCTCGTCCGCGAAAAGCTTCGTAGAGCGGGAGCTGGTGGAGCCCTTCGCCTGCCTCCTGGACGGAGGCGATGCCGTGCGAAGCCGCTACCCGCATGCCCGCCTGGAGCGCCGCGATGTCCATCTCGGCGGTTCGGGCCGGCAGGTTTCGCGCCACGTCCACCATCGCCGCCTCCTTGAGGACGCCGGGCCCAGGTCCGAGCCCGGAAATGTCCCTGGCGCGGCTGTTCACCCAGGCGGTGTGAGCGTCGAACGATTCGAGGTATGCCGGCCGGTCGGGCACCAGCTGATCCAGCAGTTCGATTGATGGCATCCCGCCAGGAAACGCGGCGTAGAACCAGCCCCTGCCTGTCAGCCAGGCCGAGTGGCTGGTATCCGCGTACACGTGGATGCGTTCAACCTCGGCCTGGGTTTCGGCGCCGAGCAGGTCGAGCTCGTCGAGCGACCGCGAAGCCATCAAAAAGTGCACATGGGCGTCGTTGAAGGCGGGCAGGATCGTGCCGCCGCGGGCGTCGATGACGCGGGTAGCAGAGCCGATCAACGAACGGACGTCGTCGTCCGTGCCCACCGAGCTGATCAGCTCACCCTCGACTGCTACCGCTGTTGCCGGCGGCCGGCCGGGGGCCCAGACCACTCCGTTGACGATCGCCAGCGACGCGTCCCCCACGCCAGCATTTTGAGCGGGTGCGAGAATGTCGCTGCAGATGAGACTCGAGACTGACGTCGCGCGCGCACACACGCTGCCGTCGTCCATGTACATCGACCCTGCGATCCTGGAGCAGGAGAAGGAGCGCATCTTCTCGCGCACATGGCAGCTGGTCGCGCACTCGAGCGAGCTGGCGCGCGTGGGCGACTTCAAGCCTGCCACGATCCTGGACGAGCCGATTCTCCTCACGCACTCACAGGACGGGAGGTTGCGCTGCTTCTACAACGTGTGCCGTCATCGCGCCGCCCAGGTCGTCACCACGCGCGGCAACCGGAAGTCACTGCAATGTGGCTATCACGGCTGGGTCTATGGGCTCGATGGCCGGCTGCAGGCGGCGCGCGAGATGGAGGGCACCGAGGATTTCGACAAGGACGACTTCGGGTTGGTGCCGATTCAGATCGACACTCTCGGACCATTCATCTTCGCGAACCTCGACGATCGGGCGGCGCCGCTGGCGGAATGGATCGGCCAGGTGCCGGATGAGATCAGGCGCGCGGGTTACGACCTTTCGAGCATGCGGCGCGTCGAGCGACGCGACTATGTCATCGAGTGCAACTGGAAGGTGTATGTCGACAACTATCTCGAGGGTTATCACCTTCCCATCGCTCACCCCGGACTGTTCAAGGAACTCGACTACGACCAGTACCGCGTGGAGACGTTTCGCTACTACTCGAAGCAACACGCGCCAATCCGGGAGCTCAAGCCGGGAGAGGTGCCTGGCCGCGATCGGCGCTACGTGCGGATGCCAGGTAGCGAGGAAGACGCCCTCTACTACTGGCTGTTCCCCAACACGATGCTGAACATCTACCCGCTTGGGGTGGACAAGACGCTCACGATTTTCGAATGGTTTTTCGCCGAACCCGGCACCGGCGCCGGCTGGGAGTCCATGCAGCAGACGATCGCGTTCTCCGACGAGATCCAGCAAGAGGACATCGCAGTTTGCGAGCAGGTGCAGCGCGGGTTGCGGTCGCGCTCGTACGACCGTGGGCGATTCGCGGCCAAACGTGAGAACGGCGTTCACCACTTTCAGTCGCTGGTGACGGAGTTCCTGGGCAGGGAGTAAGCGGTGGCTCGAGCGGTGGCCCTGCTACGCGACCATCCGCTGCTGACACCACTGCTCGTCGTATACGCAGCGATCAACGTGCTCGCCGTCGTATTCGAGTTCGGACTTTCAAACGCCCCCATCAACCTGGTCCTTCTAGTCGTCTACGTCTCCGTGATCAACTTCGCGACCAAAGACCGGCCCACGGCGGTGACGGCGGTTCGCCGGCCGGACGCCCGCCCACGCGATATCGGTGTTGCTGTGACGGTGGCGGTGCTGCAATTCGCAGGTGTCGCGATTTTCTGGTTTGTGATCTTCCCCAATGGGCTTGTGCACACTTGGGCGGCAGACCTCAAAGGCGCTGGCGTTCCATCGCTGATAGCGAGCAGAGTGGCAAACGCCGCGATCGCCATCCCGCTCTTGCTGCTTCCGACCCTGATCGCGGTGGCGGCATTCCGATTCCGAGCTGGTGAGGTGGGCCTGACGGCGACCCCGCGAGATTTGCTCCTCGGCGTGGGGCTGGCTCTCATCGGGATCGCGCTTGGACTCGGCGCCGTTGCCGCAGGCGGGCATCCTGGGCTCCTGTGGGAGTCAGCGGCGCTTCCCGTGGTGACGGTCGCAATCGCGATCCAGTCTCTGATCAACGGAATCCCCGAGGAGCTCGCATACCGCGGCGTCATCTTCAGCCGGCTCATGCCTTGGCTTGGCCGGCCCGGAAACAGCCTGGCCATATCCTCGATGGTCTTCGGGCTGTCGCATGTCCCTTCCTACCTCGCCGCTGGAAACTCGCTGGGTCTGGCGCTGGCGATTGGGCTCTTTGGGCTCCTCCCAGGCCTCTTGCTCGGATACATCTTCTACCGCACGCGATCCATCTGGCCCGGAGCGATCTGGCACACATCGATCTCCGGTGTCGCGTTGCTGTTCTGGCCCCACACATAAGTAAGGACGCGATCCCTCTAGAATCGAACCAGCGGGAGCCAAAAGAGGCTGAGAGGGCGCCTGGCGCCGACCGCATGAACCTGAACTGGGTAATGCCAGCGGAGGGAGAGGATGTCCACCGTTCAAAGCGTCGGCGCCGACGTTTTCGGTAAGGTCGAGACGCACGGCATCGATGCGATCCCGGCCGCCGAACGCCACGGTCGGCCGCGCGAGCTCGGCTTTCTGTGGGCCGGCGCATTCGCGAACTACGCGAGCCTTTTCACCGCGAGCCTGCTGACGACGTATTACGGCCTCGGCGTCTGGGACGGTCTCGCCGCCACGGTCCTCGGCACGGTCGCCGCGGCCCTCATCCTCGGCCTGCTCAGCAACACCGGACCGAGGAGCGGCCTGCCTCAGATCGTGTTCACGCGCGGCATCTTCGGGCGTCGGGGTTCGTATGTCGGCGCTGCGCTCACCCTGTTCCTCGCGGTCGGCTGGTTCGCGGTCGACTGCGTGATCGCCGCCAACGCGGGCGCGCAGCTCTTTGGCGGCGGCAACCGCGTGATCACCTTCGCGCTGGTGATCCTGATCGCCGCGATCAGCGTCGCCGTCGCCGTCTACGGTCACGGCACGATCAAAGTCCTGGAGACCTACGGCGCGGTCATCTTCGCCGCGCTGGCAGCTGTCCTGTTCGTGCTGCTGGCGCCCCAGTTTCACTGGGGTCAAGGCCCATCCGCTTCCGGCGCCGACTACCCGGGCGCGTTCGTGCTGGGCTTCATGACCTGCTTTGCGCTGGTCGCGTCCTGGTATCCGTTCGCAAGCGACTACTCGCGCTACCTGCCGTCATCCAGCCCGACACGATCCGTCACGTTGTGGCCACTTGCCGGCGTGGCGCTGCCAATGATCCTCCTCGGTCTGTTCGGGCTCCTGTTGCCGACTATCGACGCCGCGCTCGCCGCCGGTCCTGGGGGAGTCCTGGCGGTGATCAGCGCGCATGCCCCAGGCTGGGTCGCCGTCCCATTCTTCCTGTTCGTCGTGGTGGGCGAGATCTGGGCCAACTACCTGGACGTCTACACAGCGGGGCTGGTGACGCTGGCCATGGGAATCCGCCTTCCTCGGTGGCAGACCGCGTTGGGTTGCGGGATCCTGGGCACGGCGCTGGCCGCCTACGCGGTGCTGGTGAGCGATCTGCACGTCGCCTACGAGGACTTCCTCATCCTCACCTACCTGTGGGCGCCGGCATGGGCCGCGGTCGTGCTCCTGAGCTTTTTCGTCTTCGAGAGCACTCCGCGTCCTCGGCTTGCGATCGTCGCGTGGTTGGCCGGCACCGCCGCCAGCCTGCTCTTCGTCAACTACGACAATCTCTTCGGCAACCTGATCTCCTCGCCGCACTTCTTCAACGACGGTCTCATCGGCCGCCTCCACGGAGCCGACACGAGCGGTCTCGTGAGCATCGCGGTCGCTGCGGCGATCTACTGGGGCGGGCGGCGCCTGCAACAGTCGTGACGCCGGGCGCGCGCATTTACACGGGGCCCCCGCGAACTCACGGCGAAGCCTCGGAGTTCGTGGGGTATAGGGCGCACATTTGAAAGTCCCCGTGGCGCTCACGATCGCCGGTTCCGACTCCGGCGGAGGAGCCGGAATCCAGGCCGACCTCAAGACCTTTGCCGCGTTCGGCGTGCACGGGACATCGGCGATCACCGCCGTGACCGCCCAGAACACGCTCACCGTCTCGGAGATTCACGAGGTTCCGGTCCGCGTGATCCGCGCCCAGATCGACGCAGTCGTCGAGGACATTGGAGTGCAGGCGGCCAAAACCGGGATGCTCGCCAGCGCGGAGATCATCGAGGCCGTGGCAGAGGCGATCCGGGAGCACCGGATCCGAAACCTCGTGGTCGACCCAGTGATGGTCGCGAAGGGTGGGGCGAGGCTTCTTCACAGCGACGCCATCGCCTCGCTATACAGGCATCTGCTCCCGCTCGCGGCGGTCGTGACACCGAACATTCCCGAGGCCGAGGTGCTCCTGGGCCGCGCCCTGGCGACCCTGGATGATCGGCGCCAGGCGGCGCGCGACCTCGTCGCGCTCGGGCCGCGCGCGGCCGTGATCAAGGGAGGACATGCGGCCGACAAACAAGCGATCGACATCTACTGGGACGGCTCTGACCTGGTCGAGCTGGCCGGCCGCCGCATCCCAACGAAAAACACCCACGGCAGCGGTTGCGTTTTCTCCGCGGCCATCACGGCGGGCATGGCCAAGGGCCAGGAACCTCTGGAGGCCGTGCGGACGGCCAAGGTCTTCATCGAACACGCCATCGAACACTCGCTCGCGCTGGGCAAAGGCCATGGCCCCGTCAACCCCATGTACGGAACCGACTCGTAGCATCACATCCGGCCGCTTGCGGTGCCGCCATCCGCGCTGCATCCTGTGTCCCACTGTGGCCGCCACGCGTCGTTTCGCCGGTCTCGACCCGTCGACGTGGCCCGGGTCACGTTTCGATTGGGCCTTCTCAGTCCTCGCGACCCTTCTGGTCGCGGCCGGCTACTACGACGCCTGGATAGACCGGCACCTCAAGCCGCAGGCCTGGGCACACGCCCCGTCGCAAGGGGCCTGGCTCCTGGTGACGGTGTTCCTGACCGGCACGGCGCTCGCGCGCTGGCTTCGGGATCGACGGCCGGACTCAATCCTGCCCGACGGTTACCTGCTCTCGGCCCTTGGTTGCGCCATCTTCGCCGCGGGAATCCTGAGCGGAATCTGGTGGCAGGACGTTTACGGTCCGGAGATCCCCGGCCTCGCGGCGATCTTCAGGCCCTCGAACCTCATTCAGATCGCAGCCGGCGGCCTCATCGTGACGGGTCCCCTTCGAGCCGCCGTCGGCCGCGGCGAGCTGGTCGCGGGACCCACTGCTTTGATCTCGGCGACGCTCCTTCTCGCCACGATCACGTTCTTTTCTCAATGGGACCATCCATACGTCGACCAGTGGGCGTTCGATCTGCGCGGGCTCCCTCGGTCCTACGAGGTGGTCGGCCAGGAGCTGGGCGCGTTGGCCTTGATGATGCAGGCCGCGATCGTCACCGCCACCATACTTCTTCTTCTCCGCCAGATCCGGCTGCCTCGCGGCAGCATCACACTGATGCTGACCGCAACCGCCTTCCTGGTCTCCACTCAGTTCTCGCGCTTTCAGTACGTCGGCGTGGCTGCCGTGGTGGGCGTGCTGAGTGATCTGCTCCTCTATTGGGCGCAGCCACGTTCGGACCGGCTGACTCAGCTGCGAGTCTTTGCTGCGTTGACGGGCGGGCTTCTGCCCGCCGTCTATCTCGCTGACGTTGCTGTTTGGGAAGGAGGCACGTACTGGGGGCAGGACGTGGTCTTCGGCAGCATCCTCACCTGTGCCCTCATAGGTTGGCTGGTGAGCTACTTCACGTTTCCCAACCGTGAGGTGGCCAAGGCGGCCGCCGTCCTGTGGCCGCCACTCGACCAGGAGTCGAATCCGTCTGCCCCCGACATCACGGTTGAGCGCCTCGAGCACGCGCTCAAGGTCTTCAACAACCTGCGAGACCTGGCGGAAAGCCCGCTCGTATATCTGCGCTGCCTCCCGACCCACAACGCATCTTCGCTTCGACTGGTGATGGAGGAAGCCATCTCGTCCCTGCGCGCGTCTCCGACGCAAATTGACGCGCAAGCGGGAGAGATCCTCCATCTCTACTACGTCCGCCGCATCGGCGGCCACTACGCAGTCGAGCGACGGGTCGGGCTCAGCCGAGCCGCGTACTTCAATCGCCGCTCTTACGGCGTCCGGCGCCTGGTCGACCGCCTGAAGGAGCTCGAGGAGCAAGCGACTCCCGCCTGATACCCGGCTTTTGGGGCCTTAGACGAGTCCAGCAGTGGCGCTGGACCAGTCTCGCTCCAGCGCCCTGACTCTTTGCGTACCTGATTCGGACCTCAGCGGGAGAGGTCTGTTTCGAGGCTCCCCCTCACCGAGCCCAACCGGGCCGGAAGGAGGAGCCAGATGTTCTGGAACAGTCGACAAACCACTCGTCGCCGGCAAGCCGTCAAGCGTACGGGCCTCGAGCGCCTCGACCTCGCGGAATTGCATTTCGCGGCGGAGATGCCGGCCGGGCGGAGGCTCGATCTGCCGGGCCGCGGCACGATCTTCGTGCGCGAGGCATCGGGCCCGGCCGGGGCGCCGACCGTGCTCCTGGTGCACGGACTGCTCGCGAGCGCGGACCTCAACTGGTCGCTGGCTGTCCCGGAGCTCGCCGCCCATTTTCGCGTCGTCGCCCCCGACCTGCGAGGGCACGGCGACGGCATCCCCACCCGCAGGTTCGACGGCGCGCAGTGCGCTGACGACCTGGCCGCTATCGTCGAGCTTCTCGACCTCGGCCGAGTGATCGTGGTCGGTTACTCGCTGGGCGGATTGGTGGCCCAACTCTTCGCGCGCCGCCATCCCGACCTGATGCTTGGCCTGGTGTTGTGCGCGACCGCGCACAACTTCGCGTCGGCTGGAGGAGGCTCGGCAATTCGGCTTTTGACTCGTGCGGCCCTGGTCGCCCCAGCCCGGCTCCGGCGCGCAGTGATGATGGCGGTGCTCGCGCCCCGATCGGCCGGTGGCGGCCAGGGCCGTTGGGTCATGGATCAGGTTGCGAAGCACGACACCCGTGCGATCCTCCAGGCAGGTATCGAGGCGGTCGCATTCGACTCCAGCGACTGGCTGGGCGCCATGGCGCGTCCTTCTGCCGTTGTGCTCACTACTCAAGACCAGGTCGTGTCTCCGAAAATCCAGCGCGAGCTTTGCCGCGTTCTCGCGAGCCCGACCGTTCATGAGGTCGAGGGCGATCACTTCGTGTGCGTCAAGCGGCCCGAGGTCTTCAACCAGGCCTTGGTCGCCGCTTGCGCCGGCTGCGCCGAGCGCTAGTCGCCGCTCTGGGCCGGGATGCCGACCTTCATCAACTCGATCTGCGAGGAGACGTTGAGCTTTTGGTAGACCTTTTGCAGGTGGGTCTCCACCGTCCGCGGCGACAGTGAGAGGGACTCGGCGATCTGCCGCACTTTGAGACCGTCGACTGCAAGTTTGGCGACGCGCCGCTCTTGGGGGGTGAGGTCGTCAGGGCCCAGGTGCTTGCGCTGGCGACCGCCCGCTGCATGCAGCTCATCCATGGCCTGCTGAGCGAGCCACACCGCGCCGGCCTCCGTCGCGACGTCGACCGCGCGGTTCAGATATGGCCGCGCCTCGAGGGACTTGCCGACCTGGCGGAGGAAGCGCCCGAAATAGATCATGGTTCGGATCTCCGACAGAGGCTGTTCGATCTGGGCGTAGATCGCCAACGCCTCGCGATAGAGAGCCTCGGCGGCCGCGTTCTCACCTCCCTTCTCGGCCAGCTGGGCGCGGCCGAAGACGGCGGTTGCGCGCGGCCAGCGGCACGGCAGGTCCGCACCTCTCGCCTCGAGCCAGGCGACCACGCGCTCGGCGTCTTCGAGCCGCCCGCAGGCCACGTGTGCGGTGATGGCATCGCGCGACCACGGCACCACGCACGGTTCGAACAGGCCGGCCTGGTTGGCAATCGCCTCCGCCACCAAAAACAGATCGCTCGCCTGCTGCTGCTGACCGCGACGTCCCGCGATGATGCCGCGCATCCGCTGAGTCCAGAGCCGCAGGATCAGGGACTGCGGGAGCTTCTCGATGCGGGCGCACCACGCTGCTGCTTCGTCGATACGCCCAAGCTCGAGCACGGTGCCCGCCTGCGCCACCCACGCGAAGCCGGCCAGCGACGGAATCAGGTCGACCATCGTGGTCGCATGCTCGGCGTGGATCAAAGCCTCGCTGAGCTGGCCGCGCCTGATGAGAGCATTCGTACGCAGCGAGTCGAGGAGGCCGATCGCCATGGGGGCGCCGAGCTGCTCGGCGGCGCGATAGGCGACTTCGAGCACGCGACCGGCTTCGTCGTAAGCCTCCGTGAATTCCGACATGAACATGTGGTTGCCCAGCGGGCCCCAACCCCATGTAGGGTCGACGGTCTCATTCAGAGGGTTGAGCTCGGCCTCGGCGGCGGCTGCCGCTGCGACGGGTAGGCCCTCGGCCGAACCCGACACGAACATCGCAAACGCCCAGTTGGAGTCGGCCCGGCGCCGCACGTCCGGGTCCGCGTCCTGCGCAAGCTGTCGTGCTTGCGTCGCGTAGTCCACCGCGCGCGCGATGCCGCCCACGATCCAGCACGCCGTGGAATGGTCGAGCAGCGCCTCGACGGCAGGCGTTGTGTCTGTGCCGGCGAGTCCGAGCTCAGCTGCCGCCGTGAATTGAGCCTCCGCAGACCGGGCATCGCCGCTGACGAACAGGGCGCGACCCAGCATGCGGTGAACGTGCGCGCGAGCTGCGCCGTCTGCGGCGGAGCTCTCCAGGATCCGTCCATAGATCGCGACCGCCTTGGCCGGCTCGCCAGTAGACAGCAGCGTTTCGGCGAGCCCCGCCAACAGTTGTGGCGACGCGCTATCACCGGCCAGGGTGACGGCGGACTGCAGGCGTTGGCGCGCGGTGGCAACCGCTCCATCTGCCATCGCGGCCCGCCCCGCTCTCTGCAACACGGCGATGGCCTCCGGATCGCCGAGCAGCTGCCCGCTCACCGCATGCTCGGCTGCTTCCGCGGGCTCGGCGCCGTGCGCGAGCAGGTGGCGGAAGGCGGATGCGTGCCATCGCTCTCGGACCGGTGGGGCCATGTCCTCGTACAGCGCCTGCTGAAAGAGAGGGTGGGTAAACTGCGCCCAGCCCGCCTGCCCGGGCCGGACGAGGCCGGTGTCGACGAGAACCCCCAGGGCCTCTGTCGCTTCGCGGTCGTCGAGGCCTGCCACGCGAGCCGCGAGCAGCGGCCGGAACTCGATGCCGAACACGCTCGCTGCATGTGCGTAGCGAAGGTCGGCGCCCGGGCCTGCGATCCGTGACAGCAGGATCGTGGCCTCATTCCCGCGCTCGTCGAGCTCCGCCAGGCTGCGCCCGCCCCGGAGCTGGCGCGCGATCTCTTCCAGAAACAGTGGGTTGCCGCCGCTCGCCGCCCAGGCCCGGTCGATGGTCTCTTCGGGCAGGTCAGCCCCCACCTGCTCGGTGAGAAGCGCAGTCGCCGCCGGCGGGCTGAGCGGCATCAGCTGCTCCAGCTGAGCCTGTCCCTGCTGAGCGAGGTGGCGGGCGAGGTCGAGGGCAGCTCGCGGCCAGGGCCGAAGCGTCGCCAAGAGAGCGACCGGCAGGGAGCTGAACCTGTGGCTGAGGAAGGAGACCAGCGCGAGCGAGTCGGGGTCGGCCCAGTGCAGGTCGTCGAGCAGGATGAGGGCCGGCTGCTTGATCGACTCGAGGTGACGCAGGGTGGCGTAGAAGTAGGCGGCTCGCGCATCGAGCCCGGCCGAGGCGGCACTCTTTGGGATGTCGAGCGGAGTGCCGGCTCCAACCCCTCGCAGGGCCTCGCTCACGATCCCGAAATGGAGAGTCGCCTCCATCGCCTGCCCGCGGCCCACACCGACGGCGAATCCATCAGCTTGCTCGCCCGCGGTCTCGAGCACGCTCGTTTTGCCGAGCCCGGCTTCACCGATCACGAAGAGAGCCTGCCCTTGCCCGGCGCGCGCGCGTTCAAGAACAAGAGCGATGGCCGCCAGTACCCCTTCCCTTTCGAACACGGCGTGCCCGCGCGAATCTTAAGTCTCCGTGGCCTTACGGATGACCCGCCCCGAGGCCGCGCCTAGCATTCGGTTTGATGTGAAGGCCGAGGGCGCGCCGGGCGGGGTAGAGCTCAAGCTCGCATCGATCCGCCACAAATTGCCGGAACTGTGGGATCGGGCGGCCGCGGCCCTGGCCGAAGGTCAGGACCACCTGGCGGGCCTGGCGCTTCGCCGCCGGCAGGTCCTTCTTCGAGAGCTCGACAACCTGTCGCAGCTGATCGCGTCGCAAGCCCCACGGTCCCGCGTGCTTCCGCGCATCGAAGCCGCCGACCGGCTCCTGAACGCGAGCCTTTCCGAGACCTCACGCACCACCCAGCCACCACCGCGCGAGCCGGTCGTCCTCGACCTGGACCCGGCCGTGCAGTCCGATCTTGAGCGGCTGCGCGCGGAGCTGCGAAACGAAACAGTACGGGGCGCAGTTACTGAGGAGCAGGAAGGAGGATGTTGATGGCCGCTAAAACCGCGACACCCCTGAGCAGGCCCGCCCAGGCCGGAGTTGCCAGCGCGCGTTTCACCTGGACGTTCGTGGTGCTCAGCGTTTGGTTGATGGCAGGCGCGTACCTGGACTCCTGGCACCATCACAACCTTATCCAGCCCGAGACCACCTTTTTCACTCCCTACCATTTCGCGCTCTACTCGGGCATGACAGCGATCGGGATCTTTCTCGGCCTCAACGTTGTCCGCAACTACCGCCGCTACGGAACGTGGGACGAGTTGCTCCCGGACGGCTACGGCGTATCGCTCCTCGGCACCGTGCTCTTTGGTGTCGGCGGCGCGATCGACTTGTGGTGGCACAGTCGTTTTGGTATCGAGCTCAAAGTGGCCGCGTTGTTCAGCCCGCCGCACCTGTTCCTCATGCTGACGGGCGGTCTCATCGTGAGCGGTCCGCTGCGTGCAGCAGTTCGGCGGGGAGGAAACCGGGCGACCTGGCCGGCGATCATCTCGGGCGCGCTGACGCTCTCGATGCTCACCTTCTTCTTACAGTTCGATCAGCCGCTTATCGACCGGTGGGCCGCCGGAATCGTGCCAGATCCCCGCGGTCCGATGTGGATGGAGGAGGAGCTCGGGATGATCGGTCTCATCCTCTACGCCGCGATGGTGGTGGGGCTGTTGGTGATTCTCCTGCGCAGGTTCGAGCTGCCGATAGGCGCCGTAACGGTGACCCTCACCATCAACGCACTCCTCGTCAGCCCCGTCGCCAACCACACTGAGCTGGTCACGGTCGCGCTGTTGGGTGGAGTGATCGGGGACCTGCTCGTCTACATCCTGCGCCCTTCACCGGAACGGCCGTATGCCTTCCACGCCTTCATGTTCTTGGCGCCCGCCGCGCTGACGGCCTCCTACCTCGTGGTCCTCGGGGCGACGACCGGCGTCTGGTGGGAGCCAGCCATCTGGACGGGAGCCGTCCCCGTGACGGGCATGGTCGGCTGGCTGATGAGCTTCATCGCGCTCCCGGGCGCATCGGCCAGAGCCAGGATCGCGCAAGCGCCGATCTAGGCGACCAAGAATCAGTACATCTGCCCACTAAGAATCAGTACATCCGCTGACGACACGTCCCCGGCTGCTGCCTACGGTGGTCCCATTGCAGGCCACGCGTTAGCAGGAGAACAAGCCCATGTCTCTCAAGCCGGAAAATGGGTCCTTCGGTATCCCGCCCGTGGGGGGTGTTGCCGAGGTCGGGACCACGGTCGCCATCGCGGAGCCGGGGCCAATGGTCGCCGTCCCGCCCGCCTACCAGCCGCCCTACCAGCCGCCCCCTCCTCCGCAGAGGCCACCGTGGGAAGCACAGGTCTTGGCTGCTCCGGCCCAGGCGCCGGCGGTGCCGCGCGGGCGCCCGCGCTGGATCGTGCCGACCGGAATCGCCGTCATCGGCCTCATCGTGGCGGGCACGCTCGGTGGTTTCCTCTACACGACCATCGGGCAGCGAGATTCCGCCAGGCACCAGCTGGCCTCGACGCAGGCCACGCTGACCGATACCGAGAAGCAGCTCGCCGCACGTCAGACCACTGACGCCTACGTGAAGCTCTACGTGCTCAACAGCGGGAAGGTCACCACCGAATATGAGAACGTCGTCGCCTGCGACTCGTACATCACGTGCCGCATGTCCGCGCAGGACCTGCTGGCGGACATGAAGGCGTTCCAGGCCGCCCGCTCCGGTGCCGTGGTTCCACCGGCCCTCGTAAACGCAGACACGTTGCTCGGCGACTCGCTCAGCGCCGCCATGGCGGCAGACCAGGAGCTGATCGTCGGAATGGACACCAACGACGACGTCAAGATCAAGGCAGGTTTCAAGAAGCTCGACGCAGCGATGCTCAGCTTCGCCAAGGCCGAGTCGGCAATCGCAGCGCCGCTCACCTAACCGGAAAATGGGAACGATCGCAGGCGACCGCGGAGCGCTGGCCGGAATCCGGTCCGAAATCCGGATCCGGCCGGCAGCGCCCGGCCGCAGGCGGCTGCGCGACCTCCCGACGTGGACGGTCGTTGCCGCCGCCGCCGTGCTGCTGATGGTGGGGGCGCCTGCCGTGGGTCTCGTTGGGGCGCTCCACGCCATGAGCACGCAACAGCAATCCCTCGAGGGATTGCGCGCACAGGTCCAGGCACTCCAGGCGAAGATCGATACTCAGCCTGACTGGCCTGCGATTGCCAGGCAGGCCGAGCCCTCCGTCTTCACCATCGAGACGGAATACGGCCTCGGGTCCGGCTGGGTCGCCCGCGCCGGCCAGGGCGGGTCAGAGCTGGTGACGAACTTCCACGTCATCGCCGATGCGTGGAACGCGGGCGTCGTCACGGTCGACGTCCGCCAGGGCGATCGGAGCATCAAAGGGACGATCGCGCGGGTGGATCCCAACAACGACCTGGCCGTCATCCATGTGAGCCAGGTTCTCCCTGTCCTGGGGACCGCTCCCTCCCGGCCCCTCCTGGCCCAGGCCGTCATGGTGATCGGCTCGCCCCTGGGGCTGGGCGGGACCGTTTCCGTCGGGGTGATCTCGGGATTCCGAAGCCTGGAGGGGAGCGACTACGTTCAGTTCTCCGCGCCCATCAGCCCAGGCAACAGCGGCGGTCCGGTTGTCGACGCCCGCGGCCGGGTGGTGGCGGTCGCGTCGGCCAAGTTCGAAGGGTCCGGCGTCGAGGCCCTGTCGCTGGGGATCCCGGTTCAAACCGCCTGCACCGCGCTGGTGGCCTGCCATTTGAGCCCCGATTGAGCGACCAACCCTCTCGACTGCTGCGTTAGTGGTCTGAATAGCCACTAGTAGCCAAAGGGGGTAGCGGTTGGCAATCGTGATCCCGAGTCCGCTGTCGGGGGCATCCCAGTACAGGCCCGGACGGGCACGCATCGTGCACATCTCGGACCGTGAGATCCTCGCACACAATGGCCGGGTCGGGCGCCTGTGCGTCCGCATCGGGCGCCAACTGGGCATGACGTCGGCAGAGCAGCGGGTCCTCGCCCGGTCCGGGCTTCTGCACGACATCGGCAAGCTCGGGATCCCAGGCTCCATCCTTCATAAGCACGATCCGCTCGACGACTCGGAATGGAAGCTCATGAAGACCCATCCCGAGGTCGGGTTGAAGATCCTTCAGTGGGCTGGGAATTTCGAGCGCGCGCTGCTCGCGGTGCTCTACCACCACGAGCGTATGGATGGCACCGGCTACCCGCATGGGTTGGTTGCGGACGCAATTCCGATCGAGGCGCGTGTGGTCGCGGTCGCCGACATGTACGACGTGCTCACGTCCGACCGTCCGTACCGGCGAGCGCGAGACGAGCGGGAAGCGCGCCGCGTTCTCGAAGACGCCGCCGGCCCGCACCTCGACCCCGTGGTGGTCAGCGCGCTTCTGAGGTCACTCGACGAAGAAGCTTCCCGGCCGGCGCTCGCCCTCCAATAGGAAGAGGTCTAACCTGGGCGGGGATGGCCCCCCGGCCCAAGCCTCGAGCCCAAGCGTCACCGTTCGTGCAGCTCGACTATCTCTACACACCCAGCGGCGACGTCGCCGCCGACGCGCGCTACTTCACCGAGGTGCTCGGCGGACGGCTTGCCTTCGCCATCGAAGGCATGGGTGCGCGGGTCGCGAAAGTCGAGCTCACCGACGGGCCGCCTCACATCCTGCTGACCGATCACCTGGAAGGCGACCGCCCGGTCTTCATCTATCGCGTGGCCGACCTCGACGAGGCCATGCGCGAGCTGAAGAAACGAGGCTGGAAAAAGAAATCGACATTGGAGATACCCATGGGGCCGTGCTGCTCGTTCACCCTCCCGGCGGGCCATCGCATCGCCATCTACGAGCTCACCCGGCCGGATGTGGCCAAGCACTTCGACGGCCGCTTCGACTTCTAAAAAGCGACGGGTCCTAGCCCGTATTTTGCAGGCCGGCCGCGACCCCGTTGACCGTGAGCAAGAAGAGCCGCTCGGCGCGGGCTCGCTGCGGCGCCGAGCTTGCTCTCGCGCGGAGCGCGCGCAGGGCCCGCAACTGCAGGTGTGAGAGCGCGTCGACATACGGGTTGCGCAGCTCGACCGCCCAGGACAGGACGCGATGCTTCTCGAGCAGCCTGGTATGGCCGGTGACTGCCAGGACGTTCTTCTTGGTGAGGTCGTACTCGTGGAGCACCTGCTCCGCCAGGTCCGGCCGGTCGCCGAGCGCGAGGTACCGCGACGCGATCCGCCGGTCGGTCTTGGCGAGGCTCATCTCGGCGTTGTCGAGCAGGGCGTTGAAAAGCGGCCACGACGCGTAGGCCCGGCGCAGGTCTTCGAGCCGCGCCGCTTCGAGGCCGCTGCCCAGGCCATACCAACCCGGAAGGTTGAGTCGCATCTGCGACCAGGCGAACACCCACGGGATCGCTCGGAGGTCCTCGAGCCCTTTGCCGCCGCCGCGGCGGGTCGGTCTGGATGCGATGCGCATCCGGCTCAGCTCGTCGATCGGGCTCACCTGCTCAAACCATTCCGCGAAGCCTTTGGATTCAACGAGGCCCCGATACGCGCCGCGCGCCGCTGCGTCCACTTGCACCGCGAGGCGCTGAAAGCGGCGGGCCGGCTCCGACCGGGCGGTGGCCGTCGAAGCCTCGAGCACGGCCGAGGCCACCTGCTCGAGATGGCGTCTGGCGATGGCCGCATTGCCGTACCGCGCAAAGATGACCTCGCCTTGCTCGGTGACCTTGAACCGACCCGCCACCGATCCCGGCGCCTGCGCACGGACTGCGCGGTTGGCCGGGCCGCCACCGCGCCCGAGCGCTCCGCCGCGCCCGTGGAACATCGTGAGGCGAACGTGGCGCCGCTTGGCCCAGGCGGTCAGTTCCGATTGCGCCTGGTACAGCGCCAGGGTGGCCGACAGCGGCCCGACCTCCTTGGTCGAATCCGAGTAGCCGAGCATCACCTCCAGGCGGCGGCCGCTGGCCGCGAGGCGGCGTTTCACAGGCGCCAGCTTCAGCATCTCCTCCATCACCGCCGGCGCTGCGTGCAGGTCGTCGACAGTCTCGAACAGCGGGATTACGTCTAGCACGGGTGGCCTGCCCCCGGTGGCGTGCTCGGCCAACTCATAAACCGCCGCGATGTCATCGACACTGCGCGTGAAGCTCACGACATAACGCCGGCACGCATCAGGCCCGAATCGTGCTTGAACCAGTGCGATCGTCCGCAGCGTGTCCACCACCTCTCTTGCTTGCGGGGAGAGCTTGCCTTGATTGCGCACTGCTGCGAGGGCCTGCGCGTGAACGTGGCTGTGCTGGCGCACCTCGAGCTCGGCCAGGTGAAAGCCGAACGTCTGCGCCTGCCAGATGAGGTGCTGCAGCTCGCCATATGCCTGTCGCGGAGCGCCCGCGGCGGCGAGAGAGCCCTGGACCAGGCGCAGGTCTGACACGAGGTCTGCGGCGCAGGGGTACGCGACGGCGGCCTCGACTTTCCTTGCCGTTTGCGAGCGAATGCGAGTGGCCCGAAGGCGGTCGGCGACGTGGAGCAGGAACTGGCGATGCTGCTCAGACGGCGAGCGTTTCTCGAGCTCGGCCCAGCCCTGCGGATCAGCCGCGCGCAGGGCAGCGATGCGCCGTCGAAGATCCGTCCGTGGCGGCGTGGTGGCGGCATCGGCTGTCAGCGAGCGCCCAATGCGATTGGTCGCGGCTTCGAGCGCGAGCAGCGCGTGCTCGGCCTGGATCAGCATCGCCTGGTAGGTCACCTTCGCCGTGACCGCGTCATTGCCGTCGCGATCGCCTCCGACCCAGCTGCCAAAGCGGAGGAATGCGGGCGCGAGCGGCGGGCGCATGCCGCTGTCGGCGCCGAGCGCCCAGTCAAGCGCGCGATAGATCTCGGGCACGACACGAAACAGGGTTTCGTCGAAGACCGCCATCGTGGAACGGACTTCATCCAGGGGCGTTACTTGCGAGGTGCGCAGCTGTCCCGTCCGCCAGAGCGAGTCGATCTCTTCCGTGAGCCTTCGCATCGACTCGCGCCGCTCGGTGTCCGACGCCCTTGGATCGTCGATGCGATCGAGCTGATCGCCCACCCTGCGGATCGCGGCCACCACCGCCCTGCGCCGCGCCTCCGTCGGGTGGGCGGTGAAGACCGGGTGCACCTCCAGGCCGGCGAGCACCTCTGTCAGGCGGCCTCGCCCAAGCCGGCGGCGGAGGTCGGGCACGGTGGCAGCCAGCGATTCCCGCATCGGACCCGTTCCGCCACCGCTCTCACGCAGGACACGCGCGCGGTGGTGCTCCTCGGCGAGGTTGACCAGATGGAAGTAGCAGGTGAAGGCGTGCGCCACCTGCTCCGCGCGCTCGAGCGACCACCCCGCAACGATCCTTTCCGTCCTTCTTTCGTGCTCGTCGGCGTCCCGCGCGCGGATCACGGACCGCCGCAGGGTTTCGACGTCCTTGAGCAGGCCGGCTCCGCCGTAGTCCTTGATGACGCGTCCGAGCTGCTCGCCGAGCATGCGCACGTCGCGACGCAGCTCATCAGGGATCGCCTGGCGAGCCGAGGCCCTGGTCGAGGTCAAGTCTTGGTCGACGCGCGCGAGTGATGCGCGTATTCGAACGAGTCGAGCAGGGCAGCCAGCGACGCCTCGATGATGTTGCTCGAGCAGCCCACGGTCGTCCATCGCTTGGGACCCTTGCCTGATTCGACGAGCACGCGTGTCGTCGCCGCGGTGCCGGCCCCGCCATCCAGGATGCGCACCTTGTAGTCGTGAAGGCTCACGCCCCGCAGCCCGGGAAACTTCGGGCTCAGCGCCTTGCGCAGCGCGGCGTCGAGCGCGTTGACCGGCCCGTTTCCGGACGCGGCGGTGTGGTAGACAGCGTCGCCGACCTCGACCTTGACCGTGGCTTCGGCGTGCACCGAATCTCCATCCTTGCGCACGACGGTCGTGAAGTCCGCCACCTTCCAGGGCGCTGCATAGCCGGGTTGCAGGCGGCGCAGGAGCATCTCAAACGACGCGTCTGCCGCTTCGTATGAGTAGCCGCGGTGCTCGAGCTCCTTCAGGTGCTGGACCAGCCACTGCGTCTGCGGATCGTCGCGGTCGAGCTCGAGCCCGAACTCACGCGCCTTGGCGAGGATGTTGCCGCGACCGGAGAGCTCCGAGACCAGCACGTGGGGCTCGTTACCGACCAGGCTCGGTTCGATGTGCTGGTACGAATCGCGGTGCTTCAGCACCGCGCTCACGTGCTGGCCGCCTTTGTGCGCGAAAGCGCCATAACCGACGAATGGCTGCTGCAGCGGAAGGGCCACATTGGCGATCTCTGCGATCGTGCGCGACAGGTCCGTGGATTTCGCCAGCGTCCCAGCGGGCAGTGCCTCCATGCCGAGCTTCAGGACGAGGTTGGCGACCACCGACACCAGGTTGGCGTTCCCGCACCGCTCGCCATAACCGTTGATCGTGCCCTGCACCATGTCCGCGCCGGCGGCGACCCCTTCGAGCGTGTTGGCCACGGCCAGCTCGCAGTCGTTGTGGCAGTGGATGCCGACTCGGGCCGAACCTTTGAGCTCCTCGAGCGAGTTCCGTACGGCTTCCACGCCCTCGCGGATCTCAGCCGGCAGGCTCCCGCCGTTGGTGTCGCACAGGACCACCCAGGTCGCGCCCGCGCGCGCGGCTTCCAGGCAGACCTCGACTGCATACTCGGAATCGCGCGCGAAGCCGTCGAAGAAATGCTCGGCATCGAAGATGACTTCGCGGCCGAGGGACACCCCGTGCGCGACAGACTCCCTCACCATGGCCAGGTTCTCGTTCGGCGTCGTTTGCAGCACAGTGCTCACCTGCCACGTGTCGCTCTTTCCCACCAGGGTCCAGGTCGGCGCCTGGCTGCGCGCGAGCGCCTGGAGGTTGGCATCGTCCGCGCATGTGCCGCCGGCGCGGCGCGTGGCGCCGAACGCGGCCAGGCGTGCCCGCTTGAGGGGATGCGACGCCAGCTCGGCGAAAAGCTCCTCATCCTTCGGGTTCGAGCCAGGAAAGCCGCCCTCGACATAATCGAACCCGAGGCCGTCGAGAGTGCGCGCGATGCGCAGCTTGTCCGAGGAAGAGAAGGAGACGGCCGGTCCCTGGGCGCCGTCGCGCAGGGTCGTGTCATAGATCACGATCCGTCGTGCGGCGCCGGTTCCATGGTGGTTGGTTGTCTTGATGGGCATAAAAAAACCTCCAGGCCTTCTCTGGCCGGGAGGTCCCACGACATCAGCGATGTGCGCTAAGTCGGGGAACCTCCCCGGCTAATCTCGATGATGCCGATGATCGCGATCTGCTTGCGCATGGAAGCAGAAGAGTAGGCCATTTGCCGAACTGGAGTCCTGGCTGCGAATGCCAAATCCCGATCGCAGGCTTAGTGTGCCCCCGACAGGCGGCGCCCCGGGCAGGCCGGCCAGGCTGGTGAACTCGGCTGCAACGTCCAAATTACCTGTTGACAAACTGTTCGAACCGGACTACGGTTTGTGAAATCAGTTCGGCATTGTCGAACACTAGTCAGATACAGGGGGTCTAAAGGGACATGCATTCGATGCCACAACGCGCAATTGCCGAGTTCTTCGGCACAGCGGCCTTGGTCCTCGTCGGTCCGGGTTCTGTCGTCGCCACGATCACGTTGGCCGGCAAGGCGGTCCCGGCTGTGACCGAGGCAGACCTCCTGGCGATCAGCTTCGCGTTCGGTTTCATCATCACAGCCCTCGTGTATGCAATCGGCAAGGTCTCGGGCTGCCACATCAACCCCGCCGTGACGTTCGCGCTGGCGGTGACCAAGCGCTTCCCGTGGAAGGAAGTCCCTGTCTACTGGGTCGCCCAGTACGCCGGCGCCATCCTCGGCGCGTTTGCGATCTGGGGTGTCTTCGCAAACAACGCCGTAGCGTTCGGCATGGGCCAGACGCACTTTGCCGCCGACGCTTCGACCGGGTACTACGTACAGGCCATGCTGGCCGAGGCCCTCGGCACCGGGCTGCTCATCTTCGCGATCCTCGGCATCGTCGACTCGAAGTCTCCGTCGC
>WNFA01000426.1_pt1 | contig 33189 bp, 26 predicted proteins | sample 5400481 | NCBI WGS metagenome assembly WNFA01 (sample SAMN13153340, study PRJNA577476) | soil metagenome | isolation source: 120 cm saprolite under Douglas fir tree site 2 hole 1 replicate 2 | place: USA:California | collected 2015-04-18 | reverse complement strand
CCGTCTGCTTGGGCGCGGCAGGTAGTGGTCCGAACTAGGGGGGCATTCTGACGTACTTTCGCTACTCTCCTGGCTCCTCACCCTGATTTCGCTATTTCTTAGCCCGTATCGCTGCTCGCATCTCCGGCATAGTCAAGCTATGCGGATTATGGCCTCTAGTCAACGCTTGCGATGTGCCAGCCCTTAGCACATGCCCCTTGCTTTAGCTAAGGGGTCGTTGACTCTCCTTATGTAGTGGTGCCCCTTGCGGGTACCAGGTGGGTACCAATCACCCACCTATATCATACAACAACGAGAAGGTCCACTTGGGCTTACCTGCCCCCAGCCAGGGTGCTACAAAGGCCCCAGTTACCACTCCACTCCCACCCTTACGGCTGTTCCCTTTACCTGAAGACTCGCATCAAATGCAGCACATTGCTCACATAGTGCCAGTTAAAGACGCCGCGACGTACGACCGCCCAACTGCCTTCATTGTAAGCGCTAATGATCTGGACCAGGTTACCATGAAAATTTCGCCATAACCAACTCAATAAGGTTGCGCCAAGGTTGATATTGTCCCACAGGTGGTAGGGGTCCCGTCGTATACCTGTGCCAGCGTTAATACCCATGGCCGTGTATGGCATCACCTGCATTACCCCAATACCACCATCCCACGCAATCACATGCTGGGTCCAACCGCTCTCCTGCCAGGCAATAGCCAGTAGTAGATTTGCCGGTAATCCATACCGATCGGCGGCCCAATGTAGCATCGCGGCCACCTGCCCACGTGTGGACCATTGCAATGCATTGTAAGCATACCAGCGTACGGCACCGTTATACAGAACGCCACTGAGTCCTGAACTCCCCGAAAAACCTCCTGCCAATCGATATGGAATACACAGGCGCTGACCCACAAAAACCAGATTGACATCTCTGATGTAATTTATCTGTGCCAGCCTCCAAATCGTGGTATGGTTACTGCTGGCAATCCTGCTCAAGGTTTCGCCTCGATGGACCGTGTGCCAGGCACATGCATTGCCAGGACCTGGATTAGCGGCGTATACATTTCGCTGATTGTATGCGACTACGAAAGAACCAAGTAACATGATCGCCGTCAAGGCTAACAGCACAAGTTGTTTAGAGATATGGGAATGTAATCTAGGGTTACAGTGGATCTCGTTCATAGCGCAGTGTTCAAGCCTCCCATGTGTCGCTATTACCGGGGTGCGTTTCACAGTGTCACACTGAATCTAAATTCACTATATCCACCCGCCAAATCGAGAAATATGCATCCAACGAGCCGAAAAACCTTCACCCTTGCGCTTTCTTACGTGAAGGGGTAGAATTACTATGGTTCCACCTGTTTCTGGTGAAGTGGGATCATGCAGGATTGGTTGTTTGTCCCCGTCCCAGACATGCATCGCACGAGGCCAACCCCAAGAAAGGTAGCATAAAGCCGAATGACGATAACTACCCGACCACGCACTATCGGAGAGTTGCGTGAAAGCGGATATAGAGTACTCTCTGTCAAAGAAGAGATGCGGAAAAACCTCATCCAGAAGATTCGTAGAGGGGAAGAGTTGTTTCCAGGGATTATAGGCTACGAAGAAACCGTTATCCCACAGGTTGAAAATGCCATCATCTCCGGTCAGGACATCATCTTTCTAGGTGAACGCGGGCAGGCGAAAACACGTATGGCGCGTGCCCTGGTCAATCTCCTGGATGAGATCGTGCCGGTTATCGCCGGATGCGAAATAAATGACGACCCGTTTGAACCTGTGTGTAAGGCCTGTCGTGACAAAGTAGATGAGCTAGGTGATCGTGTAGAAATTGCCTGGTTACCGCGTGACAGGCGCTACGGTGAGAAATTAGCGACGCCTGACATCACCATCTCTGACCTTATAGGCGAAGTAGACCCCATTCGTGTGGCCGAGGGTCGCTATCTCTCAGACGAACTCACGATTCACTATGGTATGATTCCACGCACGAACCGTGGCATCTTCTGCATTAACGAACTGCCCGACCTGGCCGAGCGCATTCAGGTCGGATTGTTGAACATCATGGAAGAGCGCGATGTACAGATCCGTGGTTACAAGATTCGCTTACCACTTGATGTGTACGTCGTTGCCAGCGCTAACCCCGAAGACTACACGAACCGTGGACGGATCATCACGCCACTCAAGGACCGCGTCGGCTCGGAGATTCGCACGCACTATCCGCGCACAGTGGAACATGAGATGCAAATCATGGAGTCCGAAAGCAACCACTTCATCACTGATGGCCTGGAGATTATCTTCCCGCAGTTTATGAAAGAAGTGATTGCAGAGATTACCCAGTTAGCGCGCCGCAGCAACGACATTAGCCAGAGTTCGGGAGTAAGCGTGCGTGTCTCGATCTCGAACTTTGAGAATGTGCTCAGTAATGCCAGCCGGCGTGCTTTGCGGCTCAAGGAGCGACAGGTTGCGCCACGTGTGAGCGATCTGTCCGCGATTATCGCCTCGACCTGCGGAAAGATCGAGCTTGACACCGTGGGCGACATCAAAGAAGATCGTGTAGTACAGAAGCTCATCAATGCTGCCTTGCTCGGTGTCTTTGGAGAATACTTCGAAGTGCGCGAATTTGAGCAGCTAGTAGCCGGTTTCGAGCGTGGTTTGAATGTACAGGTCGGTGACGACATGCCATCGATGGATTACGTCAACCAGCTCGCGAAGGTCGGCGGTTTAAGTAAAGCGGTTGATAAGCTTAATGGTCGTGGTAGTCCGGCAAGTATTGCATCGAGCGTCGAGTTTATTCTAGAAGGCTTGCATCTGAACCGGCGTCTCAATAAAGATGAGGTCAACGGCAAGACACGCTATCGCCGCTAAAGGAACGCATCACATGTTCAAACGCTTTTTCAGTAATCGCTACGGATACTCACGCTGGGATGGCACACAGCGCATCGAAGGATTTGATGCTGATGAGATTCTCGATGCGCTCTCGGATGACTACATGGAGGGTGGCAACTTGCAGCAGGCGCTCAAACGCCTGATGCAGGAGGGTATGAGGGGCGAGGATGGTCGCCGCACTATGGGACTGCGTGAGATGATGGAGCGCATGCGCAATATGCGCAACCAGCAACTCAACCGCTACAATATGGCTTCTGGAGTGATGGATGACCTGCGCGAAAAACTTGAAGAGATCAAGCAGTTGGAGCGCCAGGGCATTCAACACCGCCTGGATGCAGCAACCGAAGACCAGCAGCCATCATCGGGGCAACAATCAGTCGGACAGCAACAACAGTCGGGACAGCAACCCACAGATCAGCAATCAGGAAACCGGCGTCAGGGCGAACGGGCAGAGCAACAGTCCGTAGGGGAGGGAGTGGAGCAGGGCGGAGTGGGGGAGCTTGCCTCCGCCCGTAGCAGCCAGCAGGGCCAATCTGGTCAGGACAATGACGAACTGACACCTGAACAGAAGCGCAAGATGCTGGAGATGATCGCTAAGCGCAAGCAGGAGTACCTGGATAAACTGCCGAAGGACATTCCTGGCCAGATCAAGGGACTTTCCGAGTATGACTTCATGGAAGACGAGGCGCGCCAGAAGTTCAACGAACTGATGGAGAGCCTGAAACAGCAGATGATGCAGCAGTTCTTTCAGGGCATGCAGCAATCATTGCAGAATATGACTCCAGAAGACATCGCCAAACTACGCGAAATGATTCGTGACCTCAATAAAATGCTGCGCGAGCGCCAGGAAGGGCGAGAGCCTGATTTTGACTCATTCATGCAAAAGCATGGTGAGTATTTTCCTGGCGTCAACTCACTGGATGATCTGATCGAGCAGATGCAGCAGCAGATGGCGGCTATGCAGGGGATCATGGATAATCTCTCACCGGAGCAACGCCAAGAGTTGCAAGACCTGATGGAACAGCTCATGGGTGATGATCGTATCCGCGTCGATCTAATGGAACTGGCCCAGAACCTTGAAGCCCTATCACCCATGGAGCAAGTACGTACACGCTTCCCCTTCCGAGGCGATGAGTCCCTGCCTTTGAATGAAGCAATGCGTATGATGAGCCAGTTGCAGCAGATGGAAGGATTAGAAGACCAGTTTCAAGAGGCACGACGCTTAGATGACCTGGAGGCTATTGATAGCGAAAAAGTCAAGCACCTCCTCGGCGACGAGGAGTACCAGTCAATTGAACAGTTGAAAGAGCTGATGAAGATGTTGGAGGAGGCGGGCTATATCCAGAAGAAAGGGAATCGCTGGGAACTAACTGCTCGCGGCATTCGTAAAATTGGCCAGAAGGCTCTGCAGGACATCTTCAATAAGCTCAAGCGTGATGCTTTTGGTCGGCATATCAGCCCCTTCCGTGGTGTAGGTGGTGAGCGCACGGACGAGAGCAAAGTATATCAATTCGGTGATCCATTCCTTCTTGACCTGGAAAAGACGCTGAAGAATGCAGTGCACCGGCGTGGTCCGGGCACACCCGTAGGATTGGAAAAAGATGATTTTGAGGTCTTTCGCACCGAATTTACCACCCAGTCCTCGACTGTGTTGCTGATCGACATGAGCATGAGTATGATCTATAATGGCTGCCAGCCTGCCGCGAAAAAGGTGGCAGTAGCGCTGGAGAGCCTGATCCGCTCTCAGTTTCCGCGTGACAACCTGTATATCGTGGGGTTTTCATTCATTGCTCGTGAATACAAGCCCGACGAACTGGTGGAGATGGGTCGCTACGACCACAGCATGGGAACAAATATGGCGCACGGACTGATGCTGGCACGGCAACTCTTAGCTCGACATCACGGCGTGAACAAACAGATCATCATGATTACCGACGGTGGTCCCACTGTCTGGTATGAGGATGACAATTGGCAATTCGCCTACCCGCCTAATCCCTGGGCTGAGCAGCAGGCGTTATTAGAGGTGCAGCGTTGCACACGCGAGAATATCACGATCAATACCTTCATGTTGGAGGATGATCATTGGATGGTTGCCTTCGTCAATCAACTGGCGAAGATCAACCATGGCCGCACGTTCTATACAGATAAGAACAACCTGGGCGAATACCTGCTGGTCGACTATCTGAACAGCAAGCGGAAAATTGTGTCGTAGATGGGCGACGAGTTACCAGGTGCATTCGTGGAAGGGTTGCACCAACTCGGCCTTGTAGGGGCGGGGGTGGAGGAGAGCGGGGAGGGGACCCTTGTGGAACCCTGTCTGGGGGACAGGTATGCCCGATTCCTTCGCTATCGGCAAGAGTTGCTCGACTGGAACACGCGCATTAATCTAACGGCCATTACTGATCCCGAGGAAGTGTTGTTCAAGCACTTCCTCGATTCTTTGTCCTTGCTGATGGTCTACGATAGACCATCAGCGCGTCTACTTGATATCGGGGCGGGCGCAGGCTTCCCTGGGCTTCCCCTCAAAATAGTGCGTCCTCAATGGCAGGTACTGCTCTTAGAGGCCACCGGCAAGAAAGTGGCATTCTTGCAGCATATTATTAAGACACTGCAACTTAAAAACGTTGTCGCCGTGCATGGACGTGCCGAAGAACTGGCACACAAAGCCGAATATCGGGCCTCGTTTGATGTTGTGACTGCACGTGCGGTTGCATCAATTCCTACGCTTTTGGAGTATGCCGCGCCATTTTGCCGTGTGGGAGGACAGATCATCCTGCCAAAAAAGGGTGACCTGGCGGAGGAGTTGGTTCAGGGGAGACGTGCAGCGCACCAACTTGGGCTTGTGTTCAAGGATGATGTTGCTGTGACGTTACCCGGTCTTGCTGATGGCCGCTGCCTACTTGTGTGGGAGCAACAGGAGTTGTGTCCAGCACGATTCCCGCGCAGCGGTGCGGTGATGGTGAAGAGGCCGCTCAGGTAACATTACTAAATTTCCGGATTATCCGCTAGCAGTACCCTTATATCCGTCCATCCGTAGCCGAGATCATCGAGTGTCATCCCATCGACCTCATATGGGCCAGTCCTCACGAATTTCGCCCCAAGCGATTCATAAAAGTAACGGGAAGAGTTGGCTGCAAGGACCCACACGATCATTGCCTCGATGCCCACCTCCAGGAGCTTTTCCGCCAGCACTCGCGTGAGGCTTCGACCAAGTCCCTGACCCTGGTGGCTCTTAAGGACATAGATTGCGTGTAGCTCGCCCTTGTAAAGTGAATCACCGTTATGCTCTCGACCTCCCCATATGAAGCCGACAACGTTGCCTACCTCATCTTCGGCAACGTAAATGAACCCGTCAGAGGTACTAAGGATTCTTGCCCAGTGATTTGTATATCTTTCGTAAGACATGTTTGCCAAATACTCATCTGATACAATCCCAGGATAGGTTGTGCGCCACCCATCGACATACACCTTCGCGATACCGGCGGCATCCTCTAGACACGCCTCTCTGATAGTCATAGTTGTCCTCCAATCTAAAAGCTGATCTTGTACAACTAGACACTACCACATAGAAATGGAAGTGGGCAAACCATTGCTTATTGTTCGGAAATGCGCAATATGCTTCCATCTTTCTCATGCTTGTGCTATACTTTTATTGTACTTCAATACACCACTTCATTCACTATCCTTTTGTTTCCATATAAAGGAGGAGCTATGGCCCTAGAAGGAGTACAACTCGGTCACTATAGACTTGTGCGTTTAATCGGAAGTGGTGGCATGGGCGAAGTCTACTTTGCAGAAGATAGCCGAATCGCCCGAAAAGTGGCCATCAAGGTCGTGCGCAACGAAGCTGATCCGTATCCCAATGCGGCAGCAACCAAAGAAGCGACTCGTCTCTTCGAGCGTGAGATGAAAGCTATCGCTACCCTCGATCATCCCAACATTTTGCCACTGATTGACTTTGGTGAAGAAACCGTCAATAAAGCGACCCTCACCTATATGGTTATGCCTTTTCGTTCTGAAGGGTCGCTGGTCGATTGGCTGCAGAAGCAGGGCAATGGCGAGATACTTTCACCACACGATGTGAACTATATTGTGCGTCAGGCAGCGGATGCTCTTCAACATGCCCATAATCGTAACCTGATGCATCTGGATGTCAAACCTTCCAACTTCCTCATTCGGCGTCGGGACGATCATCCAGGTCTCCCCGATGTGCTGCTGGCTGACTTTGGCATTGCGAAATTTAACTCGGCAACAGCGACCGCAAGCCAGAGCATTCGTGGGACTCCAGCCTACATGGCCCCCGAACAATGGGCAGGCTCCCCTGTTGCCGCCACCGACCAATACGCATTGGCCGTCATGGCTTACCAACTGCTCACCGGAAGGGTACCCTTCCAGGGAAACATGCAACAGGTGATGTATAAGCATCTGCAGGAGCGTCCCCTGCCTCCCAGCACCTTCAACTCACGTATTCCTCCTTCCGTTGATTGGGTAATCCTGAAAGCGTTGGAGAAAAATCCTCAGAATCGTTTCTCTTCAATACAGGCATTTTCAACTGCCCTGGAGCAAGCATGGCATAGTGAAAGAACTCCTGTATCGCCACTACAGGCGGTAATACCGCCTGGTACTCCTGTTCCTCCACCACCCCCAGTGAACCCAGTGCCATTTCCACAAACGAACTATGGGACGCCCTATAGGTCACCTATAGCACCGCCTCCACCGCTACCTCCACCTCCCAAAAAGTCAGGTATTCCTCCCTGGCTTGCCGTCGTGCTTGGCTTGATCGCGCTTGTTGTAATAGGGGGCCTCGCTGTCGCGTTGTTTTATCATCCATCCTCAGGTAGCAGTAGCTCTGGTGGTGCACTACCCGTTCCTCCAACCCCAACTGCTACTCCGACTCCAACTTTTCCTCGATTAAAGTCATCCTATAGCGGTACTGACCATTCTACTACGGGCAGCAGTGGTAATTTGAAGCTCATTGTAAACTCGCAAGATCAGCAGGGAAATATTTCGGTCAGCGTAATCTATCCTTCTGTAACAGAGTCGTGCAAAGGAAAAGTTACGACCGACAACCAAATCTTCCTCCATTGTACATACTCATTCGGAAATTCAGATTTTCATGGTCAGATCTTTCCAGATGGTCACATTGCAGGAAGAGAACAAGATAACAATGATAGCAGCGCCTATGATTGGAACGTCTCATAGAACAAACAGAGAATCATTCCGACTCTATCTTGTAGCGTTCCTTGGGTAGCGTGCATCATATGTTGGCGTTGCCAGCACATTCTGTACCTGGATCGTCTTGCCACGCTGGGGGCTGACCGAAATCATCGCAATGGGCGTTTCAAGGAGCGTCTCCAGGCGTTTCAAGTAGTTTTTAGCTGCCAACGGTAGCCCATCGTAGGAACAAATGCCAGAAGTGTTGCACTGCCAGCCTTTCACCTCTTCATAGACAGGCTCGCAGGCGGCGAGATCACTGAGATTTGCAGGGAGACTGTTCACAGTTTTGCCATGCAGGCGATATGCGGTGCATATTTTAATTGTTGGGAAGGTATCAAGGACATCGAGCTTGGTGATGACGGCAGCATCCAGGCCATTCAATTGTGCAACAAAGCGTCCGGCTACTGCGTCAAACCAGCCACAGCGCCGTGCTCTGCCGGTGTTAGTGCCATACTCATGGCCTTGATTACGTAGCTCTTGCCCGATCGCATCGAAGAGTTCGGTGGGCATGGGGCCACTCCCTACACGGGTGATGTAGGCTTTGTAAACGCCGATAACACGATCAATAGAGTGTGGTGGTAGCCCGGCACCACTGGATGCGTTAGCTGCCATCGTTGAAGATGAAGTGACGAAGGGATAGGTACCGAAGTCAATATCGAGCAATGCCCCCTGCGCTCCTTCGAGCAGAATCGTCTTGCGTTCAAACAGTGCGTCGTGGAGCATTGCCTGGGTATTGGCGATCTGCGAGCGTAGTTGCTGCCCATAGCCGAAATACTCGCCGTGGATCTCCTCAAGCGAGAGGGGTGGTTGACCATAAATTTGCGTAATCATACGATTCTTTTGCTGGAGGATGGAGGAGAGCTTGGCACGGAAGGTATCTACATCGAGCAGATCGGCCATGCGAATGCCGATGCGAGCATGTTTGTCTACATAGGCCGGGCCAATGCCGCGCTGGGTGCTGTCGATCTTGTCTGCCCCGCGTGCCGTTTCTTCGAGTCGATCCAGCAGAAAGTGATACGGCATCACAACATGTGCTCGCTCACTGATCCAGAGCCGCGAGGTATCTACGCCTAGATGGTGCAGTTCTTCCATCTCCTCTATGAGGCCCTTGGGGTCAACGACGACACCATTACCGATGATACAGATGGTGTTAGGGTAGAGAATGCCGGATGGCACGAGGCGGAATGCAAACTCACCGTTCTCATGCACAACGCGATGGCCTGCATTGCTGCCTCCCTGGTAGCGCACGACATAATCTGCACTCATTGACAACTCATCTACAATCTTGCCTTTGCCCTCGTCTCCCCATTGTGCTCCAATGATTGCAACTACTGCCATGATAACACCCTTTCTGCGATTGTATCTTCTCTTTCACGCGAATATCCCTACCGGATAGTAGGGGTGAAACGCGCCGTGGGAATTATACCACAATCGAACCCGGCTACCGTTGCTGTATGTAATTCAACAACAACTGGTCTGTAATCTGTTCGATGGGGGCACGATCATCGGTAAAGACGATACCTCCATCTGGGTTGCCGCGTGTGACCACCGGCAACACCTCACTGGCGACCTGGCCCATAACTGTCTGAGGTGCAAACTGCGCCAGGTTGAGGCGGAAGATGTCGATTGAGGTGGGTTGCATTGTTGCCATCACCTCGGTATTGAAGGTTCCAGGAACGTTGAATGTATATACACTGGGAAAGACCTGGCTCATTGTATTGACGAAGGCCTGCACCAACCTGAAATCTTGGGTGGTGTGCCCAGTATTGAGCGCCACCACTCCTGTTGCTGAGAGATGCGCACGAATAGTGATGAAGAACTCGCGGGTGGTGAGCTGGAAGGGGATATACGGCTGCTGAAAAGCGTCGATAGCTACAAGATCATAGTGCGCATGTGTAGTTTCGAGAAAGGTGCGACCATCTTGCTCAGAGACGTGCAGGTTAGACTCGTTCATAGCAAAATACTTCCGTCCCACCTTGACAATGGCAGGATCGATTTCGACCCCATCGATGGGAACGGGGCCATAGACCTGCGTAAACTGGTGGGCGATGGTACCCCCAGCCAGGCCAATAATAGCAACGCGATGCAGCTTTTGTGGCGTGAAGCCGGAGTTGAAGTATGGCGCGGCGAGAAAATAATCCCAGTACCAGCCTGTCAGGACGGTATTGGGATTGGGGTTGTAGATAGAGTGGATAGCTTCTCCTTCATTGAGGATGAGCTGTCGTGTGCCATTGGGGAGTTGTGTCACCTGGATATAGTTGTAGAGGGATTCTTGTTCGTAGATCAAGTAGGGGATCTCTTTAAGCGGTCCCAACGGCAACACCAGCGCAATCAATACCAGGGCAAAGGTAGGCCGCAGGCGTGGACGTAATCCCCAGAGCGAGGCGGCGAAAAGGAGTACGCCAAAGATGAGCAGGGTGCGGCGCACGCCGAAGGTTGGGATGAGCCAGAGCACCGGCAGAAATGCGCCCAGAATGCTGCCAAAGGTTGAAATGGCATAGAGAGAGCCACTGGTTTTCCCACTGGCGGAGACCTTTTCGGTAGCCAGGCGAATAGCGAATGGCGAGACGAGTCCGAGCAGTGTCACGGGAATGGCGAAAAGGAGAATAGTCCCAAGCAGCGAACTGAAGAAGATACTCACCGATACCTGTGCCAGGCCTGTGATCGACCAGTTGAGAATACTCTGGCTGACGAAAGGGAGGAGGGAGATGCAGAGCGCTGCCAGCGCGGTAAGGGTACAGAGTAATTGTTCAGATGGATGGCGGTCAGCCAGACGTCCGCCGATAAAGTAGCCAACGGTGAGGTAGAGTAAGATCAAACCAATCAGGTTGGCCCAGATAAAGAGCGAGGTACCGAAGTATGCTCCCAGAAGACGCGAAGCGCTCATTTCAAGCGCTAGACTGGTCATGCCACTGATGAAGACCAATACGATGAGCGAATACTTCATGTTACGTAGTACCTGATTGGAACTGGAAGTTGCCAAGCATGGTCACGAAGTACCTACTATTGATCTGATCAAACTGACCATCGGGTGCTTGTAGCTCGATGATGTAATCCCTTCCCTGGCGTACAGTGGCATAGGCCTCAATGCGCTCCGTCTGACCATTTAACGTGTATGTAGCGACTGAGTAGACCCAGGTGACCCCACCGATGGTTGTGGATTGCAGTGAGCTAGGAGCAGCATAGTCCTGTTGCGAGGCAAAATTGTTTTGCAGGTCGTTATTGACGAGATCGCTGGCTTTGTCTGAGCCTGTTGAAGCGGTCGCCTTGAAAGCTGCATATTCGTCTGGAGCCTTGGGGTTCTTGAACTCCACACCTATGCTATCTCTGGTAGTTCCCTGCTGCCAGGTGCTTGGGTACTCGACGGAGTACCCATTGGTGCTACATGACTCATCACAAAAAGTGAAGCCCGGGTCTGGCGCTGGAGAAGGGGTAAGCGTCGGCGAGGGAGTAGCTATGGGAGTAGGAGTGGACGTGGGTACTGGAGACGGCGTTGGGCTTGGGATGGTCGTTGCTTGTGGCACAGGTGTTGCTGCCGAAGTTGCTGCCTGGGATGACTGATTGCGTAGCAGGTAGAGTGTGCCAACACCAGCTGCTATAAGGAATGCGACGACAAACAAGACACAGACGATGACCAGGAAGGAATTGCCACGCTGCTTTTGAGATTGTGCAGCGTTTGGTTGCATGCCATAGCCGTAACCTTGCCCTGAAGGGAAAGCCTGCACAGGTGGATAGCCGGGACCTGTATGGCTGCCCGCCTGGAATGGCTGCATCGGTGGCCCGTATGCCCCTGTCCCTGGATATCCACCTTGTAGAGGAGCTTGCAGAAAGCGCTGTTGTGGATAGTTTGGGTTGCCATTGGGTGGCGACACTATCATAGCTTCGGTGGCGTCCTGGTAGAAGTCATTTGGCTGTTGTGGACTGGCTGGCCTGGGCGGGAACGGTGGTTGGCCTGGGCCGGCGACTGGTCCTGGTGCCGGCGGGCGAGTGGGTAGAGGTTGAGATGGAGGCGGTGTTCCCAGGTTGTACGAATTGGCTGCCGGCGGCATCATTCCAGGATGATTAGGGTTAGATGGGGGTGCAGGCTGTATATTGTAAGGGCTGGACGGAGGTGCCGGATTTGGGTTGTAAGGACTGGATGGAGGAGCAGCCTGGGTGTTAAATGAACGCAGTAATCCTCCAGTGCGCGGAGCAGGTGGATTCGCCGTTTCTGGTGGTCGTGCTGGCAGCAAAGTGGGTGCGCCGCATTGTCCGCAGAACGCCTCTTCTCGGCTTAGTTCGTTTCCGCACTTGGGACATCTCATCGCCGTTCTCTTGCTCCTGCTGAGATTGTTGAACTGCTATGCTTTAGTAGGCAGAGATCCTCGAGGTATTTCACCTGCAAAGATGCTTCTGCGTTGTTGTGATCTATTATAGCGCACTCATGCCGTAGTGGCTACAGTTGTAGCCAAATTGCCTGTGTCCACTAGGTTGCAGACTCTTCGAGATGGATATTCACCTGTCGCAGTCCGTGCTGTTCATAGTGATGGTAGGCGATAATCGCTGGGCCTGGCACTCGTTCATTACGGCATTGCAGCAGGTGTAACGATCTAACCACCTCGTCAAACGGCCCACTGATGATGAACCACACCCATGGAATCTGTTGTTCCACGTTGACACGCTTCATATTCTCGCGGTCTGTGACACTGGCAACTGCCAATCCCGTGGGATGACTATGATAAGCTCCCACAACCTGTCCTGGATAGTCGAGCTCAACTGCCAGGATATCCTCAGGTGCAAATTCAAAGTAAACGGGCGAATCAAAAATGTTGCTTAACGGGTGCACCTGCTCAATGTACCAGTTGCCAAGGTCGTCGATGCTGCCGGTAAGTAACCCACATGCTTCGATGCAGCGCCGCTCGTAGACGTCAGTTAGCAATGTTTCCTGCGCACGAATGCTGATTGTGACCTGTTGTGTTGGCATAGTCTCTCGATGTGATTTTTTTGATGCCAGCAATTATTATAGTATATTCGAAGCTGTGTGGGTAAATCCTGCCTCCATATGGGTGAGTATATGTCTATGAGTTTCACCACCCCGTTGCAGCAGATTCGTGACCAGGCCAGTCCAACCTGTTTGATGGCTGGCTCCAATACCCGCGCCGTTATCACCATGGAAGTATTCATAGAACAAGAGCAAATCGCGCCAGTGGGGATCGCGTTGAAATTTCTCGACCCCGCCATGGACCGGCCGACGGCCTTGATCGTCGCTTAGAAAAATGCGCGTCAAGCGACGGGCCAACTCGTCCGCAATCTCCTCCAGGGTCAGGAGATTGCCAGAGCCGGTCGGAAATTCCACTTTGAACCCATCACCATAGAAGTGATAAAAGGTTTGTAGCGACTCCACAATCATGTAGTTGAGCGGAAACCAGATGGGACCGCGCCAGTTTGAGTTACCTCCAAACAGGCCAGAGGTAGACTCTGCCGGTTCATAGTCTACCATATTGACCATGCCATCTATTTCTATCGCGAAGGGATGGTCTAGATGATAACGCGAGAGTGCACGTATGCCATAGGGTGAAAGAAATTCTGCTTCATCGAGCATCAGCTTGAGGATACGCGGCAACTTGTGACTATTGACAATTGCGAGTATGAGATGCTCGTTATGCCCTTCTTCCTCTGATCTTTCGATATGTTCGTTGATATCTTCCCAGTTGTTGATGAACCACTGCATACGGCGCTGGAAGCTGGGTAGCTTACTGATGAGGTCAGACTCAAGAATGGTAATGGCGAAAAGGGGGATCAATCCTACCATCGAACGCACTTTGAGTGGCATATGCGCCTTGTTTCCATGCAGCACATCGTAGTAGAAGCCATCTTGCTCGTTCCACAACTCGAGGCCGTCGGGGCCTAAGTCATTCATAGCATGAGCGATGTAGACGAAATGCTCGAAGAACTTGCTGGCGACATCGCTGTAGGCGTAATTCTCCCGCGCCAGTTCCAACGCGATGGTCAGCATATCCAGACAATACATACCCATCCAACTCGTGCCATCCGATTGCTCCAGGTGGGTACCATCGGGTAGAGGCATATTGCGATCAAAAACGCCGATGTTGTCTAACCCCAGGAAGCCACCTTGAAAGACGTTCTGCCCTTCGTAATCTTTGCGGTTCACCCACCATGTAAAGTTGAGCAGCAGCTTTTGAAAGACCTTTTCCAGGAAATCTCGATCTCCTTGGCCTGTCATGTGCTCTTCAATCTTATAGACACGATAGGCGGCCCAGGCATGAACAGGCGGGTTGACATCGCTAAAGGCCCATTCGTATGCGGGGATCTGACCATTGGGGTGCATATACCACTCGCGTAACAGCAGGATCAACTGTTCCTTGGCAAAGTCGGGGTCGATGTAAGCGAATGCAACGCAGTGGAAAGCCAGGTCCCAGGCAGCGTACCAGGGATATTCCCACTTGTCGGGCATTGAGATAATATCCTCGTTGAAGAGATTCGTCCACTCGTGGTTGCGTCCAGTGAGTCGTTCCGGCGGCGGTGGTGGCTCTCCAGGGTCACCCGCCAACCATGTTTTGATGTCGTAGTAGTAAAATTGTTTGCTCCATAACATGCCTGCGAATGCCTGTCGCTGCACACGAATGGCATCCTTTGCGAGGTTTGGCGGGATGATAGTAGCATAAAAATCATCAGCCTCTTGAATGCGTTCCTTGAAGATATTTGCAAACACCTCACCGAACACGATCAGGTTTTCGGGTGCTCTGTTACTGAAACGGAGTCGCACCGTCTGTGTCTCGCCTGCCTCAAGCGTAAGGTGGTAGTGAGCCGCCATCTTCGTCCCCACCTGTGCCGAGTTGACGGATTCCTGTTTGCCATGCACGATGTAGTCGTTGATACTGTCTTTGACGTAAGGACTTGCGTTGGGAACGCCATAGAGCCGTTCAAGATTGGTTTCATTCTCGGTGAAAAGCAGGTTAGGTGTTCCCTCACAGTACAACCAGCGATGCCCATAGTAGTTATGCTCGGCTTTCACGATGGCATACGGCGGAGCTGGAGCCTGGTATTCGTATTTGCTGAGTACAGGATGGGGCGTATTTGGATGCCACGACCAGGTGTTGCGAAACCACAGGGTTGGTAACAGGTCGAGCGTTGCAGTTTCAGGACCACGATTGATGACGCTGATGCGCACGAGTATATCTTCGGCGCTTGCTTTGGCGTATTCGACAAATACATCGAAGTAACGGTCTTCATCGAAAACACCGGTGTCGATCAATTCGTATTCGGGGTTGCTGCGCCCGCGCCGCCGGTTCTCTGCCAGCAGTTGGGCATAGGGATATTCGGCCTGGGGGTACTTATACAGGTATTTCATGTAGCTATGGGTAGGCGTGTTATCGAGATAGTAATAGTATTCTTTGACATCTTCGCCGTGGTTGCCTTCTTCGCCGGTCAGACCGAAGAGGCGCTCTTTGAGGATGGGGTCACGACCATTCCAGAGCGCCAGGGCAAAACATATCTGCTGGTGGCGGTCGCAGACCCCGCCCAGGCCATCCTCTCCCCAGCGGTACGCCTTGGAACGTGCCTGGTCGTGAGGCAGGTAATCCCATGCAGTACCGTTGGCGCTATAGTCTTCACGCACGGTTCCCCAGGCGCGTTCGCTCACATACGGTCCCCAGCGTTTCCAATAGACGGTGCGATCCCTCGACTGATCAAGCCTATCGTGTTCTGGTGTCATCAGACCCTCTCGTGCTCTTTCTTCTCGTGGTGTTCCTTCACCATCTCAATCACAATCGCCAGAGCAATGATGAACGGCGCGTCCACTCCCTGTGCAACATCGACAGCATAGCTATCACGGAAAATCGAGAACTGGCGACCAATACGGGCGAGCAGGTTGCCGTAGCTATCGCTTACGCTGAAATTCCATTTCCAGATATCGCCATTCACATGGAAGACCATACCATTACTGCCCTCAACCTTGAAGGCTTCGCCGAACAAGCGGAACTGCTCATGCATACTGGCCCAATGCTGACCGTTGCGGTAAATTTCGTAGTGCGGCAGAAGTGAGATGACACGTTGTTTGATATGTACCAATTCCTGTCCGGTGTAGCGATCATACATCACCAGATTATCGCCGATATGAAAGAATTTGCCACGTATCTCAAAAACGGGCTGGCCGGCATCATCGCGGACGACAAAAGCTTCGGTAAGGCTCCAGGCACGCTCTTTGATATGGTACCGCATTTCAAAAATCTCCTTTGCAAAATTTTCTAAATCTATGGCACACGCCTTATTCTAGCACATCCTCGTTTATTCCTGTAGGGGTTACCGTAGCGTGCAACGTCCCCTTGACGTGGCAGCGTACATCCTCTACAATTATCCGTAGCTGAGACGAGATCAGCAGAGAGAGGGCACGGCGGCCCACACAGTCCTCCCCGGCTGCGTCATCACGGGTGCCTGCCGCTCCAAGACAACGATCACACTTCCAAAAAACGTACCCATAACAGGGGAGAGGAGGCCACACATGGCAGACCGCGTCGGACAGCAGTTTGGCAACTACCGGCTGGTTACTCTGCTAGGACAGGGCAGCAACGCAGAAGTCTATCTGGGTCAGCACATGCAGTTGGAACTGCAAGCGGTCATCAAGGTGCTGCATACCCACTTGACTGACCAGGAGACCGAGCACTTCCAGCAGGAAGCCCAGACTATTGCAACGCTGACGCACCCCTCCATTGTGCGCATTCTGGATTACGGCGTGCAGGACGGCGTACCCTTCCTGGTGATGGATTATGCGCCCAACGGCTCCTTGCGCCAGCGCTATCCCAAGGGCAGTGTACTGCCATTGTCGCAGATCGTCTCCTATGTCAAGCAGGTGGCGGCTGCTTTGCAGCATGCCCACGAGCGCAAGTTCATCCACCGCGATGTCAAGCCGGAGAACATGCTCGTGGGACGACAGCAGGAAGTGCTGCTCTCCGATTTTGGCCTGGCCACCCTGGCGCATAGCAGCTCCTCGCTCAGTGCTAAGGAGGCAGTGGGCACCCTGCCCTATATAGCCCCCGAACAGATTGAAGGACACCCCCGCGCGGCCAGCGACCAGTATGCCCTGGGGATGGTGGTCTACGAATGGCTTTGCGGCCAGCGTCACTTTGATGGCTCGATGAGCGAGGTGATGGTCCAGCATTTGAGCATAGCACCACCGCCGCTGCGGGAGCGTGTGCCTACCATCTCACCAGAGATTGAACAGGTGGTACTGCGAGCCCTGGCCAAAGACCCCAAAGGCCGCTTTGCCTCGGTGCAGGACTTCGCGATTGCCTTAGAGCAAGCCTGCCAGCTTGTCCCATCCTCTGTGGCCCTACTTCCCAGGGATCAGACGGACCAAGTGCAGCCTGCTACGCTCGACTATACCACTGCCGCTGTCGCGCTCAGTCATCACACCACGCTAATGGAGGCGACCCCATCCGCTGAACCGTTAGCGCTGCCCACACAACCGGCCATGTCACCGGGCCCCTCGCAGTTGCCAGAGGAATCAGTTATACCACAGAGCCAGGTCATGGACGAGCCTTCTCTACCGCGCCAGCCAGGAGAACCAACGGCTCCGGCGGCTCCTTTGCCTACTATCGTGCCGCATCCTCCCAAGCCAATGAGTACCCTTCGGCAGCGGGGCGTCTCTCTTACCACCGCCGGGCTGCTCGTTGCACTCGTGGTGCTGGTCATCGCTGCTGGGGTCCTGGGCAGCATCCTGCTCACGCACTTCGGGGGGCTCGGCGCACACAGTGGTGCCTCCACGCTCACTCCAGTACGCGGAGGCACCTGGACGGACGATTTATACGGAGAGCCAGATTCGCTCATTCCCAACGGCTCGTTCTCGGGGGTAACATACTCGACAATGGTCGACCAGGCGCTGTATCTGCCGCTTTTCTATGGAGATGCGCAAGGGGTGATTCACCCTGGAGCGGCGAGCGAGGTGCCCACGGTGCAGAATGGAGGGATCAGCGCTGACTACAAAACCTGGACGTTCCATCTGCGACCCCACCTGGTCTGGTCGGATGGACAACCCTACGATGCCCGCGACGTGGACTACACCTGGCAGCTCTGGCACAATCCCAGGTTCGCTGGCGGCAGTCTCCCAGGCCTGAATCTGATCACGGGGGTAGACGTCTCCGCGGACTATCTCTCGATCACCTTCCACTTCCAGCAAGCCTTCGCTCCCTTCCTCTCATACTGGGTAGATGGCTTGTATGCCCCGCTGCCAGCACACCATTTCAACGCGATGGCTCCTGAGCAGATTCTCAAGTCAGATGAGAACCGGAACCCCAAAGTCACGAGCGGTCCTTTCATGATGCGTGAGAGTGTGCCAGGGAATCACTACACGCTGGTGCGCAACCCCCGCTATTACCGGGCCAGCGAAGGGCTGCCCTACCTGGACAAGGTCGTCTTCCGCATCGTCGCTGATACGGAGACCATCCTCAAGGATCTGCAGGCGGGGACGATCACTTCAGCCTGGTTCCTGGATGTGCGCAAGGTGCAGGAGTATCAGCGCCTCACCCACTATACGCTCATCTCTACTCCCACGAGTAGCACCTTCGAAGCGATGTACTTCAACTTCCACAACGTGGTACTGGCCAGCCACCGGGAAGTGCGGCAGGCCATAGCGATGGCCATTGATCAGCAGGCCTTGATCCAGGTCGCGCGCCATGGGTTTGCAATGCCGCTGTGCACCGACCATCCATCAGCCTATCATCCTGGCTATGAGTCATTTCCCAACTGTCCGGTATTTGATCCGCTGGCCGCCAACAAACTGCTGGACGATAACGGCTGGGTAAAAGGCCCTGATGGGGTGCGGGCCAAGGACGGGCAGCGCCTGGAGTTCGAGTACTCGACGTCGCTAAACCAACCCTGGCGCGTGGATGGCGAAGCGATCATCAAGCGCAACTTGCAAGCGATTGGCATCAAGCTCGACATCCAGAACTATCCATTCGATACGTTCTTTAATTCCTACTTGCCCCAAGGAAATGCATCGCCACCCACGGGAGCCGTGGCGGGCAGGTATGACATTGCCGAGTTTGAGAACAGCCCTGGCACCACCTATGACCCCGACGATTCCTCGTCACTGGCGTGCAATCAGATGCCGCCGAATGGATACAACGTTGACTTCTACTGCAACCGTGCCCTGGATGCCCTCTACAAAAAGGAGCAGACGACAGCGGATCCAAACATGCGGCAGCAGATCTTCGATCAGATACATAAAATCTACCTGACGGACCATCCCTTCATTACTCTCTACAGCCCAACATACATAGCGATGGTGCACAAGGGGATGCACAACTACCTGCCAGGACCCCTGGGCGCATCGGAGACCATCAACATCTGGGAGTGGCGGTGCGATCAGGGGAAGTGTTAGGCTGAGCTCGCGCGCTTCGTTTGTTGAATGGATAGGTGACATAGGATGACATTACTGCATCGAGTGTAAATTATTATGCTGCTGGCTGTCAAGGAAAACAAGGAAATCGAACACTTGACATATCATACATATCCCCGGTATACTTTCTTCAGACACAATTGAATAACTGAAAGCACCGAACAGGAAGAGTACACAACAGCGCAGGAACACAGAGAGCTGGGACAGGTGGAAACCAGCATCCATGCAGTTGAGGAATGGGCCTGTGACCCACGATAAATCGGGGACCTACGAAGAACCCCCTGACCGCACAGGGCTGTAGCACTCCGATTTATCGTGGGTGTGCTCAATCGGAACGTCCCCCGTTATCGAGGACAGGACATCATAGTGTGTCTGCAAAGAGGGATTACCTGCCATTCTTGAGTGGTACAGATAATCCGAATCAGGGTGGCACCACGAAAGCGAATGTATCACGCCTCTCGTCCCTTCAGTGGGAAGAGTGGCGTTTTTTATTGTCTTTTCTTATCGTCTGAACATGTTGATGGAGGTATAACTATGATAGAACCCCGATTTATCGTGGGTCAAATTAATGTAGGGGCTGAGCTTGCCTCCACCCACGAGTTGTCCAAAACTCACGCGAACCCGGCGGTCAAAAAACGTGTCTTCTCCGGTGTGCAGCCAACAGGCAACATTCACATCGGCAACTACCTGGGAGCCATTCGCAACTGGGTAGCCGAGCAAGCGGAGTATGACAACATCTTCTGCATCGTCGACCTGCACGCCATCACCGTGCCGATCGACCCGCAAGAGTTGCACCAGAGCATACGTCAACTGGCAGCACTCTATGTAGCCTGTGGCCTGGATACCCGCTATTGCAAACTGTTCGTCCAGTCACATGTGCATGAACATGCTGAGATGAGCTGGATTTTGGAATGCTTCACGCCGATGGGGTGGCTGAACCGCATGACGCAGTTCAAAACAAAGGCTGGCGAAAACCCGGATTCCGTCGCTACTGGTCTTTACTGCTATCCCGTTTTGATGGCTAGCGACATCTTGCTGTACCAGACCAACCTTGTGCCCGTCGGTGAGGACCAGCGACAGCACGTAGAACTGACACGCGACCTGGCGCAGCGATTCAACTCTCTGTACGGGCAGCAGGTTTTCACCCTCCCAGAGCCACAGATTCGCAAGGTCGGCGCACGCATCATGGCGCTTGATGATCCAACGAAGAAGATGAGCAAAAGTGATCCGAATCCTCATTCTCGCATCAATCTGCTGGACGATCCAAAGACGATCAAACAGAAGATTGCACGAGCAACGACCGATTCGCTGCGCTCGGTCACGTTCGATCCAGAGCGACCCGGCATCACCAACCTGCTCACCATCTACCAGTTACTGACGGGTCAGTCACAGCAGGAGATCGAAGCCGAGTTCGCAGGCAAGGGTTATGGTGACTTCAAGGCTGCTCTCACCGAGCGCATGGTGGCAACATTGGCACCCATTCAGCAGCGCTATAACGAGCTGATGAATGACCTACCCACGTTGGAGGCTATCCTCAAACAGGGTGCCGACGAGGTACGTCCACTTGCGGCGGCAACCTTGCAACGTGTGAAGGACGTGATTGGGCTAGGGTAATATTCAGTGGCTGTGAATTATGCTGGCGGGACGAGTCCCGCCAGCATAATTCACAGCCACTGGGTTAGCACGAAAGCAGGTGCAACTTTGTACCATCCAACATTCGACGAGGTCAAGCGCATAAGCGATACCGTAGGGGCCCTCAGCGAAGCTTGCGGAGCGCGTTTCAATTCTTTCGCGCCCGCGGGGTGGAGCGCGGGTCACGCCCCCACGGACCAAGGGGGCAAAAGACCTCTGCTGCCCTTCTATCGCGACATCCTCGTCGACATGGAGACGCCCGTCTCGGCCTACTGCAAGACTGCACGCGGGCCATATAGTTTTCTTCTTGAGAGCGTTGCCGGAGGAGAGCGCATTGCACGCTACTCATTCATCGGCATCGACCCCTACATGGTGATGACACATCATGGTGACAAAGTAACGTTGCGTAGCATACAGGGAGCGGAGGAGGGCGCAGGCAAGTTGACGCCCCTACGCCAGGGGTTGGTAGGAGCGTCAGCTTGCCTGCGCCCTGTGAGCTTGCCCCCATCCTCTTGCTATGATCCTCTAGAGGTGATCCAGGCAGAACTAGGCCAGTATCGATTGATCGCACCTGAAGGCGTCTCTCATGACGAATTGCCACGCTTCCACGGCGGCGCAGTTGGTTACCTGGCCTATGAGTCGGTAGCACGTTTTGAACGCTTGCCAGTCCCTGAAAAAAACGAGCTTGGTTTGCCATTAGCGGTCTTTTGCTTCACCGAAACTGTGCTCGTCTTCGACCATCTCAAACATCGCGTCAGGGTCGTAACCCACCTGCACCTTGATGCGCCAGATCTCGAAGCCGAGTACCAGCGCGGGCTGGCTATCATCGATGATGTGCAGCAACGTCTGCAACAGCCTGTGCGCTTGCCAGAAGAGCCGCCTCCCATTCACGATGCAGATGCGTTACAGGTTGTCTCCAATCGCACTCGCAGCGAATTTGAAGGTATGGTCCGGCGCTCCATAGAATACATCCGTGCGGGTGACATCTTTCAAGTTGTGCCATCGCAACGCCTGAGTCGTCACGTCAACGCCGCACCGTTTACCGTCTACCGTGCATTGCGTGCCATTAATCCTTCGCCGTATATGTTCTACCTCGACCTTCATGACTTTCACATCATTGGTGCCTCACCAGAACTGCTTGTGCGCGTCGAAGATGGTGAAGTGACCATCCATCCCATCGCGGGGACACGCGCACGTGGCGCGGATAGGCAGAGCGACTTGCAGCTTGAGGAAGAACTGAAAAATGACCCCAAGGAGCGTGCGGAGCACGTCATGCTGGTTGACCTGGCTCGCAACGATGTAGGGCGCGTGAGCACCCCCGGCAGCGTGCAGGTGAGCCAGTTCATGGAGGTTGAACGCTATTCGCATGTGATGCATCTGGTCTCGAATGTCACCGGTCAGCTTCGTTCAGATGTCACCCCGTACGATGCGCTACGCTCGGGTTTTCCGGCAGGCACAGTCTCAGGAGCTCCGAAGATTCGTGCTATGGAGATTATCAGCGAATTGGAAGAAGAACAACGCGGCGTCTATGCCGGAGCAGTCGGCTATTTCAGCCACTCGGGCAATCTAGATACAGCCATCGCCCTGCGTACGATGGTGATCAAGAATGGTCGTGCCTATATCCAGGCAGGCAGCGGGATTGTGGCTGACTCCGATCCAGGCGAAGAATACCAGGAAAGTATGAACAAGGCACGAGCGCTACTGCGTGCCCTCGACGAAGCGGAGGATATCGCAAGCATGGAGCGTAGGACAGAGGCAAGCTCGCGTCCCTACCAACCGCGGGGTTAGTAGGGGCGTCAGCTTGCCTGCGCCCTGCCTCCGCCCTCCAGGCCAACGCACGTCTTCACATATAGGGAGATTCATATGCTATTACTTATCGACAACTACGACAGCTTCACCTACAACCTGTACCAATACCTGTCGGAACTGGGGGCCAACATAGAAGTGCGTCGCAATGACCAGGTGACACTGCAAGAGATCAAGGTAATGGAGCCTGACCACATCGTGGTATCACCAGGGCCGTGTACCCCCAACGAGGCGGGTCTGTCCTGCCAGATCATCGAAACCTTCGGACCATATATCCCCACGTTGGGAGTCTGCCTGGGACATCAGGCCATCGGGCAGGTCTATGGAGGGCATGTCACACGAGCGCCAGGGCCAATGCATGGCAAAACCTCGTTAATGTATCACCAGGGGCAGGGCATCTTTCGCAATCTCCCTGTGCCCTTTGAAGCAAACCGCTATCATAGCCTCATCGTCGAGCGCAACACCCTCCCGGCTGCACTGGAGATTACCGCCGAGACGGCGGATGGCATCATTATGGGTCTGCGGCACCGTACCTACCCCGTCGAAGGTGTACAGTTCCACCCGGAGTCAATCCTGACGCTCGTGGGCAAAGACCTGTTACGAAACTTCCTGTACGGGCGTGATTATGAATTTTATCGAAATGACCCGGACACCGTGAAAGGGGACAAAACGCCTGTATGGGCCGATAAATCGGCCCCCGGCAAACCCAACGGCATGTCCAGATTAATTTGTTAAAATCCATAATCACGCCCTACGAACTAGAGAGAGGAGCAACACAATGATTCGTGAGGCTATCACCCATGTCGCAGCAGGAGCCACCCTCAACGAGGATGAAGCGGCGGCAGTGATGGAAGAAATAATGACGGGCATTGCTACACCGGCGCAAATGGGCGCATTCTTGACGGCGTTGCGCCTGCGCCCCGGTGGGGAAACCGTCCAGGAGATCACTGGCATGGCACGTGTCATGCGTGATAAAGCGGTACAGGTACACCTGGAAGGGGATCTGGCGGCACAGGCTCTGGATACTTGCGGCACGGGCGGCGACGGCGCCGGTACGTTTAACGTCTCAACCGCTGCCGGAATCCTCGTCGCAGCAGCTGGTGCATCCGTAGCAAAACACGGCAATCGTTCCGCCACCAGTCGCTGTGGCAGCGCCGACGTACTGGAAGCGCTGGGGGCGCGCATCGATCTCGGTCCTGAGCAGGTAGCACGCTGCGTACAAGAGGTCGGCTTCGGCTTCATGTTCGCTCCGGCGTACCACCCGGCGATGAAACATGTCGGCCCCACACGCCGCGAGATTGGCATTCGTACCGTCTTCAACATCCTTGGTCCGTTGACAAACCCCGCTCATGCACCCTACCAGATGCTCGGTGTGGCCGACGGCTCGCTGCTCAACAAGATGGGTGAGGTCCTGCTTCGCCTTGGCTGCCAACATGCCCTCATCGTCCATGGCGAAGATGGCATCGATGAGTGCTCATTGAGTGCGCCAACACGCGTTTGTGAGATTAGCAGCAGTGGGGAACTACGCGAGTACACCATCACACCAGAGGAGGTTGGCCTCACTCGCGTCAGCGACCGCCAGGCATTTCAAGGCGGTGACCCGGCCTACAACGCACAACTGATACGTAACCTGCTGGATGGGGATGCCAATGGTCCTGCTGCCGACATGCTGTGTCTGAACGCGGGAGCTGCCCTGCTGGCAAACGAACAGGTGACATCGATGGCAGATGGGGTCAAGCTGGCACGTGCTACACTGCGCGAGGGCAAGGCCAAACAGAGACTTGCAGACGTTATCGCCTGCTCGCTGCAAGCAGCAAGGACACTGGCAAGCTGACGCCCCTACAAACCCGGGCGTAGGAGCATCAGCTTGTCTGCGCCCCCTTGAGGATCCTTAGAAATGTTTCTTGAGCGTATCATCACACAAACCAGCGCCGACTTGGAACGACGCAAGCAGGAACTGCCACTGGAAGAAGTGCGACGCCTCGCTGCCGCACAGCCAGAGCCGCGTGATCTGTTAGCAGCACTGCGCAAGAGGTCGAAAGTTAGTCTGATAGCCGAAGTGAAACGAGCTTCACCTTCTAAGGGCGTGCTTGTTCCCCATCTCGACCCAATAGAACTGGCACGCACTTACGAAGCGCATGGAGCAGCAGCTATATCGGTATTGACCGAACCCCACTTCTTCCTTGGCTCACCTGACTATCTGCGAGCCATTAAACAGGCAGTGAGTGTTCCGGTGCTGCGCAAAGACTTCATTGTGGACGAGTACCAGGTATACGAGGCACGCTCCTGGGGAGCCGATGCAATACTGCTCATCTGCGCCCTCCTCGACGATGCCCAGCTGCGCCACCTGCTCAACGTGGCCCACACACAATGTATGTATTGCCTGGTTGAGGTACACAGCCGCGAGGAAGCACAACGGGCCGTCACAGCAGGGGCAACCATCATCGGTGTCAATAGCCGCGATCTCACGACGTTTCAGATGAACCCATATCTCATACGTGAGTTGCGCCAACTCATCCCAGCAGATCGTGTGGTAGTAGCCGAGAGCGGCATACACAGCGCGGCAGATGCACGCCGCCTGTCGCGCTACGACATACAAGCCATGCTGGTTGGTGAGTCGCTGGTCGTATCAAACGACGTACCGGCACAGATGCGCACTCTGCTGCGGGGAGCGAACGAAAGCACACAAGTGAAAATCTGCGGACTACGCAGCGCCGAACATCTGCATGCCGCCATCGACGCAGGAGCGGACATGCTCGGCCTCATGTTTTACGAACCGAGCCCGCGCTATATCGATCCCCACCAGGCACGAGCACTCCTAGATTCCATAGGGGCCGTGCCTGCAGGAGGGGGCAGAGCCAACGCCGAGTACGACGAGTCCGTAGGGGCCTCAGCGAAGCTTGCGGAGCGCGTTTCAATCCCGTGCCCATCGCCGATTTATCGGCCCACAGGCAACCCACCGCATGCACGGACTAATTTGTTAAATTCTATTATCACTCCCGACCTCGTCGGTGTATTCGTCAACAAAGACACCACCTACATCAACGAGATTGCAGAACAGGTCGGGCTACACATTGTGCAGTTGCATGGCGATGAACCACCTGAATTCTGTCAGAGCATCACTAGGCCCGTAATCAAGGCACTCCGTCTGCGGGATATGAGCGATGTAGGCAAGGTGAAAGCATACCGAGAAGCGACTTGGCGCATTTTGCTCGACACGCCAACTCCCAAGTGGGGTGGCTCGGGCATGAAGCATGATTGGAGCCTTGCTCGTACCGCAGCGAAGGAGGTATCTATACTGCTGGCCGGTGGTCTGACGCCGGAGAATGTGGTTGATGCAATCCAACAGGTCCATCCGTGGGGAGTTGATGTGAGCAGCGGCGTTGAGACGGATGGCAAGAAGGATGTGAAAAAGATACGAGCTTTTATCGAGAATGTACGAAATGCAGTGGCAGCATCTCCGTCTTAAGGACCAGGGCCATTCCTTGCGGTCGCCCGCGGGGTGGTGCCATGGAAAGGCATATCATCCATGCAAACACAAAACACAGACACAAAAACCATCACCTACCAGCACAATCTCTACCCCGACGAGCGCGGACGCTTCGGGCCTTTCGGCGGGAAATTCGTCCCCGAAAGCCTGATGGTAGCACTCGCCGAACTAGAAACCGCCTACCAGGAGGCATGTAACGATCCCGATTTTCAAGCAGAACTACAGGCACAACTGCACAGCTTCGTTGGACGTCCAACCACGCTCCACTATGTACCGCGCTTCTCGCAGATGGTCGCACCGCGCGTCAACGTCTACCTCAAGCGCGAAGATCTCGCGCATACCGGCGCACACAAGATCAACAATGCCCTCGGACAAGGGTTGTTGGCAAAGCGTATGGGCAAACGACGCATCATCGCCGAGACGGGCGCTGGTCAGCACGGCGTCGCTACTGCAACCGTCTGCGCGATGCTCGGCCTTGAATGCATCGTCTACATGGGTGAGACCGATATTCAACGCCAGTCACTCAATGTTTTCCGCATGAAGTTGTTGGGAGCAGAGGTGCGCCCTGTCACCAGTGGTAGTCGTACACTGAAAGATGCCATCAACGAGGCCATTCGAGACTGGGTTACCAATGTGGATACTACCTTCTACCTGATTGGCTCGGCTGTAGGACCACACCCCTATCCGCGCATTGTACGCGATTTCCAGTCGGTCATCGGCAATGAAACCTATGAGCAGATTCTCCTACAGGAGGGGCGACTGCCCGATATAGTGATTGCCTGCGTCGGTGGCGGCAGTAATGCCATCGGCATGTTTTACCCTTTTGCCGACAAAACAGCAGTGCAACTGATCGGCGTTGAAGCCGGTGGTTCGAGTCTGGAACCGGGCCAACATGCAGCAACCCTGGTGGCAGGCCGACCGGGCGTGTTACATGGAGCATTCAGCTATCTCCTTCAGAATGACGATGGGCAGGTACTGGATACGCAGAGCATTTCGGCGGGACTCGACTACCCTGGTGTGGGGCCAGAACATAGCTATTTGAAAGAGACAGGTCGTGCTACCTACGTCTCTGCCAGTGATGCAACGGCACTACGCGGCTTGCAGGCGTTGAGTCACAGCGAAGGAATCATCCCTGCACTGGAACCCGCGCACGCCCTGGGTTATTTGCTAGAGATGGGAGAACAGGGCGGGCTTCCAGCCGGGTCACTGATTGTGCTAAACCTGTCAGGGCGCGGCGATAAAGATATGCTCACGGTCGCCAAGGCATTGAACGTCACACTTTAGGAGCAAGCGATGAAAGTCTTCCAATACCATCCAGACATCTTGGCCCGCTACCCTGCTGTCGTGGGCGGAGTCATCCTTGCGCAGGGCATGACGAATGGCCCGACTCCCACCAGTTTGCAAGCGATGTACCAGGCAGAACAGCAGGCTACACTGCAACGCATTGGGAATACCCCGCTGAGCCAGATCACATCACTGGCAGCATGGCGCAATGCCATGCGTGGCTTTGGCGTGGACCCAACCCAGTACCGCAGCGCCGCCGAAGCCTTGCTGCGCCGTTTGACCAAAAAAGGCGATATTCCAAGCATTAATTTGTTGGTCGACCTCGGCAACCTGGTCAGCATCCGCTATGCACTACCTGTAGCGGTGTTCGATACTCATGCTTTACAGGGGACCATCACCGTACATTTTGCCGACGGATCGGAACGCTATACGACGCTAGGGGAAAACGAAGTGGAACACCCAGAACCAGGTGAGGTCGTTTTTTCCGATGAAACTAAGCTAGTGATTGCGCGGCGCTGGTGCTGGCGACAAAGCGAAGACAGCGCCGCCAACGCGGAAACGCGTAACGCCATTATTACCGTTGAAGCGCACCACGCAGAAGGCCACCAGGACGTTGAGGCAGCACTCAACGACTTGCTTGAGTTCCTGCGAAAATACGCAGGCGGGAACTACATACCGGGCATACTGGATGCGCAACATAGGGCATTACGCCTGTAGGGGCGGGGGTGGGGTGGTGCTGGGTGGGGACCCTTGTGGTCGCCCGCTGTGCCCTCTCGCCCCGACGGATTCAAAAAATAATAAGCTCAAACAACCCAGGAGGTACCTATGCAAACGACGAATGAAAACGCGATAAACCAGGTTCCTACAAACAAACCGCCTGCTACGAAGATTACCCATGCCTTCGAGCAAGCAAAACGCGAAGGGCGTGGTGTACTCATTCCCTACATCATGTGCGGCTACCCATCGGCGGGACGGAGCATTGAGTTGGTATTGGCAGTTGCACAAGGGGGAGCCGACATCATAGAGCTAGGCATGCCTTTCAGCGATCCACTCGCCGACGGCGCGACCATTCAGCACGCGGGCCATGTCGCACTCGAACGCGGCATGACCATCAATGGCTGCCTGGAAATTGCGCGCCAGGTTTCGTCATACATACACACGCCATTAATCCTGATGGGCTATTACAACCCCGTCCTGGCCTATGGCATCGAACGTTTTTGCCGGACAGCGGCAGCAAACGGCGTTTGTGGTCTGATTATTCCTGATCTACCACCCGAAGAGGCAACGCCCCTGCGGCAAGCAGCAAAGGCATATGGGCTTTCGCTCGTTTTCCTTGTACCTCCTACCACTCCCAACGAACGTATCGCACAGATTGCTCAGATCGCTGCCGATGGTCCAGGGACGTTCATCTATTGCGTCTCGCTAAGTGGCGTCACAGGCGCACGCACAACGCTACCCACACATCTACGGGACTTTATTCAGCAAGTTCGTGGCTATACGAAAAAATACGATCTCCCGCTTGCTGTCGGTTTCGGGCTTTCGACTCCCGAACATATCGCCGAGGTGACGAGCTATGCCGATGGAGCAGTGGTGGCGAGTGCGATCATCAATCTGATCGATCGATGCGAAGAAGGTGAACAGGTGGAGGCAGTCAGACGCTATGTTGGCAGTTTGCGTGGATTGAGATAGCGGTCCGGCAAGAATTCCCCAGTATCAGGAGGCAGATATTTACCACAGCCAGGGGATGAGGACGGAAAAGTGGCAAGGGCATGTTCGACTCACCACGGCTTCCGATGGGAAGCATCCTGCCTGGTTGTCCTAACATCTCGGTCGGCTTGCTGTTGCGGACGTGTCCGCAGCAGGTGTCCCAGTGATGGCGGTATGGCACCACCAGTGGACAGCCAGGACCCGACGATGATCAGCAGGAACCCCGCAATGATGGCTGCGGTGAGCGGCTCGCCAAGCAGGGTGACACCAAGGATGACGGATACGGCCGGATTGACATAGGTGAAGACGGTGCCACGGCTGGCTCCGACCTCGGCCACGAGTGCGAAGAAGATCAGATAGGCCAGCGCCGTGCAGATCAGGCCGAGCACGAGCAGGCTCACCATCACCTCCAGGTCTGGTATCTTGCTGGGAAGTCGTGTCATTGCCAGCGGCAACAGCACGACGGTCGCGGTGACACACTCGACGGCTACCACCCCAAGGCTGGGCAGGGCAGCGATGGCCGGGTGCTTGATTAGCAGGGCACTGGCAGCGTAGCCGGCAGTAGCAAGCAGCACCAGCATCGCACCAAGCAGCTTTTGCTGATCTCCGCCCACGTCGAGACCCAGCAGGGTAATCACACCTCCCATGCCGATCAGTAGCCCGACCAGGCGCAGGCCAGTGACCCGCTCACCTGGGTCGAAGCGCAGCGCGAACAGCGCGACCAGGAGTGGCTCGGCAGCGATGAGCAAGCTGGTGAGCGACGACGTGATGTGCTGCTCACCGTAGCTGATCAAGAGGAACGGCCCCGTGATCTGCACGAAAGCAAGTGCGGTGACCGCGAGCCACCGCCCGCGGAGCTGTCGCAACACCTTGCGGTGGGCCGCCACAGGCAGCAGGACGGCAGCCGCGATTCCGACGCGAGCGAACACCACCACGGTCGGATCAAGTTCCTGCACCGCGATCTTGATGAACAGGTACGGAATGCCCCAGAACACCGATATCGCGATGAACAGCAGCCAGCCTTTGCGTGTCATGATTCCCCCTGCGTGAAGCATTGATATGAGCATCCATTCATGCTCATCTTCAAGGATACTCGAAAGAGATGCACTTAGTCTTGTATGTTCTTGCGTTTCTGGAAGACGTGTCCTGGGGTGATATCAAATCCTGTTAATTCCTGTATCTTTGCACGGTTGTGAGTTGCCTTCTCAAGCCTGTTGCACGAGCCATACATATAGTGATCGGCAGGATTTGATATGACGCCATAGGTCATACGCTGTCTCCTTATTTGATTATATTTCGTCCGTCGCTCAGTAAAAGCATAGCACGTCCTTTAGACCTGATCTAGACCCAGCAGGGGAACTTACTACCTTTCTACCATCCCCCTTGCCCTCATCCTTTACAATAGATATACTTCTGTTTATCCCTTTGGGGCTGAACAGATACACTTTTCTGAAAGGATGAGGCCATGTATTGCCGAGGCATTCGAGGAGCAACCACCGTTGAGCACAACGATGCACAGGAAATTCTCGCAGCCACAACAGAGCTACTACAGCGTATGATCGAGCAGAATGATTTGCATACGGAGGATGTCGCCAGTGCGATTTTCACGCTTACAGAAGACCTGAATGCTGTGTTTCCGGCAGAAGCAGCTCGTTTGATGGGCTGGACGGAAGTGGCGCTTATGTGTGGACGCGAGATTCCCGTACCCAATAGCCTGGGCAAATGCATCCGTATCCTGTTGCACGTCAATACGACGCGCAGTGCCGCAGAGATACGACATGTCTACATCCATGGAGCTGTCGGTTTGCGTTCCAGTTAGTACGGGCGCTGTAGGGGCGCGAGCTTGCCTCCGCCCTGTCTCCGCCCTGGCAATCATGACAACGCTGTCACGATGGGCCGAAGTTCTGGCAATGGTGAGCCAGCCATTATCCATTTTGAGTTAAAAGGAGCTAGAAGCATGATTGTCGTAATGAAACCGAATTGCAGTGAAGAAGCTATCGAGCATGTATTGACGTTTCTCCAAAACCACGGGTTAACCGGGCGCATCACCCGTGGTGTCGAACGCAACATCATCGGCGTTCTTGGCGCAGTTGGTCCAACCGGTACACCCGGTAGCATCGGTGGCATCAACCCCAACCTGGAAGAAGCACTGGAGAGCCTGCCCTATGTAGAGAACGTGTTGCGCGTCTCTAAGCCCTACAAGCTCGCCAGCCGCGAATTTCATCCAGATAATACGATTGTAAGGGTCCCCGTAGCCTGTGTAGTTGGAGGGGCGGTCCATATTGGTAACAGAGCAACCGTCATGATGGCAGGACCATGCACTGTCGAAAGTGAAAAACAGCTGATGACGACTGCACAAGCAGTCAGGGAAGCAGGAGCAGTCATTCTACGTGGCGGAGCCTTCAAACCATCAACCTCACCCTATGGTTTTCGTGGTATGGGCGAAGCCGGACTAAAGCTGCTCGCCAAGGCCCGCGCTGAGTTTGGTCTGGCGGTAATCACTGAGGTGATGACTCCCTCCGATGTGCCTATGGTCTGCGAATATGCCGATATTTTGCAGATTGGCACCCGCAACATGCAAAACTATATGTTACTCGATGAGGTAGGACGCGCTGAGAAACCAGTGTTACTGAAGCGTGGCATGTCAGCCACCATCGAGGAATGGCTGTTAGCAGCAGAGTACGTGCTCTCACAGGGCAATCACAACGTCATTCTTTGTGAACGTGGTATTCGCACCTTCGAGAAGATGACACGCAACACGATGGATATCAGCGCCATCCCACTCATCAAACGGCTTTCGCACCTGCCGATCATCTCCGATCCCAGCCAAGGCACAGGCCACCGCGACCTTGTCACTCCTATGTCGTTGGCATCGATTGCCGCAGGCACTGATGGGTTGCTCATCGAGGTACATCCCAACCCAGACGAAGCGTTGAAAGATGGCGCACAATCGCTGACAATTGAGCAATTCCGCAGCTTGATGCCGCAACTACAGTCAGTTACCCAGGCAATTGGACGAACGATGGTGACCGGGTAGGCCGTAGGGGCCGATTCATCGTGCCCACCGCCGATTTATCGGCCATCGCCGTCCATAACAAGGCCGGGTAGGCCGTAGGGGCCGATTCATCGTGCCCACCGCCGATTTATCGGCCATCGCCGTCCATAACAAGACTGGGGCCATTCGTCAATAGCCTCCCCCGAGCTTTCGATGGTCCCAGGAAATCACCTGCTCAGGTTTGACGAAGACGACCACACGCTTTGCTCCCTGGATTGCTACTGCCTGGCGTGCACTGTCATCCAGGGGACCAGTGTAGCGTTGCCAGATGACCTCGCCCACGCGCTGGATGACCGCGCGGTCGTCACTGATGATTGCATGTCCCTTGAGTTGGACGCCGCGCAATTCATTATACTGCTCGCCAGCCTCAACCAGACACGCCAGTCGGGGATCACGCTGCAGATTGACAATCTTCTGTGACTTGGCATATGTCCAGAAGACCACCTCGCCATCTATGAGTACATACCACATGGCTACGATGTGCGGGGCACCGTCACGATCAATGGTGGCGACCTGGAGCGTGCGCCCTTCTTCGAGGAAGGCGCGTATCTCCTCGTCGGTCATACGGATCTGGTCACGACGATTCATTTTCTTTCTCCATTTGGAGTTTAGACTAAAAGGACCTGTCTGAACTGGCCAAACCCAGTTCAGAGAGCCACAAAACGATGAAGCTGAAGCCGCAATCGTGTTCATCCACTGGCCTTGAGAGGCACTTTGAGCGTCTTGCGCACCACCGGGA
>WNFA01002944.1_pt1 | contig 33198 bp, 36 predicted proteins | sample 5400481 | NCBI WGS metagenome assembly WNFA01 (sample SAMN13153340, study PRJNA577476) | soil metagenome | isolation source: 120 cm saprolite under Douglas fir tree site 2 hole 1 replicate 2 | place: USA:California | collected 2015-04-18 | reverse complement strand
GACCGCTTCGGCAAGCTGAGTGGCGGACCTTTCCGCCACGGTCTAAGTTCCCGCGTGGGTCGGCACCCGGTACGGCGCCTGAGTCGTCGTGCCTCTATCACCCTCGCGGTGATATGGGTGGCCTCCGGTACGGCCGCCGCGGCGGCGAGCCAAATCGTGGCGCCGGCGCAGAAGGCCCCGGAGACCGCGCCGCGCGCCGCTCGCCTGTTCGAGGCGACCGAGCCCCTGCGGGTTACGCTGACGGCGGATTTCGGAGCGATCGCCAAGGACCGGGGCACCACCAAGCAAGACCACGTTGGCGTACTGGCATACGCCGGCCCCGGCAATGATACGGCCGCGATGGAGGTCCGGCTGCGCACGCGCGGCCACTATCGGCTCCGCATCTGCCAATACCCGCCTCTCAAAATCGTGTTCGACCGGGCGCATACGGCGCATACCATCTTTGCGCACCAGGGCGGGAGTCTCAAGCTCGTGGTGCAGTGCCGCAGCAGTCGCTCGTATGCCAACTACCTGCTCGAAGAGCACCTCATCTACAGCGTGTACAACCTGCTAACCGAGCGGAGCTTTCGGACACGGTTAGCGGTGGTCACCTACGTTGATCCCCGGGAGAAGCACGCGCCGGAGACGCGGTACGGCTTCTTTCTTGAGGACGACGAACGGATGGCCGCGCGCAACGGCGCCAGCGTATTCAAGGAGAAGGGGGTGTATCAGACCGACACGGACTTCGGGCAGATGACCCTGCTCGCGGTGTTCCAGTACATGATTGGCAACACCGACTGGTCGGTTGCCGGACTACACAACATCGTCCCGATCCGGGATTCGACGAACACCATTTTTCCCGTTCCGTACGACTTCGACTGGTCGGGCGTGATCTGGCCGCCGTATGCCCATCCCGATCCCCGTCTTGGGATTGCCACCGTCCGGCAGCGCATTTTTCGGGGCGCGTGTCGTACGCCGGCCGACCTGGCGCCCGTGTTCGCCCGCTTCACCGCGCTCAAGGATTCGATCTACGGGCTGTACCGAGCACAGCCGGGTCTGGAGCCGGATCGGGTCAAGCAGGCGCTCGAGTACTACGATGAGTTCTACAAGACCACTAACGACCCGGGAAGGGTTGACCGCGAGTTCATTCGCTCGTGTGCCCGGAACTGATCAGGCTGCCACCATGTACATCGAACCCGTCACCCGCTCGCTCCTTCGCCTGCTGGCGTACTACGTCGCGCTCGTCCTAGTCGCCCTCGTGTTGGGGCGGTACTCGCCCGCCGTCCGCGATGCTGTCGCCTTGGCGACGCCTTTCGGGGACACGGCGCGTCAGTTGCCGAGAGGTTTGGAGGGAGGCGGCGAGGCGGGGGAAGCGGGCGCGGTGCCGACACCTGGACGGGCGGTGCCGGCCGTGGCCACTGCCCTGGCCATGGCGGGCGCGCTTGCCCTCGTGATCCCCGTCGCGTGGGTCTATATGCTCACCAAGCGACACCAGGGCTGGGACCCGTCGGTCGTGCAGACCGTGATCCTACTGCCGATTGCCGTGGCGGGGATCGTCGTACTGGTGGGGAACAGCCTCGCCCGCGCCTTCAGCCTTGCGGGGCTCGCTGCGGCGGTACGCTTCCGGAATTCGCTCAAGGACACGAAGGATGCGGTCTACGTCTTCCTGGCAATGGCCGTTGGGCTGGCAGCCGGGGTCCAAGCGTTGGCGCTCGGCTTCGTGGTTTCGGTGATCTTCAACGGCGCGGTGGTCGCGCTCTGGATCTTCAATGTGGGCGACATCTACGCCGGCGAGCCGCGGCCGTCCTTCACCCGGGAGTTCCGCATCGCGGATGCGGAGCGACTCGACGGGGTTCTCCTCGTGAATGCCGCAGGCGGGGCTCAGGCGGGTGTCGAAGCGACGCTATCCGAGCAGACGAGGACCTGGAAGCTCCTGAAGCGCGCACCCGGCGAGGGCGACCGCGCATCGTTGACCTACGTCGTACGACTCAAGAAGAAGACGACGCCCGCCGCCCTCGTGAATGCCGTCTCGGGGCTTGGCGTGACCGCCGAATTCCAGGCGCTCCCGGCCTAGACGAGCGGCGCGTTCGCTGGCCGATGCGTACCGGCCCTGCCCGGACGATGGGCCCCTCCAGGCGCGACGACCGACCTGTCGCGTCTGCGGCAGGCGCAATGCACCCGCGACTCGCTGGATTCCGTGCCCGGCATGCGAGCTGCCCTCACGGCCTCGTTGCTCGAGTAGGCCGCGGATAGTTCAGGATCTCGATGTGCTGGATCTTCACCGGTTCTTGTGGCCGACTGTTGCTCCCGTCGCACTGCCGGCCACCGGAGCAAGGCCCCTGGGCAATCTTGTTCGCCGTCCGTTGACTGGGGGCGTCACATTGCCCGAAAATCGTGTAGTGCCCGTTCAAGAACGGAGTCGGCACGACCGTGACGAAAAACTGCGACGCATTGGTGTTGGGGCCGCGATTGGCCATGGCGAGACGTCCAGGCTTGTCGAACAGCACGCCGGGGGCGATTTCGTCCTCGAACGTGAAACCCACGTCCCCGGAACCGGACCCCAGAGGATCACCGGTCTGGACCATGAAACCTGGAATCACCCGGTGAAAAATGACTCCGTCATAGAGTGGGTGCTGATGTTCTGGTTGCTGCGTGCGGGGGTTCGTCCATTCTTTCGTGCCGGTTGCCAGGCCGACGAAGTTGGCAACGGTCTTCGGGGCCTTGTCGGGGAACAGCTGGCACTTCATATCTCCGGCGGTGGTGTGGATCACCGCTGTCGGCGCTGCAGTCCGGGCCGTCGGCCGTACCAGACGTGGAGTGGAGCCCGTGTCTTGCGAGCCACGACTCGGGATTGGGGTTTGACCGAGCGCCACGCTGAGGCTGATGCAGCCGATCACGGGAACTAGGGCCGCATGTCGTCGCATTCATACCTCCGGGTAACGGTGAGACGCGCCGCCTGATAGCTGAGGGCAACCAACCGACGACCCTTAGGTCGATCAGAACCCTATAGGTGATGCGAGCCTTCGGGCGAGCTGGGCCGAACGCTCAAGGGGTCTCCGCGGGCTCGAGATAGTCGTGCGCCGCGACGATGCGCCACCGCCCGTGCTCCCGCACCCATGTGTCGGTGAACCGGTAGCGACGCTCGAACCGCCCTCCCGACCCGCGACCACGCACGATCAGCCAGCCGGTGACGGCCGCCGTCGCGCCAAAGCAATGGACGTCCAGGTCCTCGTTGGCCGCCGCCTCCACGGTGTCAGGACCAGCGACGACGTCGTGCAGCACGGCTTCCCGGCTCATCGTGCGATCGTCCTCGGTATAGATGAATCCGTCCGCGAGGAGCCTTCGAAACGTCGCCCCATCACGGTGCACGAGGGCCGTCGCCCAGTTGTCTTCCAAGCGGAGGAGCGTGCGGGCATCGGCATCTTGTCGCGTGCAACCACGCAGCGTCGCCTCGCTCTGGGCAAGTGGCGTGGTGAGAGCGGGGGGGCGGGCAGCAAGATGTCCGGCAGCGAGGCCAGCCGGTACTAGGATCGTGATCAGACGGCGACGCATACGCTCCTTCCTCGATTCTTGAGCGCGGCACGGCTCTGCCCGGCCTTCGGGCCATGCTGCGAGCTTGCCTGGTTAGGCAGTCACCCGCGCCGCTCCGCCCGAAATGCGTCTGCATACCATGTCGACGCCTGGCGCGGAAACCATGCGCGAATGAGAGCCGGTCGTGCCGGCTGAAATGACTAGGACCGCGCACCACCCCGCAAGGTGGTGGACGTGTTCCAGCCGGGCGCCCCAGATCCCGTCCCGTTTGAAATGGTGCGAGGTGCCGCGCTAGAGCGGTCCGACGAGCTCCTGTTGTCAGTTCCGCAACACTCGATCGAGGCTGCCCTGACGCGGTCTCGACTCCTGCATCGTCGCGACGGACGCCGGCGCAGGCATCACGCCGGAACGCGATGAGGTGGGGTCATGGCAACACCCCACCTCTGGTTTTCAGGGCGTCTGGGTCCCGACTAGGGGTGGTGGGTCTCTCCCGATTCCTTGTGATCGTCAATGCCGTCGCGATCGTCGTCCTCGAACGTGCGGAAGGACCGCTGCACGTTGTGATCGATGGCGTGGGCATTCGCCGGGTCTGTCGGATCGATTACCGCTCCGGTCTCATCCTTGAACCAGCTCGCCACATCCACGGAGACTGTGAGATTGGACGTGCCGGCAGCGACGGTGATGGCCGGTTGAAACGCCGCCTCGATTTCGGCGTCGGCTTCGGAGGTGAAGGTGAAGTCATGCGTCTGACTCTTAGCGTCGGTGAACACGCCCGTCACCTTCACACTGATCCCCTTCCAGTCGGGGTGAGCGACCAAGAAGGCGCTCGCTCCCGGCTCGTCCTCATCCGGCGTGACCGCATCGAGCTTCGCGCGCAGCGCCGTGTAGCTGCCCGGCGCTACGGCGCCATCCAGAACGACCTTGGTCGTCCCGTCGACCGGAAGGTCGACGAGCGCGGGACCGGCCTGAAGCTCATCACAGTCGTCCTCCTCGCCCGCCGTCGCGCAGCTGCCGCTCGGCGACAGTTCGAGCCTCGAGAGCACGACCTGCGCCTGGTTAATCGTGAGCGAGTTGGCACCGGTGCCGATCTGAATGCTGGCGCTCGCTGAGGCGGTCGGGAGAGAAGAGGTAGACGGGGATCGAGTGGTCATCGAGAGGCTGATCGGCTGCGACGCTTTGGGTGCGGTCCCGGTGCACCCGACGAGGAGCAACGCCGCTGGTGCAAGGGACACCAAGCGGCGTCGGGAATTGGGGTGAGTCATAGGGCACCTCGAAAGTGGGAATGATGAGCTGGGGCGTCGGATGCCAAGAGCGAACGCCCGCGGGCAGCCCGACGGCTCCGACTGATCAACTGCTACCCCACGGTGTCGCGCTGGAGCCATGCCGCGCGGTGTGAGCTTGATCACGCTCGCACCGGTCAGGCGCCCGGCCGGCCGCAGGCTGCCGCGTTCGAGCAGTCCCGCCCGCGCTGGGGGGAGGCGACAGAGCGCGACTCGGGGGGGACGGGGCCCGCGTCTGTGGTACACGGAGAACCAGGAGACAGAACGAGCGCGAGGCGTGTGAGAAGCGGCAGGCGCTGCGAGCAGCCTATCACAGCTGGACCTGGTTGCGTCCCCCCTCCTTGGCGCGGTACAGGGCCCGGTCGGCCGCCTTGACCACCTGGTCCGACTTGGAGTGGCGCTCGGTCTTCTCCGCTACGCCGATGCTGATCGTCACCGGCACGCGCTGGCCGGGCCCCTTCTCGGTCAGCACTTTCTCCCTCTTCTTCTTCGAGCGGAACCGCGCACGCAGGATGAAGCGCGTGTCTTCCACAAGGCTGCGCAGCGCGTCCAGGTCGGGTAGGCATTCCTCCGCCCCACGGCCGGCGAAGATCACCGCGAACTCCTCGCCCCCGTAACGAAACGCCTTTCCGCCACCCCCCACCAGCGCGAGCTTCGCCGCGATCATCCGCAAGACCTGATCGCCCACGTCGTGCCCGTGGCGGTCGTTGATCCGCTTGAAGTGATCCACGTCGATCATCGCCACGCTGTAGCGGCCGCCCAGTCGCAGGAGTGCCTCGTTCAGAGCGCGGCGCGCGGGGAGGCTGGTGAGGCTGTCCTGGTACGCCATGTGGTAGGAAGCTTCCACCACGGCGACGATGAGGATGAGCGCGGAGGTACCGAGATAGAACGTCGCGAATCCAAGGCCGCTAGGTCGCACGGCGGACAGGCCTAGGAACGCGGGGACCAAGGCCCACGCGAACGAGCGCCCGGCTTGCGTCGGTCCCAGGAGCTGGCCGGCCGCCAGAAGCCCGGCGGCGACGAAGAAGGCGAGTAACGCGGGGTCCGCCAGCGACGTCCACGCGAACAGCCAGCGCGGCAGGAGCGGGGTGTGTAGCAGTGCCACCGTCGGCAGACGTGCTTCGCGGTCGAGGATCGTTACCAGCGCGACCTGTCCCAGAATGGCCGCCAAGCGGACCAGCCCGGGTGGTGTCAGGAACCCCCGTTCCGCGGTGAGGGCTAGGGCCGCTAGGTTCAGCGGCAGGAGGACCCCAATGGCCTGGAACACGACATGGTCCCGCTCGAGTCCGTGCCCGGCGGCCACCTGCAGCAGCGTGCGGTCGGCGAGGGTTAGCACCAGCAGAGCGAACAACAGCCGGCTGCGGTGGAAGCGCCAGCCCAAGAGCACGCCGGCACCGAAGACGGCGTAGGGATAGAACGGTGCGATCGGGGCGAGCGCGGTTTGCAGCCATTGCGTGTGCGTGTAGAGCAGCGCCGCGAGGAGGATCGGCGCCTCTGGCAGACCGTACGAAACGATCTTCCAGAGCGCAGCGTACGTGGCGTCCGTCTGCAGTGGCGCGGCTCGCGGCACGGTGCCGTGACTCCTCGAGGGTGTAGGCGGTCGCCGCACGTCGCCAACCCGCGGCGGGCACTGAAGGGTACGCCGAACCGGCTCGCGGTCAACCGTCGGGTTGCGTGCGGCGCAGGCGGTTGGTGATATTTTCCCCGCCGCGGCGGTATCGTCTAGGGGACTAGGACGGAGCCCTCTCAAGGCTCAAACACGGGTTCGAATCCCGTTACCGCTATTCCCGACCGGAGCCGCCCCCATCGTCTAACGGTTAGGACACCACTCTTTCAAGGTGGGAACAGGGGTTCGATTCCCCTTGGGGGCAGGGAAGGGCACAGTGTAGGGCCGATAGCTCAATTGGCAGAGCAACTGACTCTTAACGAGCTCGGTGGGTGTCCGCCGAGTTCCGCGCAAGTCCGCCGTGATCCCGCAACGTCCGTTTCCGACGACACTTCCGTCCGCGTCGTGTCCGCCCACGTCCTTAGGTGTCCGCGCGCGCTCCACTGAAACTGCCCGCATTTTTGCCCGCTATGATTGCCCTTAAATAGAGCCGGGACTTGACGGCGGCCGCCACTTCTCGTCAGAGCTCAAGACTGTGGCTCCGAGCCGACCGGCGGGTGGGCCGCACGTGAGCCCTCGCATTTTCATCGGCCCTTGCAAATGGTGGTACTTCCCGAGGAGCGTCGTGACTCTCCTGACCAGCGCCAGCGGCACTGATGCGGCACGAGGCCGCTGCGGTGCCTGAAACTAGCGCGCACCTCGGCTTCGTAGGAAGACACCATGAAGCATCCGCCCGTCCAGATAGCGCTCGTGATTCTCGTAGGTCCAATCTTCCTGGCGTGTGCTGCAGCAACGCAGACCGCCGAACATCCGAGGTCCGTCGGTGCGTCCAGCCCATCGTCCCTGTACGAAGAGATCTCCAAAGTGGACCGCGCTCTGTCCGAGGCGTTCAACGCTCATGATCTGAACGCGCTCATGTCATTGTTTACCGAGGATCTCGAGTTCTACCACGATGCCGGTGGGCTACAGTCCTACACCCAGGTGAGGGACGGATTCGGCGGTCTCTTTTCCAAGAATGACGGTATACGTCGAGACGTGGTGGCGGGAACGCTCGAGGTCCATCCGATCAGAGGATACGGCGCAATAGAGGTTGGGGCGCATCGGTTCTGCCATGACGAGAACGGGCGTAGGGACTGCGGCACCTTCAAGTTTCTTCAGGTGTGGCGAAGCGAGGCTGGGAAGTGGAGGATTACGCGAGTCGTCAGCTACGGTCATTAGGGAGAGTGACGTAGAGATCACGTGCCGTCGCGTCTGCGAACCCTGCGAGCGCTAGATCTCAATCGCCCAGGACTCGAACGCCCAGTCTCTTGATCCGTAGTCAGGCTGAGCGGCCCACGGCCCGAAACCTAGAAGCGGACGAAAGCGAAGGAACGAGGGTGAATCCCCGCGAAGAGCCCCCGAAACGTGGGGGCCAAGGCCAGCAGGTCCTAGTGGTCGGGGGCACTCGGGGCACCGGACTTCTCATCGTTCAGTTGCTCCTTCGGGACGGCTACCACGTTCGCGTCCTGGCCCGGAACCCGGCTCAGGCGTTGGCGCGCCTCGGCTCTGCTGTGGAGGTCATCCCGGGCGCCCTCACCAGGCCCGAGACCCTCTCGCGTGCCGTGCAGGGCGTCACTCACGTCATCTTCACGCTGTGGAGGTCATCCCGGGCGCCCTCACCAGGCCCGAGACCCTCTCGCGTGCCGTGCAGGGCGTCACTCACGTCATCTTCACGGCCGGAGTTGCCGTCGGCCCCGCGCGCGAGAAGCTGATCATCGCCACGGAGTACGAGGGTGTACTGCAGACCCTGGCGGCCGCTCGTGAGGAGGGCTTCAGCGGCCGGTTCCTCTACATGACGTCCATTGGAGTCACGAGAGGTTCACTCACCGGCGCGCTCCTGAACCTTGTCAAGGGAAACACGCTGCGTTGGCGGCGGCGGGTCGAGGAAGAGCTCCGCGCGAGCGGCGTTGACTATACGATCATCCGCGCAGGCTTCCTGCTCAACAGCCCCGGCGGTGGGCGCGCGGTCGAAGTGAGTCAAGAAGCTCACCCCCTGGCTCCGAGGTACAGGATCGCCCGTGCGGACGTGGCCGAGACGTTCGTCGAGGCACTCAAGCGTCCAAGCACATCGAGAACCACGTTCGACGTCGTCTGGGGCCCGGGTTCACGCCGGGAGGCGTGGGACGTGCTCTTTGGCCGGCTGAAGCGGGACGCTTGACGCGCCACCGTAGCTCAGTGGTAGAGCTCTCGATTCGTAAGCGCACACGGCCAGCGTCAGTTCGCGCTGGCTGTTGTCATTCCAACGAGTTAGCGGAGTCGAGCGCCAGTCAGCACCGGCCAGCAACGCCCCCGTTGGCACCACCATTGGCACCACGGTGTGGCGCTGTATCGCGCCCCTTACAGGGCGCCTACCAAAGGGGCTTCCCCTGCCGATCACGCCACCACATGTACGCCCCGACTATGGCTCCAACCGGCGAAAGAATCGCCATCATGGGAGGGATCAGCGCCCACGCCTCTGCTTTGGTGGAATGCTCTAGGAAGAGAGCGCCGACCGGGTTCCAAAATACCCCCAAGGCGAGGCCTACCGACCCGTAGATGATAGCGGCGAGCGTGGCCCCGGTGACCATCCATCCGAGCACGTGACTCCGGAGTGGCCGTAGCAAGAACGCAGCGGTACCGGCAAAGATCGCTGCAACGAAATACGAGGCGGGCACGACGAGCAATACTGCGAAGTACGTCATCCAGGGAACTTCAAGAGGCCGACGCTTGAAGAGATCAACGAGGTTGACAATACCGAGGAGGCCCAAGGGAATCGCGGCGATGAACGTCAAGCCCAACGCCGCAAACAGGGCCATAACTAGGTCTTCGCGATAGCGGCTCGCCGAGTAGGACACTGAGGGTCTGAGTCGCGCCGTGGCGCGCCACCTCATGGGCGAGCGGCACTCGGGCCAACTGGCAGAGGCTCCGGTGAAGCGAGGTCGACCTTCGGAAAGGTTTTCAGTTTTGTGATTGCACGAAACAGGGCCTCTCCTGTGCCATCACTCCGTATGCGCACGTAGTAGTATCCACCTCGATCGACATGCTCTCCGCCGATCACCTCACCCCCGACCGCGTCGACCGCCTGCTGTCTCTCGCTCTGGGTTGCGTCTTCCTTGAATGCGAGCACGATGAGATTCCGGGGGAAAGGCACACCCCACTCAGGGGACGAGCGGATCATGTTCTCAGGCGCGTGGAGCTTGTCCCAAAGGGCTCGAGGGACCGAGTCCGGCGGTAGGGCGGGGACGCGCGGCTGTTGCCCGGCCATCTGCTGACCCGTTGTGTGCGGCTGCGCCTGATCAAAGTCCGGATGGGCACCATCAGACGGTCTTGAACAGCCGAGCATCGCAAGCCAAATCAGCGCAATGAAGGCCCTTTGGGCAAGGACTCTATTCAACGAGCATTCATCCTTCCACGACACGTGCCTGGCGGACCGGGCAATTGCAACACAGGGCGCTCCAAGAATCACCAGAGCGCGGCAACCAATGCGCGAATGCTGTCAGGGCGGAAACCCGTGCCGGTCGCGCGAATCAGGTGCCACCAGTACACGACGGCCTCGCGAGCGCCCCGCGTGTAGCCCCCAATCTGTGCGTAGGGCAACGATCGGCCGACCTGCGGTGTCACTCACCACGCCGACCAGAGCCGGAGGGACGTCCGGCGATTGAGCCTCGAGTAGCGCGAGGCTCAGCAACAGACTGACGAGGGTGGCGACGAATCGAGTCATAGTGGCCATTCTAAGTCCTCCGAGCCCTACTGATACCAAACTCTTACCTATCGCCTGAACCGTTCAAACTGCAATCACGTGTGCGGGCGAACCGCTAGGACCAGCGCTATGACGGCCATTACCAGAGCAGCGAAGGCGACAAGGAGTGCGCGGCGCGCTAGGGCATCTCAGGCTCGTCGAGGGCGCCCGGGAGCCAGACGCTTCACGGCGTCGCGCGTGTTCGGGACGTAGAGGCCGGCACGAGCCAGCACGGCGGCCGCCGACGACGGTTCCTCCCGAAGCAGGCCTAGAAGCACATGCTCTGTACCGACGTAGTCGTGGTTGAGATCACGTGCCTCGACCATAGCGAGCTCAAGCACTTTTTTGGCGCTATCGGTATAGGGAAGGTCAGGACCGGCGGCCTCACCTACTACCGGGCTTATGGTCGCGGACGCCATTTGTCGGAAGAGGGCGTCCGGATCGACATCGAGATCTTTGAATACGGCGCTACAGATGGTTCCGGGGTGGCGCACCAGGCCGAGAAGCAAGTGTTCAGGGGCGACTTGGCCGTGCCGAAACGCCGCCGCCTCTTCACGTGCTCGCTGCAGAGCGCGCCGGACCTCATTGGTGAAGTTGTAGCCGGGCATATGTCACTGGAACTGTGGAGACGCCACGCGACCCATATTTAGGCCGGTCGGCCTAATTCTGTAAACCGACCTCAAATCTTGCGCAAAGGTAGCGAAGGGTCCGGCCGACGGCTGTGAGCTCATTCACGCCGTAGACTCGACCTCCCCGGGAGCTCTTCTGATTAAGAGGGAGTCCCCGGAAGCGGACGTTGACGGAAGATCACGGAAAACGAGCACATCCAAGCCGGCAGACCGGAACAAGACGGAATGAACCCACCCGATGACGGACCGAAAGTAGTGGGATTTGTGGTGGGACCGACCAACCCGTTCTCCACGACCTTCGGAGGCTGGCGGGGTCGGTGCTCACCCACGGTCACGCACGCCATTTGACCTCTGTTGCGCAACAACCTCGCCAGCCACCGCCGGCCAGCGACGCCCGCGCTGTTGCAGCCGTTGTGACAAGAGCGGTTCACGGTCGAACATCGCGGCCGCGCCTCTAGCGGCTCAGTTGAGTTTGAACGTCGCCCGCAGGAACTCTTTGACAGCTCGAAGAGCCGCCGCGGAGGCAGCCGGGTTGTAGGCAACGTGGACCCCGCGCTCGACACAGGGATCCGCATAGGTGAACGGCTGCCCAGTCCCGGCGTTGATGACGAGACCCCTGGGCTCTTCCTTCAGGGTACAGCGGCGCGTGGTCTGCGCTCGCGGCCACACCGTTGGTGCCGTGGGGAACAGGGGATTATCGAACACGTGGTGGGCATCTGGATACTCAGTGAGCTGCACATCCTTGCCGACGGCCCGCAGGCGCTCGACATACACCCGACAGGGTGTCACGGGGACATAGTCGTCGGCGTCCCCGTGAAACAGACGAATCGGCTTGTCGCTCACGTCGGTATCGTCGATATAGCTGGTGTTGCAAGGAGCGTATAGCGGAACGTAGGCAGCAAACTCGACCCCGGGCGGCCCGTACGCGCGCTGGAACCTCCTCAGGCTGGCATAAAGCGCGATTTGCCCCCCGCGTGAGCCGCCGAGAATGGCAATCCGCGTCGGGTCGATTCGTGGGTGTGCGGCCAGGACGGCGAGCGCACGGTACACATCGTAGATCATGGTCAGGCGGCCGAGCTGTTCTTGATCCTCAACCGTCGACGCGATGCCGCGCGCGGTGAAGCCGTCGATGAGGAACGTTGCGATACCGAGGCTGTTCAGCTCTTGGGACCAACGGTCGTAGTTGGCGCCGATACCCCCGGACCCGTGCACGATCACGATTGCCGGCAAGCGCTCGGTACCGAGGCGCGGAATCCGCAACTCGCCGGCGATCGTCACGGACTTGCCGTCGTGAGCGCCGGTCAGGATCTGTTCATCAATCAGCGTCTTCGTCTCGATCGAGTAAAGCTCGATGCGCGCGACTTGCGCGTCGCACCGCTCCGGGCGGAAGTAGAGGAAGGCCACGCTCGACGCGATCGAGAGGGCGAGGCTTGCAAACGCGGATGGAAGCTGCGTGGCCGGTCCTTGGGGAAAGAGGTGTCGTCGCGCGACCCCTGATGCGCGTGCAAGTGATAGGCGCCCCAGTCGCTCGCAGACTTACAAGACCCTCCAACTGTGGTCAAGGGCGGGGCTAGGCTCTGCGGTCGTCACGGCGCGCCAGTGCAAGTCGGACCGGCGGTCACCCGCCGAGGCACCGCGATGTGCGCTTGGTCATACGACCTCCCTGACCATGCGGTGATCTGCTCGCCGGTCCACGTTCGGAGGGTTAGGAAGACGCCGACCGCCTGGCGGATTTGACCCTCGATCTCAGCGAAGCAGCGCCGGACCGGGCCCAACGCTTTCTGGTTCGCGTAGCGGAAAAACGCCGCCTGCTCGTCGGAGTTCTTGCCCGGTTCCGGCCGATATGGGTTAAGCCCCTCAGGCGAGAGGTAGAGCTGGAGAGGTAGAGCTGGGCGATTCCTGCTCGGCCCAGGAGCCAGCGCCGGACATCCTCGCAGACTGAGCGGGCGACCTCGATACTCCCGCAGAACAGGGCAAAGGTACGTTGGGGATAGCGCCATCGTAGCCGCTCGTCAGCTTCGACAAAGGTCGCGCGTTCGCTGGTCGGTTTCGTGGAAGAATCCGTGACCTCCAACGCCATCGAGTCGGACGCTGCGCGATAGTCGATGACCAGGGCGTAGCGCCCAGGGGGAATGTGGAGTTCGCGCGACGTGGACGCAGGACCAAACGCCGTCGGGCACAGCCCCATGGGTGCGGACACGCCGAAAAACGTCAGACGCAGGGTGTCCGCGCGCTGCGTGAACGCGTGGTCGATGCCGAAACCGAGGCACGAGTACTGACGCACAGTCTCCAGAGTAAGGACGAGCGTCGGGGGTCTCCCGGCCAAGATCTGTTCGTGCGCCGTCAATCGTACCCGTTCGATAGGCAAGAGTGACGCGAGGTGTGCCTTCCAGATCAAGTCATGAACAGCAGCTATGAGGGCAGTATCTGCGGTTTGGAAACGGACGTCGACGTGGCCGAACTCTATTGCTGTAACGCGAATGTCGAGACGAGTCAGACGATTCTGAAAGCGAACCCGGTGCGCGAATACGACTACGTGCCGCGGCGGGGAGGTGGTGGATGGGTAGGGTGAAAGTTGCAACGCCTCCCGGGAGATGCGCTCGATCTCGGGAGCACCGAACCCTTCCTGCACGAGCGCACCAATGCTCCGGAGCAGGTCCGCGAGCGGTTCGCCCCAGTAGACGGCGTGGGCCACTGCGGTGTCTGCCGGGACCTGAGCAGTAGGTGGGCTCGGTGTCGGTAACCCTGTCACCGCCACGAACACCAGACCGCCGATCACGTTTCGGAGCATAGTGAAGTGCGAGCCTCTGAATTGAGGTCGAGCCTTGGTCCGGCGTCGGGCTTCAAGAGAGACGATAGGCGACCCGAATGTCACACACGTGGGGGTGGTCAATGAGTTGTTGTAGTGACAGATGGTGGCTGTAGCTCAGTCGGTTAGAGCGCTGGACTGTGGCTCGAAGACGACCGGTGGTGGTCAACGCTGGTCGTGGCATTTTCAACGCCCCGAGCGCCGGCCATCGCTGGCCAGCAACGCCCCCGTTGGCACCACCGATGGCACCACAGACCTCCGGATCGCGATTCCGGTCAGGCCGAATTCGAGCCCGTGTAGGAAGCCCGGTCTCTCAGTCGGCTCCGTCGCACACGACGCCCATACCTGCAGCCGCTGCGGCCAGAGGGCCATAGCCGAGCCACCGGGCACTGGTGAAAGGAACGGGCTTCCGAGGGAACGATGACGCCACTCAATCGTACACGCAGAAGAAATGCGTCGTGGTCGGCGGGAGCCCTGCAAGCAAGCGCCAGGCTTCCAGCCACTCGGCCTGGGCGTCCGGTGAGCGAGGGTCGAGCGCAATCCCCTGCCGGTAGTGGTGGATTGCCCGGCGCCGGGCCTCCGGTGCGGCCGTCGCGTACACCGCCGAGTCCGCGTAATTCCTGCCCGCACCGGCGGCGAGCGCGACGACATCCGCGTACCCGTTCGCTACCAACAAGTGCACCTCGGCAGTCATCCCTGAATCAAGGACCGATCGAAGCAACTGCTCTCCCACCGAGCTAACCCGTCGGGACGGCTCCTCACCGCCGCCACACATGCCGGTCATATTGAAGCCCAGGCGCAGCAGTGCCAGCGTCGCGAGCTGTCCGGTCCGGCCCGCGGAGTCCAGCCGCCGCGCTTCGTCGAGCCACGTGTGCGCATAGTTCTCGCCGCCGCCGAGCTCGTCATGGACGAACCGTGCACCGAGCGGGCTTAGGGCTCGGCGAGCCGCGCCGCCGCTCTCTTGTGCGAGGACGAATACGAGTGGCCGACTGCCCAGCACCTGGTCGGCTGCGAGCAAGGCCGCCGCGCGATGGGGCGCGTCGAGTCCACGACTTGCCGTGATCCAATCACCTAACCCTGAGCTCAGCAGGGTGTCGACCCCTCGCGCCCGCGCACGGGCGCTGTCAGGAGGGGCGCTGGTGTACGCACCCTCCGCGGCCGCAAGGACCGCAAGCAGTCGGTCGACGCGGCTTCGGTCGAGGCCGGAGAGCTGTGCCGCTTCGGCGGCGAGCGCCGACACCTTCTTGTCCGCGGCCCTTTCCTCGGCGACTACTGGACTGAATGAGCCCACTCCGGCAAATGGCAGAAACGCGCAGGCCAGCACTCGGGCAGCGCGGTGAGAGAGGCCCTTGTCATACGCGCTCACTGCCACGGTGGAGTCGGACTGCCACCGTCCAGCCACGTGCCAATGGGCCGACCCGAAGAAGTGGAGGCCGAGGCGCATGACATCGGGGTCCAGAAACCGGAAGATGGCTGCACGCCGGCTCGTGTCCGCCAGAAGCCGGGTGTCCAAAGCATTCGGCGCCGGGTGTATGGGCCCGAGCACCTGGGTTAGGGCTTCCCGCGTCTGCGCCGCCAGTGCGCGACCGGCCAGCGAATCCCTTGCGGGGGTTTCCACCCAGATCGCACCCAGACGACATTGATCGTCGATCAGCCGCGAATCCTCGGCGAGGGGAAGCGAGAGAGACGGCGGTGCCGCGGGAGGATAGAAGTAAGCGTAGCGGATGACGGGCGTGCTGTCAGCGAGGATCGTCCGTTCGATCGCCATCGCGCACCAGCGATCGTCGTTCTCGAGCACGAGGCGACGCTCAAAGCGCACGAGTCTGTCGGTGGGATGTGCTCGCCGCCACGCCGCGGGTGTCGTGCTGGCGCGCAGTGCGGCTAGCTCTTGGACGACGGCGACCGGGAACGTGCGAGCACCAGTGTCCGAGGAGCTCCGAGCGAGCAGTGCGGTAGCGCGCTGCGCGATGTCTCTGTTAGCCCCGTTGGTGGTCAAGGACAGCCCGCAAGCGAGCAAGGCCAGGTGGCAGCGCAAAGGGTTCATGCTCCTCATGCTCGGCCAGCGCATCGGGGGCTCCTCGAGGGTCGTAGGTGGAGTCGTGCTATTAGCGAATATTATCCCCGACGTCCACCGCCAGGCGGAGCCGCAGCGCGGAGGATAGCACCAAGAGAGGTCCGACCAGCATTGTTGCGAGGCGTGCCGCAGCGTCGCTTGGTGCAGCTGACTCCTAACGAGCTCGGTGCGTGTCCGCCGAGTTCCGTCCGAGTCCGCCCCGATCTCGCAACGTCAGCTTCCAAGACCACTTCCGGCCGCGTCGTGTCCGCCCACGTCGGTGCGCGTCCCGCTGAAACAGCCCGCATTTTTGCCCACCAGGCTATCACTGATGTAAGTGGTCCGGAAGCCAATCTCGGGTTCTCGGCAACCAAGAGAGTGCGGCGGTGCGCATCACTGCGGGTCGCGCTCTGGTCGCCGAAGCCAATCGAGACCCGTTATCGTACACCCAAGATTCGCGACGACTCTCATGGAGCAGATCTCGGTGCTTTGCGCTTCAAGTCCGATCGTGAACCGTGAAAACCGTCCAGCGTACGTCGTGTCGCAGGCGCTGGACTACTCATCTCGCTCTTGAGCGGACCTCGGTCGCCTGCCCCTGCGCGCGTCGAGCAACGCCCTCGTTCGGATCAGGGTCTGCTGCCGGCGCTCATTGACGATGGAGTCCCTCTTCTCAAGTTGACCGCCGTCGCCCTCCTCCTGTCGGGCATCTTCGCCATCTTTCTGGCCGCACGTCGAGAGTTCCTTCCCCATGACGTCGCCTACCTCGGGCTCAGCGCGCGCCAACTGTGTGTCCTCGCCGATTGTCGCATCGTCCGCTTCATGTTTCACGACCGCGTAGCGTTCGGTGGGACCCTGATTTCCGTTGCCATACTCTACCTGTGGCTGGCCGAGTTTCCGCTCCGAGACGGGGCCCGGCGCCGGGCTCGTACCTGAAGGCAAAGGAGGATCGCGAATGGCGGTGAAAGCGCGCGCTCAGCAAATTGTGTATGCGGTACCGGGCGACGGACTGGAGGCCGCAGCGGCAGGTTCAGAGGTCAGTGGGCGAAGAGTTCGAGGGACACGTTGGGCGCCACCCGAGGGCGTGTGCTTGACCACACCCTTGAGTTCCGGAGAGCGGCTGCTTCGTGCAGTCGACGTCGCGGCCATCCTCAGCGTGTCCCCAAAGCGCGTCTACGAGCTCGGCATACCTGCCGTGCGATTGTCATCTCGCTGCCTGCGATGGCGCTGCACTGAGGTCGAGCGCTGGCTGGAGAGAAGGAGGGTCCCGCCGTGAGGCCTTATCGTCGCCGTGGTCACGCCACCTATGAGGTCGACGTGCGTTGGCGGGGCTACCCGCGGCTGCGCCTCGCTTGCGGTACGACCAGCAAGCCGCGCGCCACCGCCATGAGCCGGACGCTCGCCGCCCTCCGCGATGCGGGGCGGCGCGATCTTCTGGGTCTGCTCGCCCAACATCGGCTGCGGCTAGCCGACGTCCACGATGCTTTTCTCTGCGACCCAGGCGCGCTCGAACATCTGAAGGCCAAGGCCGTGAGCCCACGCTTGGGCGAGTTGGTCGAGCGCTGGTTGGCTTGGGTCGCGTCTCCCGCAGGCGTCAGTCCTCGCACCCGACGAAAGTACTCTGAGAAGACATGCAGGCAGTACGAGGGAAGCTGGAACGGGTTCTTCTCGGTATTGGAGCACGGGCGCGATGCCCGGTTAACCGACCTGAGTCGCGGCTTTGTCCTCGATTACCGTCGCTTGCGCGCACGAGCGACCGGCGGGAAGCGGCGAAAGGAAGTCCTGGGTGTGTCAGTCAGCGCGGCGACTTTGAACCGCGATTTCGCTGCCTTAGGCGCTTTCCTGACTTGGTTGAGAGACGTCGAAGGAGTCACCGTCGAGCGGCCGCCACTACCGCGTGAGCGAGAGTCGAGTGGGCGTGAACGCTGGCTGTCTGCTGAGGAGTTGGCGGCGTTCCAAGGTGCTTGTCCGCATGATTGGTGGCCCTTCTTCGCGACACTGTTCTATACCGGAGCACGGTTGGGAGAGGCGCAGGGACTACGTGGCGCTGATGTATCGGTGTCGGCAAGGCGCATCTCTATCCACGAGGCGGACCGGCGTCTCAAGACTAAGGAAGCGGTGCGCGACCTACCAATCGCCGAGCCCCTTCAACGAGCACTCGCGCAGCACCTAGCACGTCTCGGACCCGGGCCCAACAATCTCGTTTTCGCAGGCGACTTCCAACGATATGGCGTCATCCGGCACGTGTGGGACGCGACCTGCGCAGCAGCTAACATCTCTGGCGCGCGGCCGCATGACGCCCGGCACACGTTCGCCGTGCATGCCGCGCAGGCTGGGGTGCCGATCGTGCGAATGCAGAAACTTCTCGGTTCACGCCACCGCTACAATGACCCTGCGTTACATGAAGCATGCTCCGGAGGCATTTCTCGATGAAGACGCCGCGACCGTTGCGGCTCACCTGGCTGGTCGCAGGAATACGGTTGCGCAAGATCGTGGGACAAGCACACGCCGACATCGGAGAACTGGAAGTTGAGATGGACGCGGATGGACGGAAAGTGCCCGCATTTTTGCCCGCAGCGATCGACTCCTAGCTGTGTCTGCGATCTCGAAACCCTTGCGTAAGATCTTCGCGCTGACGATCTTCCGCGGCCCTGGGGCCGATAGCTCAATTGGCAGAGCAACTGACTCTTAATCAGTAGGTTCTCGGTTCGATTCCGAGTCCGCGCGCGGCGCCTTTCGCCGCGTCGTACACGATTGTGCACCTAGGGGCTCGTCCCCCATCTTCCAAGCGCTGGGCACAGGAGGCTCGGGAGATGGTCGCACGCGGGCAGCACCATACGGTTGAGCGGCGGCTGCTGGCGCCCCGCCGCAGCGACCTGGAACGTCGCATCGCCGAGCGGCGCCTGGAGCTCACCCCGCTCGATGAGGAGCGGCGCGAGCGGGCCGAGCGGCGACAGCTGACCGAGCGGCGCCGGCCCATTAGCCGGCGCCAAGGGGAGACCGCGCACCCCGACAGGTTCCTGGTGCTGGTGGTGAGCGACGAGGACGACGAAGCGCGGCGGGTGCGGGAGTTTCTGGACGGCGCCGCCCCGGACCGGTTCGGCGTGGCGGCGGCCGCACCGCAGTCGTCGCTCGCCCGGCTGGCGCGGGGCGGAGTCGATGTGGTGCTCCTCGCTCTGCCGCTCTCCGCCCGGCGCGGCTTCGCGACCTTCACCGAGCTGCGTGCGCTCGCGCCGAGCGTGCCGTTTCTGTTTCTCTCCGACTCTGACGATGAGGGCCACGGGCTCGAAGCCGTGCGCGCCGGGGCTCAGGACTTCCTAGTGAGAAGGGACCTCGACGGTGAGCGCCTCGCCCGCGCGCTACGCCACGCGATCGAGCGCAACCGGCTCCACGCCGCGCTCCTCGACCTCGCACTCGTAGATGAGTTGACGGGCTTGTACAACCGGCGGGGCTTCCTGAACCTCGCGACCAGGGATCTGCGCGTCGCGCGCCGCGGCGATGAGACGTTGCTCGTGTCCTTCGCCGACCTGGACGATCTCAAGCATGTCAATGATACCGCGGGTCACGCGGTCGGTGATCGCGCGTTGCGAGACGCCGCCGGCATCCTCCGGCAGACCTTTCGCGACTCGGACTTGGTGGCCCGGATCGGCGGCGACGAATACGCGGTGCTGGTGCGCCACGCTGAGCCAGAGAGCGCCGCCGTCCTCGCCGATCGGCTGAAACGTCACGTGCGCGAGTTCAACCGCCGCGCGGGGCGACCCTATCAGCTCTCCATCAGTCTCGGTTTCGCGGCGCACAAGGCGAGCACCCTGGGCTCGGTCGCCGGTTTGCTCGATCGGGCCGACCGCGCGCTCTACCGGGACAAGCGTCGGAAGCACCCGACTTCTTCCGCATAGGGTCTGGGTGTGAGGAGGGTTAGGAAAGGACGCGCGACTAGGGGGAGTGGTCATGCGCAGCGTTGAGGTCCCGTACCGGTTGATGTCTGCCGTCGAGGCACAGGTCTTACCTTTTCGTGGGCAAGTAAGGAGAGAACTCATATGAAGCCGTCGGCTGATCAATTGGCGCGTCTCAAGGCGTACTACGAGGCCAAGGTTGCGAGTGAGGTCGAAATCAACGCCGTCAAGCACAAGGTGCAGGAAGGGAAGGGCGTCTTCGTCGTGCTCGACGCGCGTTCGCGGGACGCATTCCGCGCCGGGCACATCCGAGGCGCTCTGAGCGTGCCGGTCGAGCAGGCCGCTGCCGCCGCCCGCGTATTGCCGGCAGAGCGCCAATACGTCACCTACTGCTGGAGCCACACCTGACACCTCTCAGCCCGGCTGGCTCTACAGTTGGTAGAGCACGGATTGTTCGCCCGAGAGATGAATGCGGGATGGGCCGAATGGCTCGACGAGAAGCTCCCCACCCATGCCACCGAGGCGGTGACGGATTTCTCCTGCAGTTGCTCCGACCCGTTGTAGCGGGGAGCGATGTCTCGAACTGAGCTGGGGCGGCTCCTTGTCGCCAGCGGCGCCGTGCTGGTGCTCGTGGGCCTTCTGGTGTGGTCCGGCGCGCTCGCGTGGTTCGGCCGTCTACCGGGCGACATCCGTGTTGAACGCGAGACGGTGCGGATCTACATCCCGCTCGCCTCGATGCTCGTCCTGTCCGTAGCGCTGAGCCTGCTGCTCGGCCTCGTGCGGCGGTTTCTCTAGCCGCCTGGAGCCTTAGACAAGCGCGACTGACGACGCGGCGACTCGCAGCCGTGCTCGCTAACCGACCGTTCCCCCGGATCGACATGCAGATCGCGCAGTCCCGGATCCCCGCAACCAGGAGCCCCAAAGTCTCGAGCATCTCGTCAGTGGCGGCGCGAGCGCGCTCTGGGGTTGCCAGGCGCACCCAGTTCTATTACCGGTACTCTGCATCCAAGGCGCCCAGCCTCTCCGGCCGCGGTGCCGGCCACACCACCCTCAACCGCAAAGGTGCGTACGCGCCCGTTACCGTGGCAGGAAGACGTGCTGCTCGCACCGTACACCACACTCGGGTTGGGCGGGCGGGCGCGCTACCTCGTCGAGTGCGGGAGCGAGGCCGAGATCCGCAGCGCGTTGGAGCAGGCGGCGGCGCGCCGCCTGCGCGTGCATGTCCTGGGTGGCGGCAGCAATGTGGTGTTCCGCGACTCCGGGTTCGCGGGCCTGGTGCTGCGCATCACGGTCGGCGGGATCGCGTTTCGCGAAGCGACCGCGCCCGAGGTCACCGCGGGCGCCGGGGTCGATTGGGACGCGCTGGTGTGCGGTGCGGTGGAGCGCGGCTGGACGGGCATCGAGTGCCTCTCAGGTATTCCGGGCACGGTGGGCGGTACGCCGATCCAGAACGTCGGCGCCTACGGACAGGAGATCGCGGAGACGCTCACGGACGTCACCTGCCTCGATCGGGTCACGCTCGAGCGCCGCACCTTCGGCGCCGCGGAGTGTGGGTTCGGCTACCGCGACAGCCGCTTCAAGAACCGCGATCGCGGTCGCTACGTCGTCTTGGAGGTGACCCTCCGCCTCAGACGCGACGCCCTGCCCAGCATTCGCTACCCGGAGCTCCAGACCGCCGTCGCTCAGACCGCCTCTCTGCACGCGCTCGCTCCCGCGGCCGCCGTGCGCGTGGTTCGGGAGACCGTGCTCAGGCTGCGCCGGGCGAAGTCGATGCTGCTCGATCCAGTGGATCCCAACGCTCGGTCGGCGGGCTCGTTCTTCATGAATCCCCTGCTCTCGGCTGCGGCGTTCGCCGAGCTCGAGCGGCGCTGGCTGAATGGGGGTGAGACAGCGGCGATCCCGAGTTATCCGGCGGAGGGCGCGATCAAGGTGCCGGCGGCCTGGCTCGTCGAGCGCGCCGGGTTCCCCAAGGGCTACCGTCGGGGCGGGGCGGGGGTCTCGAGCCGTCATGCGCTCGCGCTCGTGAACCTCGGTGGGACGAGCACTGAGCTCCTGGCGCTCGCCGAGGCGATCCGGAGCGGCGTAGCCGCGCGCTTCGGGATTCGCCTGGAATACGAGCCCGAGGTGGTGGGGTGAACCTAAGACGCACCCCGTTGGGCCAACCGCACTGAGTGGGGATCCCCCGCTGCGGCTACTTGGTCACCGCCACGTCCCCGATCGCGCTGATCAGGTCATTGAAGTCATACGGCTTCATGACCGAGGGCTGGCCACATTCGTCGAGGAAGCGGCGGGTCTCGTCGCGAGCGCGGTCGCCCGTGACGAAGACGAAGCGCTGCGCGATTTGTGGCCGTTGCTCGCGCAGCTGCTCGTACAGCGCGCGCCCACCGAGCCGGGGCATTTGGAGATCCGTGACCACGGCGTCGAAGCGATCGCTGGCCGGGCCGAGCCGCTCGATCGCCTCGAGGCCGTTCTCGACGGCTACCACCTCGTGCCCTTCGCGCTCGAGCAAGAGGCGCATCGCCTGGCGATTCACCGCGTCGTCGTCTACGACGAGGATGCGGAGCTTCGGGAGCGATGGCGTCGCGGCCGTGGCGCGCGCCAGCGGGGCGAGGACGCTCTTCTGTAGGGTGACGACCACCTCGGCCCCGCCGCCGGTCCGCGGGCGCAGCCGCAGCGTACCACCCGAAGACTGGGCGAGAGCGCGCGCCAGCGCGAATTCGATCTCGCCGCCGCCCGCGCTCTGGGTAAACCGGAACGGCGTCACTAGCCGCTGCTCGGCCTCGACCGATAGCGGCGTGCCCGAGTCCCACAGGGAAATCGTGAGGGCCGACCCACTGTCGCTCACCGCGACGCGGAGCACGCGCGGCGGCTGACTGTCGCGCAGCCGCCGCAGGGCGAAGTCCAGGAGCTTCATCAGCATCTCGGTGAGCTGCGCCATGGGGCACGCGACCATTGGCAGGTCATGGGGAATGCTCCGCACCAGCTTTACGCCCAGTTCCTTGAGCGTCCCCTCGCGTTCGGCCAGCACGCCGTTCAGCACGATGGCGCAGTCCGACGGCTCCGCCGCCCCGATGGGATGCTGGGCGAGCTCGAGGAAGTGCTGGGTGATCTCTGCCGCCCGCCGCACTTCGCCGTGCAGCATCATCAGCGCCCGGGCGCGCTCGGGGTCGAGCGGGCTGCCGTGCAGCAGGTCCGCGAGCGCCCCGATCGCGGCGAGGCGGTTGTTCAACGCGTTTAGCACGTTCGCGGAGCCTTCGTCGAGCACGACATGCTGTATTTCGGGCGGGGAGAAGCGCGCGGAAGGTAGCGGCGGGGCGAGGTGCGGCGCGGCGGCCGCGCGCTGCGCGGCGCGATGCCGCCCGATCAGCACGCCGATGAACGCACCGACCAAGCCGCCGAATCCGAATGCCACCCACAGCTCCATGAGCCACCAATCTAGTGCAGGCCGACGGGACGCGCCGCTCACCAGGGCGCGGGTGAGGCACCCACGTGCAGCACCGGTTGACCCTCCCGCGCAGCGATTCTAGCTTTCTGCGCGCGCCCTGGTGGTGAAACTGGTAGACACGCTGTCTTGAGGGGGCAGTGCCGTAAGGCGTCCCGGTTCGAATCCGGGCCAGGGCATCCGGTTTGCCTCCACACCACGACGGCCAGCGCCCGCCGCCGCTGGCCGTCGTGTCGTGAAGGACCCGCGCGCGGCTCGGCGCTTCTCTCGGTGCGAGACGTTCGGCCTGTCCGCGATAGCGTTGCACGAGCAGCCGGAAGGGTTTCAAAAAGGAGCGAGCCACGGTGACGCTTGTCTCGCCCGGGCCTGTGAGATGGGTCAGCGGAGGCGCGGCGTAGGTGTCACGCCCCAGCCGACTCGAGGTTGGGATCACCGAGGCGACGGCGCTCTACGAGTCCTGGCTTGCGCACCAGGTTCCCCTCATCAAGCATGACCTCGATCTGAAGCACCGCGCGATGGCAGCGGGGAGCTTCCCCTTCCTGCGCGCGACCTACTACCGATGGGCCCAGACGTGGCAGGCGATCGTCGGCGACGTCGCCGGGGCGCCGCGCGTCCTCTCCGTCGGCGACCTTCACGTGGAGAACTTCGGCACCTGGCGCGACGCCGAAGGGCGCCTCGTGTGGGGCGTGAACGATTTCGACGAGGCGTGGCCACTGCCCTACACCAACGATCTGGTGCGCCTCGCCACCAGCGCCCTCATCGCGATCGGGTACCATGATATGGCCATCGAGCCCAAGCACTCGGCGGCCGCGATGCTCGAGGGCTATCGCGACGCCCTGGACGCGGCCGGGCGCGCGTTCGTGCTGGCCGAGCACCATACGGCGCTGCGCGAGATGGCGGTCCACCGGCTCCACGATCCGGAGACCTTCTGGGGCAAGCTCGAATCGCTGCCGACCGTGCGAACTCAGGTGCCGGGTGCGGTGATGGTCGCGCTGCGACGCGCGCTCCCCGAGCCCGGCCTCGAGACGCGGATCGTGCATCGGGTGGCAGGGCTCGGGAGCCTCGGCCGTCAGCGCTTCGTCGCACTCACCAGCTGGCGCGGCGGCAGGATCGCGCGTGAGGCAAAGGCCCTGGCCCCGTCGGTCTGCACCCTGGCGGAGACGGGCCGGGGCTCGACGCTCTCCTATAGCCTCGTCATGCAGCGTGCCGTCCGGTGGGCGCTCGGGGGCCGGCCGCAGAGGATCTACTACCAGGATCTGCTACGCCGTGGGGTTCGCTGCCCCGACCCCTGTGTCGCCGTGCGCGGACCCTGGTTGCTGCGCCGGCTCGCACCGGACTGCTCCCGAATCGCCCTGAATGCGCTGCCACGCAAGCGCGACGAGGCACGGCTGCTCTACGCCATGGGCTGGGAAACCGCCAACGTGCACCTCGGCACGCCGCGCACACACGCGGTGCGCGCCGATCTGAAGCGTCGCGACAAGCACTGGCTGTACGAGGCCGCGAGCCGCATGGCGGACGCCGTCGGGCACGACTGGCGCGAGTGGAGGCGCGCGCATGACTGACGCGGCCCAGGCGGGAGCGCTTCGCCCCCGCTAGATCCCCTGTGGCCGGTTGCGCGTCTAGCCGGGGCGCAGCGTCTCCGAGCGCGCCGGCTCCATCTCCACCCGGATGTTGCGCCACTGTCCTTGGCGGAACCGCAGGACGCTCAGCGCGCAGCGCGTCATGTGGCCCAGCAGGATGGCCGTCCAGATGTCCGCGGGGCGCAGATCCCGCGTCGCCTGGAGCAACGCGCAGAGACCGAGCGGGACCACGATTTGGGACGCGATCGAGATGTAGAGTGGCGAGCGGGTGTCGCCCGTGCCCTGGAGTCCCCCCGTGTACGTGAGCGCGACGGTGACGAACAAGCCCGACACACTGAGGAAGCTGAGGAGTTGGACCCCGAGGCCGACCACCACGGGATCCGTCATGCCGAACAGCCCGAGCAGGGCGCGCGGGATCGAGAGGAACAGCACGCCGATCGCGGCTGCGAGACCGACGCCGAGCCCCGCCGCGACGTGCACGCCGTGCACCGCGCGCTCGGGGTGGCGCGCCCCGAGGTTTTGACCCGCGACCGTGGCGGCAGCCCCCATCAACCCCACCGATGTCCAGGTAATGAAGGAGAACAGCTCGGTGTAGCCCACGGCGTAGGCGGCCTGCGCCTGGGCGCTCTGCGCGAGCGAGCCAACGAAGCGGAGCAGCAACACGCCCGCGACGTTCATCGCGATCCCCTGGACGCCGGTGGGAAGGCCGAAGCGGAACAGCGCCCGGATGACGCCCCAGTCGGGCCGCCAGTCCATGCCGCGGTGCCACACCACCGCCAGCCGCCCCGAGAACAGCAAGTACGCCGCGACGCCGCTCACGACGATGCCGGCCACCGTGGTGCCGACGGCGGCACCGGCGGTTCCGAGCCGGGGAAAGGGTCCGAGGCCCGTGATAAACGCCACGTTGCACGCGATGTTCAACGCCGTGAGGAGAATCCCGAGGCGCAGCGGCGTGCGCGCGTCGCCCGCCGCCCGCAAGGCTCCGCCCACCATGAAGAAGAGCAGCATCCCGAGGCTGCCGACAAACATGATGCGGAGGAAGGGCAGCGCCTCGGCGCGCACCGCTGGCGCGGCGTGTACGACGCCGAGGAGTGACGGCGCCAGGATCCACCCGAGTGGGGCCAGCAGCAATCCCCACAGCGCCACCGCGGCAAGGAAGGCCTGGTAGACGGTACGATTAACCTTCTCGGGGTCGTTCGCCCCGGCGAACCGCGCCACCAGAACGGCCATCCCGCTGAACACCGACATGACGAACGCGATGACGACGATGAAGATCTGGATGGCGACGCCGATCGCGGCGTTGCCGGCGTACCCTACGAAGTGACCCACCAGGGCGTGGTCTACCACGCCCTGGAGCCCGCCGATGAGGTTCTGCAGCATGGTGGGCCAGGCGAGCATCCAAACGGCGTGGGGGATCGGGCCCTCGACGATGGAACGGTCGAGGGGCTTACTTGCGCCGCTTGCCATCGAGGCTCCACGGGCCTGGCCCGGCTGCGGCCGTGTCAGGGATCGTGCGGCACCGCTCCAGCAGGCGAGCATCGCCCAGGCGGACCGAAAGCCCGGCGAAGCCGGCGGTGGGCCCGCGCCACCGCAGCTCGTCCACATCGCGGAACAGCGGCGCGTCGGTCCTGAGCGTTGCCAGATTCTTGAATAGCAGCGCTCGGTCGCGGTCCGCTCCCAGTACGGCGGGCGGGAAGTCCTCTATCACGCCGTGGCGGTTCAGGAGCCGCGCCGCCGTGACGGCTCCGATCCCCGGAATGCCGGGATAGCCGTCCGCCGCGTCGCCCACCAGAGCGAGGTAGTCGGGAATCAGCCCGGGCTCGACGCCGAACTTATCGCGTACCGCCGCCGCATTGCGGATCTGCTGTCCCCTGCGGTCGACCTGCACCACGCGATCGCCGTGCACACACTGCGCGAGGTCCTTGTCGGGCGTCCAGATGCAGACTTGCTGCACGCGGTCGTCTTGGGAGGCGAGCTGCGCCGCGGATGCAAGGGCGTCGTCCGCCTCCAGCTCGATCATGGGCCATACCGCCACGCCCAAGGCCGCGAGCGCCTCTTCGAGCGGGTGGAATTGCGCGAGCAATGCGGGCTCGACGCCTTCTCCGGTCTTGTAATCGGGCCAGAGGGCGTTGCGAAACGATTCAATGACGTGATCGGTCGCAACGCCGACGTGCGTGGCTCCCTGCTCGATCATCTCCAATACGGAATGCAGCACGCCACTCACGGCGCCGAAGGGCGTATCCTCGCCCTGGTTGGCGCGACGGCGGCCGTAGAACTGGCGGAACAGCTCGTACGTGCCGTCGATGAGATGCACGATCATCGCGCCGCCGCCCGTCTAACGCGCGGGTTCCTGGTATAGGCCGATCACGTTCCCCGCGGGATCGCGGACGCGTGCGGTTATCTCGGGCGCGTCTCCGCCGATCGGCTGCACGAGCGCGCCGCCGTGCGCCACGACGGCGTCGATCGTCGCGGCCACGCTGTCCACCATGACGTAGATGAGCAGCCCCGGTTGCGGCGACGCCGGTCGGCCGACCACCCACGCGCCGCTCACCGCGCCCGTGGTGTCGTCGAATGCGGTCGAGCCGTCGCCGCGCCGCCGGATCCCCCAGCCGAACACTTTGGCGTAGAACTCAGCGGAACGAGGGATGTCGAGTGCAGGAATCTCAACGTAGCAGATCTTGCCGTTCGTCGGGGTAGGGGGCATCAGGGTCCCTCTGGGTGGTTGGGTGCCGATCCACGCGCGCACGCGGCGGCGCGCGTGAGGAGGAGCCCGCGCTCGCGCGCGTTGCGGGTGAGCGATGCCGCCCGCTCGAACTCGCCCCGCGCCTCCTCGAAGCGGCCGAGCTTGGCGAGGAAATCGCCGCGCACGGTCGGCAGCAGATGGTAATTCGCCAGTGCGGGCTCGGGCAGGAGGGAGTCGGCGATCTCGAGGCCCGCCGCCGGACCGAATGCCATGGTGTACGCCACCGCCCGATTCACCTCCACGACGGGAGATTGCGTGAGTTGCGCCAGCGCATCGTACAGCGCGGTGATGCGCGTCCAGTCCGTCTCCTCCGGCGTACGCGCGCGTGCGTGACAGGCGGCGATCGCGGCCTGGAGCGCGTAGGGACCGAGGGCGCCGGCCAGCTGCTCGGCACGCTCCAGCGCGGCGAGCCCGCGACGCACGAGGAGCTGGTCCCAGCGCGTGCGGTCCTGATCGGCCAACAGGATGGGCTCACCCCCTGGCCCGACGCGCGCGCGCAGCCGCGACGCCTGGATCTCCAGCAGCGCCACGAGGCCGTGCACCTCGGGCTCAACGGGAACGAGCTCGGCCAGCACCCGGCCGAGCCGGAGCGCGTCATCGCACAGCCCCGGGCGCACCCACTCGTCGCCGGCGGTCGCCGAGTAGCCCTCGTTGAAGACGAGGTAGATGACCTCGAGCACCGACGTCAGCCGCGCGGTCAGCTCGGCCCCGCGGGGAACTTCGAACGGGACGCGCGCCTCGCGCAGGGTCCGCTTGGCCCGCACGATGCGCTGGGCGACGGTTGGCTCCGGCACGAGAAACGCCCGCGCGATCTCGTCGGTCGTGAGCCCGCCGAGCAATCGCAGCGTGAGCGCCACGCGCGCCTCGGTCGAGAGCACCGGATGGCAGGCGATGAACATGAGGCGGAGCAGGTCGTCGCCGATGTGATCGTCGATCGCGGCGTCGAGATCCGGCAGCGCCGCGTCCCGCCCGGCCGCGAGCTCGTGGCCGAGCTGCTCGTGCTTACGGTCGAGCATCTTGCCCCGGCGCAGCTGGTCGATTGCCCGATGCTTCGCGGTGGCCATGAGCCAGGCGCCCGGATTGTCCGGCACGCCCGACCGCGGCCACCGCTCGAGCGCCGCGACGAGCGCGTCCTGCGCCAGATCCTCGGCCAGACCGACGTCGCCGGTGAGCCGCGTGAGCCCCGCGATCAGCCTGGCGGACTCGATCCGCCAGACCGCGTCAATCGCGTCATGGGTAGCGGGTGCCGTCGCCGACATGGTCGTGCCCCGGCCTCAATCCGCCGGCAGATCTGCCACGTGGACGAGCGGCCGGACCTCGATGGTGCCACGACGCGCCATGGGAATCCGCGCGGCGATCGCGATCGCCTCGTCGAGATCCCGGGCATCGATCAGAAAGTAGCCACCCAGCTGCTCTTTGGTTTCTGCGAACGGACCGTCGGTCACGATGCGTTTGTCCGCACGTACCCGCACGCTGGTCGCGGTCGCAGTCGGCTCGAGCGGGGCGGCGGCGAGATACTGCCCCGCGGCAGCGAGCTGGTGCGCCAGCTGCGCCGACTCGCGGTAACACCGCTCCCGCTCGGCGTCGTCGAGGGCCCGCTCGTCCAGGTAGATGAGCAGCATGTATCTCACGAAGCGTGCCTCCGTTCTTGCCGGGCTAACCGCCGGCGATCGCCCCCACGACGAGAAAGGGCTCCGCGCCCGACGCGACCGCGTCGGGGAGCGGGGCATCGGGCGGGTCGTGGGTCAGGTCCCGCTCGCATGCAAAGAATCGCAGGAACGGCCGTCGCTGCTCGGTGACGTGGTCGCGAATCGTGCCGCGCAGCATGGGATAGCGGGCCTCGAGCGCGTCCAGGAGCGCACCCCGACTGACCCGGCCCGGGACGTCGAGCGTCACCTCACCGTGGACCTGCGCCAGCGTCCGCAGGTGCGGGGGGAGCACCACGCGGATCATGCGAGCGTCTGGACCTCGACCGACAGCACGGCGGGAAGATCGCGGACGATGGGCGCCCAGGTGTCGCCGGCGTCGGCCGACGCGTACACCTGCCCGCCGGTGGTGCCGAAATACACGCCGCACGGCTCGAGTGAGTCGACGGTCATCGCATCGCGCAGCACGTTCACGTAGCAGTCCCGTTGTGGCAGGCCCTGCGTGAGCGCTTCCCACTCCGTGCCGCCCGTGCGGCTGCGGTACACCCGCAGCTTCCCGTCGGGCACGTAATGCTCGACGTCGCTCTTGATGGGGACGACGTAAATGGTCTCCGGCTCGTAGGCATGCACGTCGATCACAAACCCGAAGTCGGTGGGCAGGTTTCCGCTCACCTCCCGCCAGGAGTCGCCGGCGTCGTCCGAGCGCATGACGTCCCAATGCTTCTGCATGAACAGGACGTCGGGACGCGACCGGTGCAGCGCGATGCGGTGGACGCAATGGCCGACCTCGGCTGTCGGGTCGGGGATGTACTGGGAGTGCAAGCCCCGGTTGATCGGCTTCCAGGTGGTGCCGCCGTCGTCGGAGCGGAACGCGCCTGCCGCCGAAATGGCGACGTAGATCCGCTTCGCGTTTGTCGGATCGATGAGGATCGTGTGGAGACACATCCCACCGGCACCAGGCTGCCACTTGGGCCCCGTGCCGTGGCCGCGTAGCCCGGCGAGCTCCCGCCACGTCTTGCCGCCGTCGCTCGTTCGAAATAACCCGGCGTCCTCCACGCCCGCGTAGACCGCATCCGGATCCGCAAGGGACGGCTCGAGATGCCAGACGCGCTTGAACTCCCAGGGGTGCTGGGTGCCGTCGTACCACTGGTGCGTGGTGAGGGGCTTGCCCGTGTCCGGGGAAGCGTCGTAGACGAACTTGTTGCTCTCGCCGGCCGGCATCTCGCCGGGCTTGAGGGTCTTTTCACCGCCAGGCGTCTCCCACGTTTTGCCGCCGTCGCACGAGCGTTGGATGATCTGTCCGAACCACCCGCTCGACTGCGACGCGTACAGCCGGCTCGGATCGGCGGGCGACCCCTTCAGGTGATAAATCTCCCACCCTGCGAAGTGCGGGCCGCTCACGTGCCACTGTTTGCGCTTGCCGTCTCCTGTCAGAATGAACGCACCCTTGCGGGTACCGACCAGCACCCGTACACCGCTCATGCCTTACTCCTTTCGCGACGTGACCGACGAAGGACGGCGGACAATCTACGCGTTCCCCGGTGCGAGGAATACTAGTTGGCGAATCTCGCACTCGCCTTCCCACGCCGGCCAGTGCTGCTGGTGCAGACGCAGGAAGGCCCGCACAGCCTCGAGCGCCTCGTCGCGCGACTGCGCCTCGAGCACGGCATACCCGCCCACGACTTCTTTGGCCTCGGCGAAGGGCCCGTCGGTCACGGTCAGCTTTCCTCCGGAGATGCGGACGCGCGTGCCGGTCGGGCTGGCGGAGAGTCCACCGGTCTGGATCAACGAGCCATCGCTGATGCCGTCCTCGGTGAGTTTGGCCATTGCCTCCAGGAGCGCCTGGGGCGGAGGCCCCTGACTCTCGGCCGACTTCACGATCGAAAGGAATCGCATGGCTATCTCCCCGCGGCCTTCTGGAAGTCGGGTGGGAAGTCCGAGAGCTCCCACACCTGGCGCACTTCGATGATGTCGCCGTCCTGCATGGGCGCGCGCTTCGCCCATTCGATCGCCTCGGCCTTGGACTTCACCTGGATCATCCAGTAGCCGCCCAGCACCTCCTTGGCCTCTGTGAAGGGCCCGTCGGTCACCTTGGCGTTGCCGCCGGCGAAGCGTACGCGGGCGCCCCCGGCGGGCGGGTGCAGCCCGTCGAGCCCGAGCACCACGCCGGCCTTGGCGAGGGACTCGTTGTACTTGTCCATCTTGGCGACCAGGTCCGCCGGGGGGACGAAGTCCGCCGCCGCCTTCTCGTACCCCTTCGGGATCACCAGCATCATGAATCGCATGGTCCTCGGCTCCTTCTGGTTTCAGGTTCGTGCCGGGCCGATCCCGGTCCCATTGTCGCGTCGAACGAGGGTTCCCTGAATCGACAGGGCGAGTTCACCCCGCCGCCAGATCCTCCCCGAGGCCACTCGACAGGGACGACCGGTGGGCCGACCGGCGTTGCGGCGCCGGCAGCCACCGGCCATAGGCCACCGCGGCCGCGAGGAGCCCCACGACGAGCGGAACCACAGCGGGCGCCGCCCCTTGCGTGGCCGCCGTTACGATGGTCGCGCCCGTCATGATGATCGCCAACCCCACGGCCGCCAGCGGGGTCAGCTCGGTCCGGATGTGCAGGAGCCCCGGGAGAATGAGGCCGATCGCGCCGGTGACCTCGCAGACGCCGATGAACTTGAGGAATGGGGCGGAGAGCGAGCTCAGCTTCGCTAGGGCCACGAGCGGGAGGGCGAGCTTAAACCCCCCGGCGAACAGGAAGAGGGCGGCCAGCAGCCCCTGAATGAACCATAGCACCACGCCGGGCTTCTTGGTTGTGAGCGACATAGGCCCTTCTCCTGGCTTTCGAGTATGGAGCCGGCTTTTCCGGCCTCCTACTCATGCGTCGAGCGGCGCCTCGCGAAATCGACACGCCCCAGGGCGTGGGACTCCTCTCGCTTTTTAGGGTCATCCCTTCTGCTCGAGCACGGACAGGATATTGCCCGCTGGGTCTTTGAACCAGGCGATCAACGGTCCCCTACCGCGAAAGATCCCCAGGCTGTCCGTTTTGAGTGTGCCTTCGTAGCGCTCGAAGCGCACGCCGCTCTCGGTCAGCCGCTCCACGGCCTTCTCAATGTTGGTGACGGGGAAATTGAGGACGGTGAAGGTTGCGGGAGTGTGGTTCGGCTTGGGGTAGATGAGCACCGTCGCGCCGCCCGCGACGTGCAGCTTCAATAAGCCCTGCGCGTCGGAAACCTCCAGCCCGAGCGTTCCACCGTAGAACTGCTTCGCCTTGGGGATGTCGTCTACCGAAAAGCCGCTGAAGGCCTTGCTGTCTTTCAGTACGGACGGCGGCGTGTGGTCGTCAGGGGGTCGGGCCATACGGGATGCTCCTCAGGTGCGGGTCTGTCAAACAACGCCGCTGGGTTCCTACGCGGCTGTCGACACTTATTCCTTCCTCCCGAACCGCTCGAAGCGGTACGCGAGTTCCGGACCTCCGTCACCCTCGTACGCGAGCTCGGCGACGAGCAGCGCGAACGGCTCGGTGTAACGGGCGATCCGTAAGGGCCCAGCGTTCACAGGATCGAAACCCACGTCGCGGATCAGCTCAGCGGCAACCTCTTTGCTGCTCGAATCGTCCCCGCAGTAGACGAGGCTGGGTCTGCTAGCTTTGCGCCGAGCCTCGAAGACACCAAACAGCACCTCGCTCGGCACAGTGTTGAAGGCGGAGACGACCCGAGCCTCAGGAACCCTCGTTGCGAGCGTCTCCGCGCCCGAAGAGGTGGGGCCAATCACGAGTTCGGTATTATCAGCATTCATGGGGAGCGAGCAGGTGACGATGACCTTGCCCGACACATCGCTTGCTTGTTTCAACACGTCGTCGACTCGAGACCAGTGCACGGCCAGGAAAAGCACGTCCGCTTCGCGCGCGGCTTCTCTTGGTGTGCCAGCTCGCGCGCTCCCTTGCGCCTCACGCGCGAGCCGCTTCAGCTTCTGCTCGCTGCGCGCGTAGGTGAATACGACTTGATGTCCGGCGCGCGCGAAGAGCGTTCCGAGCTTGCCCCCCATCAGTCCCGAACCCAGGATGCCAATTCGCATGTTGCTCTTCCTCAGAGACCGGTCCTTCGTTCCAGCTCCTCGGGATACCGAGCCCCCGCCACTGTGATGTTTGAGGCGGCGCTATCGATCTCACGGAGATCGTCCGACGTAAGGTCGATTGCAGCTGCTCCGACGTTCTCCTCCAGACGGTGCAGCTTCGTAGTTCCTGGGATCGGAACAAT
>WNFA01000582.1_pt1 | contig 33203 bp, 25 predicted proteins | sample 5400481 | NCBI WGS metagenome assembly WNFA01 (sample SAMN13153340, study PRJNA577476) | soil metagenome | isolation source: 120 cm saprolite under Douglas fir tree site 2 hole 1 replicate 2 | place: USA:California | collected 2015-04-18 | reverse complement strand
AAGCCAGAAGTCTCTCCTCCCTGGGATACATCCATCTGAATGTGGGAGACTTTGTGGAAGCTATGCGCTCTCTAGAAGGCGCTCTGGCGCTATATGCGGGGCTGGGCAGCGAGCCAAGCGCGTCGGGAGAGCTGAGCGTGCCATCCTTTATCCTGGGTGCACCGCCCACCCAACCCTTGACGAATCGTGCAGCGGAAGCTGTGTGCTGGGGACTGCTGGCGCAGGCGCAAGTGCATGATGGGCAGGTGCACCACAGCCTGCGCAGTGGTCACATGGCGCTGGCGCTGGCGAAAGAGATTAAGAACGTCTGGGTACAAGTCAACAGTACGCTCTGCCTCACGTATGGCTTGTTGGAGGGGGGAGCCTACGAAGAGGCGCTTGTGCTCATGCAGCAGGCGGTCGCGCTGGCACGAAGCCTGCCGCTGCGGGTAAACTTCCAGGGGGTTCTCATTGGCCTGGGGAGTGTCTATCACGCCTTGCAACAATGGGAAGAGGCGCGCAGGACGCTGGAGGAGGCAGAAGCGGTAGCAGAGAGGTTAGAGCTGGGACTCGTGCGGGTGGCCGCCCTGTCGCAGTTGTGCATGAACTGTGCTCAGGCAGGAGAGTGGGAAGCAGCCTTCCAGTATGCGATGAAGGCCATGGCTCTGCGCAGGAGCCATGAGGTGAGATTGATCGCGCTGGATTTCTATGGTCAGTATGAAACGGAGGCGTTGCTGCGTGGAGGGGAAGAGAGGCAGGCGAGAGCAGAAGTGCAGCGACTGGGGAACCGTCTGGGGTCTTACCGGCGCTTCCGCATTCCCTACCTGAGGTCGAGGGCTGTGCTGGCGGCGTGGGATGGGCACAGTGAGCAGGTGATCGAGCACTTGCGGGAGGCAGCAGGGCTGGCAGCAGACATCGGGGTGCCAGCAGAAGGCTGGCAGATCCAGGCGATGTTGGGGAGGCTGTACGCAGCAGGAGGCGAAGCTGAGCAAGCGGGCGCTGCCTGGGCATCGGCGGTGACGCTCATCGGTGGCTTGGCGGAGGGCATCGGGAATGAGACGCTGCGGACGCGCTTTCTGGCTGCGCCGCAGATTCAACAGGTGCTGCAGCAAGCCCAAGGCGAGACCTCCCTAGTTCCGAAAGATCATGCGGAACAGAGCGGACGTTGACGTAAGCGAACTAGAAACGAGAAAGGAGTCGGACAACGATGAATTACACTAGTGTTCAGGTTGGTAGTAGAGTATATGTGATCGCTTCCGGTCCCTTCAAGGGCCTACGAGGGACTGTGCAAAGCGTTGATGCCATTCCTTCCTTCGACGAATCGTGTTATTTCTATCTGGTCAAGTTAGAAAGGTCGTATATTCCGGACCCGGTGTGGTTTCAACATGAAGAAGTCGAGGTCATTGCTGGAGAGGCGGTCGCCTCCTCTTTTGGAGTTGGACCAGTTCAAGTTCATGAATGAGACCCCGGGATATCAGGTAGGAGATTGACTGGGTGAAGGCAAGTGGCATGCAAGGCACAAAAGACGGCCCGCTCTCTAGTGTAGCGATGGAGAAAGAGGTGCGGACAGGCCTCGTGCATGACCACCGACTTGAGAAATGATACTGTCATGCCTACAAGCGGCCAAGAGTTGACGGAGCGTATGCTCACTATGGGCTGTTTCTCTAGCCTCTTTGCCCACTGCCCAGTGCAGCTCCTCAGGAATCACAATCGTGTATGCCGCCCACGCTTTCCCTTGGTGGCTTTGCTGGTTAAAATGCAAGCTTGGTATGCCAGCCACTTGCACCTTCTGAGAGTCTCGACGCCTCAACCGCAAGTTCCTCGCATCAGCATTTCGTAATCCTCGTCCCATTGTCCAAAGACGACTCGTCCTGGGGCAACTTTCATATATATAGTCTCGCGCGGAGACGCTTCCCGTTTATGACGATGCTCATGACGCTTTCATGGCGCACCTTCATCATACTAGCAGCAGAGAGGACGAGGTGCTGCCTCCATAGCTCAGAGATTGCAGGTTGGACAGACAGCGTGGTCGCCAACCTGCAACTGCGGGCGTAGAGAATCACGAGAAAGGTTGAACAATGTCAAAGAGCATTTCTTTGCAACGTCACCGGTTCACGATTGTGCATGTTTTGCGCTACCCGATCGTGTGGCTGGGCTTGATTGTCGTGCTGGCAACACCTGCTCTCGTTCTGGGAACCATTTGGGCTTTCTATGCCATCACTCCTGATCCCGCTGATGTATTTATGCAATCGGTGGCCAAGCGCGATGGTGGGCTAGGCTGGCACCAGCTCTGTCCGGCACTACAGGCACAGGTACCACTCTTGGAACTCGCCAGCCAGGCAGAGAAGCAGCGCATCGCTGAGTCCAGACAAGGCATGATGTTTACGGTAGACTTTGTTGGGGCCGATGCGCGACCGCAGGGTGGGCAAATCCGCGTGTACGTCCTCACGATGCACCAACCCCATAGGCTGGTTGAGCAGCGAACGTACATCGTGTATACGCAGACCAGCGGCTGTGTCGAGGATGTCAAGAACGTTTAGTTCCTGGCAAGTGGACATAATGATGTGATTACATCAGGATGTATGTCCCACAACTATGACACCGTTTCCTTAGAAATAGAAAGGAACCGTTCCCTCACCTGCACCTGTGAGCGCAGGAAGTCGTGAGTGAGCGTATGAAGCGATGGCACACCTAGAGTACAACGACAACAACATCACGCATGCACCAGGTAGGGCACCTTCCTTGACAGGATCAAGCCAGCATGGCAATAGAATGCCCATCACAAGCTGTTCTTCTGCGCTTCCAGGCAGCATCTGGCGGCTCGGACACTGTGAACGCGCCAGGCTTAGTAGGTTGAGCAAATTTCTGGTGGTAGGTGGGACAGGAGTGCTGGTGAACAGCCTTGCCCTGCTCATCCTTTTCCAGTGGGCGCATCTGCCCCTGGTGGTCGCCTCGGCCCTGGCGACAGAGCTGGCGATCGTCAACAACTTCTGTTGGAATGACCACTGGACGTTCAGGCGCCCACAGTTCTCTTTGAGCCGCTTCGCCAAGTTCAACCTGGTGTCGCTGGCTGGCCTGGCCATCACTGTGAGCACCCTGTGGATCCTGGTCAATCACCTGGGCCTCTACTACCTGGCAGCAAACCTGCTGGGTGTGGCCCTGGCGACTGCCTGGAACTTCGCGGCGAACTCGTTCTGGACATGGGGGGGTGCGCGATGAATGTGGGCTTAGCCGTGCTTGCTGTCAGTCATGTGGTGGTGACGTTTCTGCTCTTCTGTGCGGTGGCGCTGTCCATCCTGCTGACTATCCAGTCGGTCTATACCCTCTACATCATGTTGTATACGTGGGACCGGCCAGAAGCCTCACAGAGGGCTAAAGCGCCCACACGCTTTCTGCCACCCAGGAGGTCTTTCAGCGTGATGCTGCCTGCCCGCCACGAAGAGGAAGTGATCCAGACGACCATCGAGCGGGTGGTGGGGGCAAACTACCCCCTGTCCCTGTTGGAAGTGGTGGTGATCTGCTCAATCGACGACACCGGCACGATCGCCAAGGCCCAGAAGAAGATCGCGCAGTTGCGCCGCCAGGGAGTAGAGAACGTGCGCGTGGTCGCCTTCAAGACCGAACCCATCAACAAGCCGCACGGCCTCAACGTGGGCCTGAAAACCACCCGCAACGAGGTAGTGACCATTTTCGATGCAGAAGACGATATTCACCCGGAGATCTTCAATGTGGTCAACACCGTGCTGCTGGACGAGCCGGTCGCTGTCGTCCAGTGCGGGGTGCAGCTCATGAACTACCAGTCCAACTGGTACTCGGCGCTCAACGTGCTGGAATACTTCTTCTGGTTCAAGAGCCGTCTGCACTACCATGCAAGGCTGGGCATGACCCCGCTGGGAGGTAACACCGTGTTCTTCACGCGTGAGGTGCTCCAGCGCGTGGGCGGCTGGGATCAGCGGAACCTGACAGAAGATGCTGACATCGGCATCCGCATCAGTCGCCTGGGCGAGGCGATCCGTGTCGTCTACGACGACCGCTACGTCACACGTGAGGAAACGCCGCCGACGCTGGGCCAGTTCATCAAGCAGCGCACGCGCTGGAGCCAGGGGTTCTTGCAGACACTGCTCAAAGGAGAGTGGAAGCAGCTATCCACGCCGGGGCAGCGGCTGATGGCTGTCTACACGCTGGGGTTTCCCGCCGCCCAGGCTGTGCTTGGGTTCTACATCATCGTTTCGGTGCTCATGATGTTCACCTTGAAAACACCGGTGCTCATCGCCATCACGCTGGACCTGCCTTTCTACTTGCTAGCGGCCCACTTCACCCTGAGTATCATCGGCCTCTACGAGTTCACCGCTGCGCACGGGATGAAGCCGACCTGGAAGACGCCACTGGTGATGGCTCTGGGCTATCTACCTTATCAGTGGGTCCTGGCTTATGCCTCGATGCGCGCGACAATACGACATTTGCGAGGCATGAATAACTGGGAGAAGACCCAGCACGTGGGAGCACACCGCCAGGCTGGAGAGACCGGAGCGACAGCGTCGCCTCAAGAACGTGCTGGCGACGAAACTACCCAATTTGCACACCGCCAGGCTGGAGAGATCGAAGCGACAGCCTCGCGCACCTAAGGAGGAAGAGATGCACGTCAAGCAGGATGAAATAATGTCAGTCCAACAAACGAGAGGTGTAGGCCAGAAAGAACGCCTCAGGCAGGAGTTGTCAGCACAAATGGGCGACCACCTGACCGTGTTTGGCCGCGTCCTCCTGCTGGTCTCGCTGCTCATGGGAGCGATCTCGCATGGCTATCACCTGTTCCTCTACCCGCTCTACATTACGGATGAGGGCATCTACATGCAGCAGGCGTGGTCGATTTTGCGCGAGGGTACGCTCTCTCCCTATACCTATTCCTATGACCATGCGCCTGCGGGCTGGCTGGTCATTGCTGGCTGGGTGAGCATCCTACCTCGCCAGTTCCAGACCTTCGGCGACGCGATTAACACAGGTCGTGTCCTGATGCTGCTGGTACACTTGGCAAGTGTCTACTTGCTCTTCCAGGTTACACGTCGCCTCTCGGGAGGTCTCACCGCAGCAGTGGTGGCCTGCTTCCTCTTCAATCTCTCGCCACTGGCCGTCTACTACCAGCGCCAGGTGCTCCTGGATAACCTGATGGTCTTCTGGCTGCTGCTGAGCCTCTACCTGGCGACCAGCGAGGATCAACGCATTCTCACCCCACTGCTCAGCGGTCTGGCCCTGGGGGTCTGCGTGGTGACGAAAGAAAACGCCATCTTCTTCACGCCTGTCATCGGTTACCTGCTCTACGGCAAGGTGCGACCACGGGTCAATTATCGCTTTGCCTTGAGCTTCTGGCTCTTCACCGGGGTCTCGACCATTTCTTTATACTTCTTATACGCCGTACTCAAAAACGAATTGCTGCCCAGCCATTTCAACTTCAATCTCAACTCCGCGCCCGCCGACCACGTGTCTCTGCTCTACACCATCTGGTGGCAACTTCACCGCAACCAGGGCGGTCTTCTGGACCTGCATAGTAACTTTTGGACGTTTTCCCTGGGAGCATGGTTGCCCAAGGACACCTTCATCCTGGTGGGTGGTGCTATTTCCATGCTCATCAACCTGGTGCTGGGCCTGCGCGACCGGGTACGCTCCCGTGGAGAGCTTGTCGCTTCGCTGCTCGCTTTGAGCTACACCTTCTACCTGGTGCGAGGCAGCGTGATGCTGGAGTTCTACGTAGTGCCCCTGGTACCCTTTATGGCCATGAACATCGGCCTACTGGTAAGCCGACTGCTACCCATAATGCCTGGGAGGGGCTTCCTACGATTCTTCTCTGGCAGCGCTCGTACTGTGATCCTAGCCGCTTTCTTCGCCGTGCTGGTCCTGCCCATTGGGCACTATGTACTGGTCCGTGACGAATTCGGCAAGGTAGTACCACACGACCTGTACAAGCTCCCGCTGACAACGCTGCAAGCGCAGCAACTGGCGTTCATACGAGCGCACATCCCGCCAGACGCCCGCATCGTCATGGACGACGACTTGTGGGTGGAATTGCATGATGTGCGCCCCTATTACCCGCAGGCACACTCTCACTGGAAGGCGTCGGGTGATCCCGCAGTCCGCGACAAGCTCTTCGCCAGAGATTGGCGCAACATCGACTATATTGTGCTGTCTAACAAGATGCTCATCGCTATGCGGCAAAACAATACGGATGGCGGTGAGAACTATATCCTGGAGGCGCTCAGCCACGCGAAGCCAATCTGGCAGCTGACGCACGGCGGTATCAGTCTCGCAATTTATCAGGTTCAGAAATAAGCGCCTGGATTCAGAAGGAGGATACGCCCATGAATGATGATCTACACAGACCAGTCAACGATAAGGAACCGCCCGTACAGGTGGAGTATGAGGAATTGCCTGTGCCGGAGGAGTATGAGGAATTGCCCGTACTGGTAGAGGATGAGGAGCCACCTGGACCAATCAAACACGAAGGACCGCCTGGACCAGTCAAGCAAGAAGAGCCGCCTCTACCCGTGATAAATCGGCCCCCGCGCAAGGCCCGGGGAAAGAGCCGCAAGCTGCTATTGGTGACGCTCGTAGCCCTTGCTGTGTTGGTCGCCGTGTCCTGGCTGCTCAACCAACCCATCGGTCAACAAGCCATAGACACGACGGGCCTGGGCAGCCACCAGGCCGCACCCACGACCAGCCTGCCCACCCCGACACCTGCTCCTGCCACTCCTACACCAATTGTGAAAGTGAGAGGCACGCCGGTGGGGCCAACCACCCTCGCGGCAGGCGCGCTGATCCTGCTCAACCCAGGCATCGTGCGACAGGGCACGAGCATGGGGGTGAACGGCAGTGGCTTTGATCCCAGAGCCACGGTCGACCTGGCCGTCAAGCAACGCAAGTCGGGCCCTGGGCAAGTGGTCGGTTTTGCCCGGACCGATAAATATGGCAACTTCTATGAAAATCTCATTGTGCCCGGCACCTTGAGTTCTGGAACGTTCTTTGTCGAGGCGCGCGAGCGGGGCAGCACCAATGTGGCGCAGGCCGCGGGCGTGATCGCGGGTGGCGCGCCTCAACTCAAATTAGGCACGCAGGTGGGCAAGCCCGGCGACATAATCGTCGTCACTGTTCACGGCTTTAGCCCAGATGAGACGATCAAGGTCTACTGGAATACGATGAGCGGGGATCCGGTTGCAACGCTGCAGGCTGACGGGGGTGGGAGCATCGGACAGGCACCTGTGCAGGTACCCTACGGGGCAGCCGGAGTCAACACCTTCCTCTTTGTGGGAGCCAAAAGCCAGTCCATGGTGGCCGCCACGTTCTACTTGCTGTCTTTGTACCCGTCAATCAAACTCTCCAGCTATGCCATAAGGGCTGACCACCAGATGAACTTCTCTGGAGTGGGTTTTGGACCGGGGGAACGGGTGTTGGTCTTCCTGAATAGTGCGATCGGACAGCCTATCGCGGTCATCCAAACCACGCAGCATGGCACGTTCATGAACGCCGGGGGCTTAGCCGTTCCCTTTGGCTTAAAAGGGCGGCAAACTCTCATCTTTCTGGGTGAAGAAAGCAGAGCATCGGTGGCAGTCAACTGGACAGTGCTGCCCTACATGCCCACTGCGCAGGCGAGTACCTACGGGGGCCTGCCAGGAACGACCGTGTCGTTTTATGCCACCGGCTTTGCCCGCCAGGAAGTGGTGCATGTCTATGTAGGTCACACCCACGACAATGCAGGCGCCATGGTGAGTTGCTTCCTCACCAATGACAAGGGCAATGTGGCAGCAGCCGGTTCCTATGTCATCCCAGGCGATGCCCAGGGGAAACTACTGTTCACGTTGGTCGGAAGCAAGAGCGGAGGGACCACCACGGCAGCGATGAATATAGAAGCCCCTCCCGCACCTGTACAGGTGCCGGCACAGCCGCCGTTCACCTGCCCGTTGGACACAACATCCTGAGGATCGACTATGACACCCAGGCCAGCGGCTAGCCTGAGAGAGCCACGATGAAAGGAGAGAGCCAACCATGAACCAGAGCAATCATCACCAGGCAGAGTTGCCCAGTGTGCTCATCAAAGCCACCTCGAAGCCTAAGGAAAAGGCGCAGCGGGAGAATCTCGTCATTCTCCCTACATACAATGAAGCTATAAACCTGCAATTGCTGGTGCCCAGCATCCTCCGACGGGGACCGTTTGACGTGCTGATTGTGGATGACAATTCGCTGGACGGCACCGGAGAGGTGGCTGAGAGCCTCGCGAAGCGCTTTCCTGGCCGAGTGGACGTGCTGCACCGCCCTGGCAAGCTGGGCCTCGGCACCGCGTACCTCGCGGGCTTCCACTATGCCCTTGCGATGGGCTACCAGCGGGTCTTTACTATGGACGCGGACTTCTCGCATGAACCGAGCTACCTGCCGACTCTGCGAGAGGCTCTGGATGATGCCGATGTGGTGCTCGGCTCCCGCTACGTGCCTGGAGGGGGCACAATGCGCTGGTCGCTGAGGCGCCGCTTGTTGAGTCGCGGCGGCTCGACCTATGCCCGCCTAATGCTGGACCTGCCCATCCACGATCTGACCAGCGGCTTCAAGGGCTTTCGTCGGCAGGTCCTGGAGACCCTGATTCCAGAGCTGGACACAATGCTTTCTAATGGCTACGCCTTCCAGATCGAGATGACGTACCTCTGCTCCTCCCACGGCCTCCGGATCGTCGAGGTCCCCATCATCTTCGAAGAGCGCCTGGTAGGGAAGTCCAAGATAAACTGGCACATCATCGCAGAGGCGTTGTGGATCGTGTGGGTCCTGCGATTGAACAAGGGATCAGTGCGAAGCCTCCGAAACGCACATCCTCGCCCCCGGTTACCTCTAGGGCGCACGATGGCAGCGATCATCGCTCTTGTCAGCCTCATCGTCTTGGTGATGGTCAATGTTGCTCCGGGACGGCTCTCTCACCTGGCCCGAGGGGAATCTAAGCAACCGGCAGCGCTCAGCCATCTACGTCCCTCTCCGACCGTTGGTAGCAGATCGCTGCCCAGCAAGCATTCCGCCTTCCTCCAACTTCAGGGAACGGACTTGACATTTAATGTGCCACTACGCTTCGCGGTCTCAGGATTTCTGCCCGGCGAAGGGTTGAAGGTCACTATCCAGAATCAAAAGGGGCGGCCGGAGGCACAACTCGATCCCACTATCGCGGACAAGGCCGGGAAGATCAGCTCAACGGTGGAGGCGATCCCGGCGGACCTTGCTCCCGGTACCTATGTGCTGTTGGTAGAAGGGATGAAGAGCCACCGCAGGGCACAAGCCAACTTTCAGATGCATTGGATTCCGCCCACTGTGCTGTTGGACACGTACTCAGTCAAGCCCGAGCACGGTTTCGGCTTCTCAGGTAGTGGCTTTATGCCCAACGAGGTTGTAGAGGTCCATCTGAACAGTCCAACGGGCGATCGCCTGGCCACGACGAGCGCGAACGCCATGGGTAATGTGAAAGGGCACGTCATGGTGCCACTGCTGCCGGAAGGGAACTATTCCCTCTTCTTCGTGGGGCGCCAGAGCCAGACTCCCGCGTCAGTCGGTCTGAACATCCAGGGCTTCCACCCCTGGGTCGTCCTGGACACCTACGCGCCATCCCCTCATGCGCGCATGGGATTTCATGGAGAGGACTTTGCCTCAAATGAAGAAGTGTCGGTGTACCTGAATCAGCAAACGGGAGAGCCCATAGTGCGCATCCAGACTGATGCCAGCGGCCGGATTGTGGCGCCAGCGGCCTGGGAGGTGCCTAAGCTCAGCGGAGAGAACACGTTGAGCTTCGTAGGTCAAAAGAGCGGTGTTATGGTTATTACCAGCTTCACTATAGCCCCCAAAGCTATGGAAAGTACGCCTCCGGGTTCATCAGTGCTCCAGCCGACCGGTACGGCAGGAGAGACACAAGATGATCCGACAGTACATGCGATATGACAACACCTGTGGCGTCGAATGCGAAGGGACAGTGCTCTGTGAGCCATCGCCCAAAGGAAGGAAGAAGAGCCAATGAGTACGTTTAGCTTCATTTTAGAGATGCGAAAGGTTTACCCGGCACCCGGTAGGAGTCCCATGGCCTGGCATCCTTTACTGTTCTCTGTCGCCCCCCTGGCTCTTCGTTTTGCCAGGGGATCGCCATTCCGAACAGCAACTGCTCCAGGTGTTGAGGTGAGTGTTTTCCCTTTTCCCTCCCTGGTACTCTATCTCGCACCATTGGTGACCGGACTGATAATCCTGATAGGAGTGCTAGTGCTGATACGCCTTTCATGCGGAGGTGTGCAAGAGAAGCGCCTTCGAGAGGGAATCCAAGATTCTACTCGTTCACCTACTCCCCTTCCTACACTTTCACAGACATATGCAGCGGCGGATGAACCAATGGTACAGCTATCGCCAGGCCAGCTGGGGAGTGGGCAGGCGGAGGCGACGCGGACCGTGCCTCCTTTCCAGGCTCAACCGCTGAGCAGCCATCTTAGCCTGGCAGTAGGAACCCTCTCGCATCCTGGCATCAAACGCCAACGGATGCCTAACGAGGACAGTCTCTTTGCGGTAAAAGGAATAAGACCCCTGATCTCACAATCACAACCCTTTGGGTTGTTTATCGTGGCAGACGGTATGGGTGGGCACATGTATGGTCAAGAAGCAAGCCGCCTGGGAATTCAAACCATGATTGATCAGGTGTTGCCGAAGATATCAGGGAGTGGCGAGTTGAACGAGGCCGATTTCAGGAGACGCCTGATCGACGGAGCGCAAGCGGCTAACCATGCTATCTATCAAAGGAATAAGGTGCAGCGCACGGAAATGGGAACAACCATCACCGCTGTCTTGATCGTAGACGCTACCGCTCTAGTTGTTAACGTTGGTGATAGCCGCACCTACCTGTATCGAAAAGACAATGGACTGCGTAAGGTCACGAAAGACCATTCACTGGTGGCGTACCTTGTAGAAGCCGGCATCATTCAACCCGATGACATCTACAACCATCCCCAGCGGAACCAGATTTATCGGAGCCTGGGCGCAGAAGAAGTAATACCAGTCGATTCATTCAGAGAGCAACTCCAGCCGGGTGATACCTTGTTGCTCTGTTCTGATGGCTTGTGGGAGATGGTCCGTGATCCACTCATTCAGCAGATCTTGAGGAAGGGAGCTGACCCGTCACAGACGAGTAGTTCATTGCTTCAAGCTGCTCTGAATGGGGGGGGTGCAGACAATGTAAGCGTGATTGTGATCCAGGTCACTAAGGCGACAGGGTCTAGAAATATGACAGGAATGCAACTGCTCGTCAAGCCGGAGACTATTGAGATGCCCAACATGTCGCAACGTCAGCCGAACAAGTCATCGCAATAGGGAGGAGGAAAGATCTCCAACATGGTACTCAAAATCAAGGTCTATTTGCTCCTGGAGACCTCCGACCGTTTATTGCGACCGATCCTCAAGGGAGAGAAGAGGAGATCCCAGATGACCTGTGAGGAGTGACGAGTGTTAACTCAACAATTCCGGTTCTTTACATTACCAGGGGTGTTGCCAGAAGGGCATATGTTGGTATTGAATACCCATCCGTATAGTCTGACCACCTTCGTTCTCACTCAGTTATCAGCAGAGGTGCATGGTCTGGTGGCGCAAGAAGTATTGACGGAACTCGAGATGTATGTACTGGTAGCCTTGCTCGAAGACTATCCCCACTATTGCCCGTATGAGGTGCTGCAGGCTGCCATCACTGACGAGGTACTCAGTCACGCGCGAGAAACCGTGCATCGAGCGGTCGAGTACAAGACACTAGACAGCTCGATGAAGCCGATCAGAAATATCCTTTCGCGTTGCAGGGCAAAGCTGCATACATTCAACATTGATATTCGCTCGATCCATGGAGAGGGGTATATCCTCACGGCCTTGAGATGGCCGTCTTAAGCCTGTAAGGCGTTTTTCCGGCAAGCAAGAGGTAAAACTGTGTATACTTGCTGGCAGTGTTATGTTCCTTCACGATGGACCAGACACCTTGTAATGCATTCCATGGCGACCCAAAGTATATTTACCATGGAATCTCAGCAGTACCCCCGTTGGGTACTTGCAGTTCTAGAAGATGACTTTTGGCTCTGAAGGTAAGCACCGAGAGCGTATCGAACGATCGCCTGAGATGAACGCAATCTCGGCTCTCGAAACGGTCCTTGCTCCTGAAAGAAAGCCAGAGGAGGCAGTGGTACTCGTCCTACTTCATAGGGTTCTCTCAGTGCCAATGCTAAGGGATTGGATGCCCTAAACGCTAACAACGGACTCCATCTCATTGCATCGCTATCGACGACTCGGTATGTGGCAACAGTTTCAACCCGAGAGTCGATATTTCTGCATGCTTCCTTGATCATCTTTCCAAGTATATAAAACACTTCCTGGTGGAAAGGAAAAGTGATTATGAAATGTTCCTGCATGACAGGATTTCTGGGGAGGAGCTTGCTGCCTCCCTTTGTATTTATTGTGGGAATGATGATTCTGTCTTCCTGTGTGCCTGCTACCGTACCTACTACCCTTCCTGATTCGGAGCAATCCTTCGCGCAATGCCAACCTGGCCGTTCAGTAGGTTTCCTCAAGGCCGTACATAGTGAGCTGGTGGATGCGTCGGGGTGTCAAGTGCAGCTCACAGGCGTCAACTGGTTTGGCTTTGAGACCAGTACCTTTGCCCCGCATGGGCTGTGGGCGCGCAACTGGCAAGACATGCTCAAGCAGATCGCACGCACAGGCTTCAACACCATTCGCCTGCCCTTCACCAATCAGCTCTTCGACCCCACGAGCAAGCCGAATGGCATCAACTACCAGCTGAACCCTGACCTCAAAGGCCTCCAGGGGCTGGCCCTCATGGATCGGATTGTCCAGGGTGCCCGCAACGCTGGCTTGAAGATTATCTTGGACCGTCATGACCCTACGGCCGATCAGCGGCCCGCATTGTGGTACACCGATCGTATGCCCCAGGCGCGTTGGATCCAGGATTGGGTCATGCTGGCCCAACACTACCGGGGCAATGATACCATCATCGGGGCTGACCTGGCCAACGAGCCGCATGGTCCAGCGACCTGGGGTGATGGCAACCCAAGCACGGATTGGCGGCTGGCTGCTGAGCAGGCGGGCAACGCCATCCTGGCCGTCAGCCCGGATTGGCTGATTATCGTGGAAGGCATCGAGCAGTACCACGGCGACGCCTACTGGTGGGGTGGGAATCTCGAAGGGGCCGGACAGTACCCCGTGCGCCTGTCGGTAGCAGACAAGCTGGTGTATTCCGCCCATGACTACGGACCTGCGGTCTACAAGCAGTCATGGTTCAAAGCATCAAACTTTCCGCACAACCTGCCAGGACTCTGGCAGCAGCATTGGGCCTATCTGCAAAAGGTCGGGACTGCCCCGGTGTTCATGGGGGAGTTCGGGGGGGGCTCTATGGGTCAGGATGCTGAGGGTGTGTGGCAGCGCTCCCTGGTATCATTTCTGAAAACGAACAACATAAGCTATGCCTACTGGGCATGGAATCCGGACTCGAGTGATACCGGCGGTATCTTGCAGAACGATTGGAAGACGGTCAACCAGAGCAAGCTCGATGTGTTGAACGCATACCAATGGCCAATGCTGGGTCGGCAGCAAACGCGCAAAAACGGCCAATCGGGGAACGTTAGTGCTATCCTGAACGCCTATCGATGACTACCGTCGAAATGAACGAAGTTCGCGTTACCGTTCCATGACGATTTGAGGTGCAAGCAGTGTTGGACATGGTTATAGAGTGTGTCGATCTGGTTTGAAGAAACTGGGAATGAGGTCACCCCTCGGGTGATACGCCAATTGGCGAGGTGAACCAGAAGGACGCGTCAGACCAGGACCGCTCTCGACCCCAACACTGCCCTGATGTTCCCATACAAGAACTAGCGGGATCCCGTCGAGAGCAGTAAGCCATAGATATTCAAACGCGTTTGTGTTCCCACAAACACCTTGCCATTGGCAATGGTCGGCAGGCTGAATTTCACATAACTATCGAGCCTGTCCCGTATGGAGTTCTGCTCACTGTTGTATAGTTCTACCCTGATATTTGTGGCATCATAGGCGCGGAGAACACCTGGTCCACTCGGTGCACATCCAGGTCCACCACAACTGGCAGGGCTGATCACCCATACTATGCCGCTAGCAGGAACGCTCTCGTTACTGGAAATCGAGGGTGTTACGCCGGGGAAAGTGAAGGTTTCCGGGGTCTCAGCGGCTGCTCCGGAAGAGAGAATGTCCCCACTGACCTGAAAGGACTTCAGGTGATCGCCAGATCCACCGAAGTAGACCAATTGCCCACTCTTAGCAGTCCCGGCCCAATAGCCTGGACTTCCGAAAAAGCTACCTGTTGTGTGTGGAGGGAATTCCTGCAGGATTTGATCCATATCAGTATGTATTTCTTCGTTGGTATTGCATTGGAGGTTGCCTGGATATCTGTGGAACTTGCCCATATGATCCCGGTCAAGCACGTAGATACGACCTTCTTTCCCCACTCCAACGAGCAGGCGAGGGTGAGATGTGTAAGGCTGTTCCGGTAAGAGCAATACGCCACCTGCACCAACATCTTCATCGCGACCATCCAGGCATGCCTGGTTGAAAGGGGTAAAGTAGTCTGAGAGAACCAGGCCACTCCATGTACTCAACTTCAGGAAACTATTGCCTGCATCTCTTTGATTGGGTTGATCCAGGTCAAAGGTACCATTACTTGTTATGAGGTACAGATTGCCTTGAGCGTCAGCAGCGGGTCCCGCTCCACTCATCCATATACCCCCTTCCTGACCATCAGGCGTCGTGTTATAGACTCTTACTCGCTGGAATGCTCTGCCGTCGTAAGTGTAGCCTATAACCCAACCATGGTAGAAGTCAGTATCTCCAAAGGCTCCCCATGCGATGTAGACAACGCCATTCACGAACAGCAACGCTGGGCGCTGATTCGCTTGCCTGGCATTAAAGTGAACCAGAGAGGGTATCCCTTTGTTCTTATCGTAGCCTTCTCCTCTTACACTAGCGAGAATGGTCATCGGGCTCCCTGGCTGGTCTCTGCCTGTCGTGATATCGAGGGCGTGCAGTCGCTGCACATACTGGTTGCCAGGTTCCTTCGTCATTGCCACAACGTACAGGGTGTTCGTGATCAGATCAATGACGGGGGTTGCAGTAATACCAACATACGGCTCGATATCGTGACTCGGATACTTCCCGTAGACATCCGAAGAGGGGACGGTGGTCACATCAGGGGCATGAAGAAAGCTCGTCTTCCATAGTGGAGCAATCACATGCATTTGATCAGCATCAAAAGCGTAGACACTGTCGTTTTCTGTAGCAACATAGACCACGTTGTAAAGATGATCTTTGATAGTGACAGCAGGGACAAAGAGCGGTTGTGCATACATCTGCCCATCAACCGGATACGAGACCCGTTTGCCAAAGCGTTGCGCATTGACATTGCTCGTGTCGAGAATAGTCTCGTCAAGGTTTTGTCCTGAGCGCAGGTTATCATTGTGAAAGGTCAAAACTGAAGTGTCGCTCGACAGGGCAAGTTTAACAGCTCTTCCTCCAAGATACAAACAGGCGATAAGCAGAAGAAAAATCATAACGCTGAAAATTCTCGTAGTGAGAGGGTTTCGAGAGAGAAGGTTGATGTGCATAGAGCTTCCTTCCTGACACATCCATTCAAACAGGATTTTGCTTTTAATTGCTAGTATGACGAAGAAACGCCATGAAAGCGCCATGAGCATCGTCAAAGTCGAGAGCATTAACCAGGATTTGCCCGCCCCACAGCGAGCATCTTCGCCGGACTCATATCCGGGTCAGGATTTCAGGCCACTGCCCATGGCGATGTTCATAACGTTTTCATGACGCGTTCTCTGTATACTAGCGCCAGAGAGGATGAGGTACAGCCGGTCGTGGCAGGAACAATGAGGCCTCGAACACAGCAGAGGCATGCCACGCTTCGTCACGCGATGTGACCCTTCTCAAACGGGATAGAGGTCCACACTTTACGTTCCTGCAGGGATAAAAGGGGCATTGCATGGTTCTCACGTATCAACATCAGAGCAATACATGGCATAGCGGTCCTTGGTATATTCCAAATACGACAAAGTACCTGTGTATACATGGACATTTCTATCAACCTCCGCGAGAAAACCCTTTTATTGGAGACATTCCCAAAGAAAACGGCGCGGAGCCGTTTGATAATTTCAATGAAAAAATTACTGCTGAGTGTTATCGCTCTAATGCTGAGTTGGGCAATTATGAATATATAAGTTTTAACCTGGGGCATACGCTGGCGGATTGGCTTGAAAAATCTGAAAAAAATCGAGATGTGTTGCAGCAAATAATAGCCTCCGAGAGAAGACACTACGAGCGCTATGGCGTTAGCAATGCGTTAGCACAACCCTATAATCATACGATTTTACCCCTTGCAACCTTCTACGATAAATGGACACAGATTTTATGGGGGATAGCGTCCTATGACCATCTCTTCAAACGTAAACCACATGGGATGTGGCTCCCTGAAACGGCGGTAGACCTGGTAACCTTAGACATTGTAGCGCAATGTGGCATTGAGTATGTTGTGCTAGCTCCCTGGCAAGCAAAAACCTGGCCTGACTCTGCTGGACCGTATAAAGTGAGGTTGTATTATACGCGCAGCATTAATGTCTTTTTTTATAATGCTGATCTGTCGGGGTCAGTTTCCTTTGATGACTCGATAACAAATGATGCGTATGATTTTGCTAATGCACACCTGGGCAGAGAGATGTTTACCTTAATTGCGACGGATGGCGAACTCTACGGACACCACAAAAAGGACCGCGATAAGTTTCTCTATCATGTTGTCAACTTTGCGGCTCAACAGAAAGGTGTTGAGGTTATCACCCTTGAGCGTTACCTAAAGCTCTATCCTCCGACAAGAGAAATTGAAATATGGGATAATAGCTCATGGAGTTGTAAGCATGGGGTGTCCCGGTGGGATACAGGGTGTGACTGCACGAACTTTGGCGATCCGAGAAAAAATGCCTGGAAAAGAATATTTCGCCAGGCACTTAATGCTCTAGCGCTTCAAGCCTATGAACTGTTTGAGGTTGAAGTGCGGGACGCATTGCCTGAGCCGCATAAGGCACGTAACGAATATATCTGCCTTCATAATGGCTGGATGACAGAGGGTGATTTTTGGGGTGAATATGGTAGAAACCATCGTAAGCCGGATGATGCAGAGCTAATTTACAAAACAATGCTGTTACTCGAGGCGCAATATTATATGCAGCAAGCATTTACAAGCTGTGGTTGGTATTGGGAAAGTTTTGATAACTACCAGGCACAAAAAAACCTGCTCTTTGCATATCGAGCAATGCATTTAATTCTTCAGGCAACGGGGGTAAATTTTGCTACCAATTCCCTTGATGACCTCGCAGCAATACATCAGTGTATACCAGCTTTGCATGAGCTTGAGCCGCTTGAGTTTGAGCAAAAGATGAAGCCTCTCCTGAAGCGAGGAATCTCGACCCATCTTTCCTAGTCCGTTTGACAACATCTGATTAATGAGGCACTCTTTACCCAGTAGTTATTCAGGACGTGCTTGTGCTATCTCCATGGGGAAGAGGAAAAGAGATACATGCTCTGCCCACGTTGTGCCTTTGAAGGGGAGTTAATTGATGGTGGCTGCGCGCATTGTGGTTATGGTCGCTCACGTATTTCGTCAGGACCTTTGCACTCGATAGATCGACGTATTGCAGTCTATAATTCGATTGATGTAGCAGTGCATGTATTGGCGCCTGGGGATGTGTTGCGGCAGGGGCGCTACCGTTTGATCAAGCAACTGGCTCTGCCAAAGAACCAGCAAAGCCAGGGAACAGCATGGCTAGCCAGTGATACCCAGATGCTCAGGGACCTGGTGATGATCCGCAGGGTGATTCCCCCTAAGGAATTAGCTACAAATGCCGAGCAAGCAGTGCGTACGGCAGCATTACACCTGGCTGTCCTTGGCCAGCACCCCGGCTTTCCTGGTCTCATAGATGTATTTGGCGAGCGGGGTTTCTACTATGTTGTATTTGAGCATATCGAAGGCAAGAGCCTGGCAGAGTTAATACAGGAGCGCGGCGCTCCTTTAGCAGAGCGAAGCGTTACTGAATATGGACGACAGCTCTGTGAATTATTGCAGGTATTATCGTCGCAACAACCCCCGCTTGTACATGGCTCTATCAATCCAGAGACGGTCATTGTAAGTCCCCATGGGAAGCGTGTGTTACTGATACACATGCCGCTGTTTGCTCCGGCGCCTTTGTCAGAGACAGAAGCTAAAACAGCAGTGGGCTACTTCGCACCTGAGCAGGTACATGGTAGTACAGTGCGGGCATCAGACATATATGGATTGGCGGCGACGTTGCACCACGCTCTGACCGGATATGATCCGAACGAGCACATGACTTTTTTTTATCCTCCCATTCGCAGCTTGAACTCAGCCGTCTCATCGGGTATGGAGGCGATCCTACAGCGGGCCCTTCGTGCCTCAGTGGTGCAGCGCTACCATCAAACTGCTGCTATGCAGCAAGACCTGAAGTCTTTAGCAGCAACACGGCAGAGCCAAAATGGGCGAGCGGGCATAGTAGAAAGCCCTGCATTTCAACCAGGCGCCATGCTCGAATGGCGTCGACGAAAAGAGACTTTCACTCCCATTATGTTTTGGACAGTTTCTATTGGGATATGTTTGTTGCTGCTCAGTGCACTTCTTCTTGCTATAGAGCATAATCCTCCTGCTCGTCGAACACAAAGTCTCGGCACTACAGCAACTATCGCTGCGATACAAAATGCTACTGCTACATATGTAGCCCAACAGGAGACCGCCGCCACCAATGCGGAATTAACGCCCGAAACGCAGATGTATACGAAGGCGGGTATGGGCATCAGCGATGGACACTTCATCTTTGATGCGTATGCACCCCGTACCGATGTTGCCCTCAAACAGCAGGCCATACAGGCATGGCAAGCCAGCGACATGAGCGCAGCGGCTGACCAGTGGATGCAGGCAATTTCTACCGATCCCACAGATGGCGAGGCGAGAATCTACGGCGAGAATCTGGTGCTGCTCCAGCACAGTCTCCCTTATGTCACTGTTGTCCTCGGTTTAGGATTTGATAAGCGTCCAGAGATGTTGAGTACCGACCGCGCCTATATGCAGGCGGCTTTTCTTGCACAGTACGAGATCAATGAGTTTGGTTTGTTGCCAGACAACCTTTTTTTACGTATCCTCATCGCGAATTCAGGGCCGGATAATGCTAATGTAGCGACAATAGCACACTTCATTGTCAATGACGTCGTCCATGACGGCAATCCTGATCATATCATTGCCGTTGTTGGCTGGCCCACGAGTTTGCAGACAATGCAAGCATCTCCAATCCTTGCGACCGCACACTTACCCCTCGTCTCGCCGACAGCCTCGAATGAGGAATTGAGCGGTATCAACTCGTATTTCTTTCGTATCGATCCTTCCTATAAGATACAGGCAAACGCCCTGACAGCGGCGATACAACAAATGCATGCCAGGACTGTACTTGTAATGCGTGACCAAAGTGATCCTGAGAGTGCGTCAATAGCTGACGCGCTCGTTGCTCGCCTAAGGGAACTCAAGGTCACAGCCATTAACCGACCTGAAGATGATTTTACTGAAATGATAACTACTGTAGGTGAGTATCGGAACACGATCAAGGAAGCGATGGTCGACAACGTAAATGCCATTTTCCTGGCAGGATCGGACGTCGATGCGATACGCCTGGCACATGCAGTGGGTGTTGCCTTTAGGAATCATCCTGCAAACCCGGTGCTTGCAAGTCTCAAGATCCTCGGCGGTAACATGCTGGCACTGGATATGGGCTTACTGTTGGGACAGTGCAGAGATGGGGCTGGGGAAGCTTGTAGCAATCCTGCTGATGCATTCTTAGCAGGCAGTTATCCACAGGATATGCAACGCCTGAGCTTTATCTCCCTGGGAGATTCACAAGAATGGAATGCACTGCACTTGCCGGTGGTTACGCTACCTCCTTTTTTCACTGATTGGGTTGGGATCTATCAGAACTCTGTGGTGGCAGAAGACAATGCGCCCTCTCCTGATCAGGATGTTATATTGACCTACGATGCCTTACAAATAATTGCCAGGGCCGCGCAATCGATCCAGGGGTCTCTGGCGGGTCAACCAATCCATGATGCCCTGACTTCTCTGGGGGAAGGAACCACGCCAGTATTTCAAGGAGTCAGTGGGCGCATCCTATTTGATGCCCAGGGGAACCCGGTAGACAAGGCAATTGCAGTTTTGTATATCCAGGCTTCCGGCGGCGCGAATGTGATTAAACTGAGAGAAATTTCTGGAATGTTCCAGGCAAATTGATTCAACCGGTGGACAGGCCTTCTGAGTGCGTGGTAATAAATGTCATGTATATCTCCTTAAATAAAAACGGAAAGGGATGGGGTATCTATGCGATGTCCTCGTTGTGGATTTGACGGAGAGTCCGTGGGAGGCGGCTGCGCCCGCTGTGGTTACGGATATATGAGTATGTCATCGGGTCCTCTGAGTTTAGCTGTTCAACGCTCCTCATCGACCTCGATGCCACTTACGTTGCAGTCGTTGATGCGCGGCGATGTATTGCGCCAGGGGCGGTATCGCTTGATAGAGCAGTTGTCCCTGCCGGAGAATCAGCAAGGGCAAGGAGCTGCGTGGTTGGCGAGTGATGCCCAATCGTCTACCCGGCGAGTAGTTATACGTGAGGTAGCAATGCCCGAGGGTTCAGCTGCCGATAAGGAACGGGTGGTAGGCATGATTGCCTCACGCATGGCAGAATTGGGTCAACATTCAGGCTTTCCTAATTACATTGAGGTGTTCAATGAGCGCGATGCCTACTACATGGTGCTACAGCAGCCTGAAGGCGAAAGTCTCGCTTCAGTGCTAAGACGCCAGGGCGGCGCATTACCAGAGCGTGTCGTGGTTGAATGTGGGCGACAGCTTTGTGAAATACTAACCGTCCTCTCGCAGCATCAACCTCCGCTTGTACACGGTTCTATCAATCCATCTACAATCATCGTTAGCTCTGATGCAAAGCGTATAACTCTCATACATATGCCCCTGTTTCCTCCGAATGAATCGTATGCAGGCAGGGAGAAAAGCCCTTCCGGCTATCTGGCACCAGAACAAGCTCGCGGCATCGTCGAACCTTCATCGGATCTATATGGAGCAGCAGCAACGCTCCATCATGCCGTCACCGGCTTTGATCCACGTGAACGCATGGCTTTCTTCCACCCTCCCGCCCGTCGTCTCAATCCCACAGTGACGCCGCGCATGGAGGAGCTGCTTGTCCGCGCGCTGCGTCTCTCTGCTCCACAACGCTATGCTCGCCCTGCCGATATGCTGAGGGATTTGAACGTCTTAGTCCAGTCATATCCGCCAGAAAGCGAGCGTCCCAGCCCCATCACTGATCCCTTACGTCTTAACGCGTCAAATAAACGCCAACGAAGCCGGATTAGTAGTCCACGCAATATGGCTATGTTTGGCGCAATCGGCGCAATCGTGCTTTTGGTATTTCTCTTTGCCACACTACCTCTATTGCGTATAAGCACTGGAGTGACTCCTGCACTGGATACTGGCCAGCAAAATGCTACTGCCACAAGTGTGGCACAACAGCAAGCTGCTATGAATGCAGAACTGGCGCTCGAACTCCAGAGTTTCCAGAAAAAAGGCATTGGCTTCAGCAATGGTCGGCTTGTTTTTGATACCTATACCGGCCGCAATGATGCCGATTTGAAAAAGCAAGCGGCACAGGCCATCCAACGCAATGACCTGAGCAGCGCTGTCAATTTCCTCACCCGGGCGGTTTCCGCTGACCCAACCGATGGAGAAGCTCAAATCTACAACGAAGACCTGCATATCCTCCAGAGTGGAACCCCTTTCGTAACCGTTGTCCTGGGGCTCGCTGTCGATAGCTCCGTCGTCGATTTTTTGCTGGGGCGCACGGAAATGCAGGGAGCGTTCCTGGCGCAACGGGAGATCAATACCGGTGGATTGCTGCCACATGGCCTGCAGTTGCGTCTACTGATTGATAATTCGGGTGCCAATAATGCAGATGTGGCGACAGCAGCCCAGTTTGTCGCTAATCGAGTCTCCAAAGCGGGCAATCCCGATCACATTATTGCCGTGGTTGGCTGGCCGTTTAGTTCGCAGACGATCAATGCTCGCGATATCATCGCCTCTGTCCATCTTCCCCTCGTCTCTGAGACTGCTTCCAGCGTGCGCTTGAGCGGCAGCAGCCCGTACTTCTTCCGCGTGAACCCACCGGATAATCTACAAGGCAATACCCTGGGAAAGTTTGCGGCCCAGCAGCTCCAGGCCAAAAACATCCTGGTCATGCGTGATCGCACCGATCCCTATAGTGTGTCGTTGGCAGATGCCTTTACCTCCAGTGTCAAAGCGCTCAATGCCAATGCCATTAATAAGAGCGTTGACAACTTCACCGAAGGGACCACCACAGTCACACAATATAAGAAGATTATCCAGGATGCAATGACACAGAATGTCGATACGATCTTCCTGGCAGGACTCGATGTGGACGCGGTACGCTTAGCTCATGCTGTGGGCGAGGAACTGCGAGTCCGGCCAGGCGACGCATTTTTGACCAATCTGCGGATCCTATGTGGTGATGCAGTCGACACCAACTTGCTGCTGGGGCAGGGGAGTGGTCCGGATGCGACGATCGCCAGCACGTTCCCACAGGATATGCGGCGCCTGACCTTTACAGCCTTTGGTCATCCAGACGAATGGACGTTTCTGGGGTACCCAAAAAACCAGCAGCCACTGTTTTTCGCGAACTGGGGCAGCATCTACCAGAGTTCGACGGTGGCAGAAGACAATGCGCCCCCTCCTGGCAATGATGCAATCTTGACGCATGATGCTGTGACGGTAATCGCGAAAGCGGCCACCTATGTGCAGGGGCCGTTGACAGGGCAAGCGGTGCGTGATGCACTTGCATCGTTGGGCAGGGGCAACATCCCGGCGTACCAGGGAGTCAGTGGACGTATTCTCTTTGATCCCGAGGGCAATCCCATCGATAAGGCCATCGTCGTGCTGCGCGTCAAAGGTTCTGGCAACACCAATACCATCGAACTGATACAAATTGCCGGGCAGTTCAAATAAAGCGGATGCCTCTACAGAGGCCTGTAGAGGCATCCGCTTCCACGGAAATGAAAAGCAAGCAAGATGCGAAACTCTTCCCGAACGCAGAATGCTTGCAAGCAACAGAGCAATATGCTATACTCACCTCACATCCAGGAGTGTCAAGCAGCGAAGATACGGCCTAACCAGAAGTAGCAAAACCTGTAAGCGGTGCCAGTATTTCGGTTTGCAAATGAAGAAATCTTCATTTCTTCACCTGCCTGCTGACACAAGACGCTAAATATGGTATGATAGCAGTGGCATGGACTTGACCGCTGTGGGGTTGCGGATGCAGAGGCTCCCCTCGGCTTACTTTTTCGCTTGCCCAACTGGTCATGCGAATACTATCCTCCAGAGAGAAGGAAGGAGGCGATTTCGTGGAAAACGCATTTCCTCGCTGTCGCAAATGTAGTGAAGGTGATCTGGTTCCGCTTTCGGATTTCGGTAGCCAAGGAGCTTCCATTGAGTACAAGGCCTGGGTTTGCACCAACCCTTCCTGCCTGTACAATATAAAGATCCGTAACGGCGATATCATCATTAACGAACCTATTAGTGATGGATCACTCCATTCGTATCGCAGCAATCGCTCATAAGGTGAGATACCAGGTCGCATACGAAGCGGCTTCTCATCTGAGATTGAAAGAGATTGAAACAGCTGGAGTGAGAAGGCAAAAGGCAAGAGCGAGTTTCTCCCTCCTTTTGCCTTCTGTCTTATCTTTGGGCAGAAAACTCGAGTTGATCCTCTGACTCCTCAGAAACCTATAGAAGGAGACTTTGTGTCTGAGCAAGGCTTCAATCCCTTTAAGAGTAGTTTGAGTCGTACACGCCAACTATTTAGCCGGGTTGGAGATGCTTTTCGACAGCCTGACATAACTGATGATTTCTGGGATGAACTGGAAGAGACTCTCATAAGTGCCGATGTTGGCCCCAGCACCAGTGCCTGGCTTATAGAACGATTGCACAAACGTGTTGCCGAAGAACGTATGCACAATACAGTCCAGGTGCAGCGCGCTCTACGTGAAGAACTGGTGGCTCTCCTGGGGAAGCCATCATCTTTGCGCTTTGCAAAGCAGCCTATCCTGACGGTTATTTTGGTGATTGGAGTCAATGGCTCCGGTAAGACCACCAGTATTGCCAAGTTGGCCCATCGCCTTACCAGAGAGGGTCACAAAGTTATTTTGGCGGCCGCTGATACATTCCGCGCTGCCGCTATTGACCAGCTCAAAGTCTGGGGGGAACGCGTCGGAGTCCCGGTCATCAGCCAGAATCCGGGCTCTGATCCAGGGGCAGTAGTCTATGATGCAATTCAAGCAGCAGGCACACGAGGAAGTGATGTGCTGATTGTAGATACTGCCGGTCGACTTCACACCAAGTATAACCTGATGGAAGAGTTGAAGAAAATCAATAAAGTTATTCAGAAGCTCTTGCCAGAGGGACCTCAAGAGCTGCTCGTGGTAATTGATGCTACTACCGGTCAGAACGCCCTTTTACAGGCACGTAAATTTGCTGAGGATATTGGTCTGACCGGGGTAATCATCACAAAATTGGACAGCACAGCCAAAGGTGGTTTTGCCTTCGCCGTCGTCGACGATCTAGGAGTACCCATTAAGTTTATTGGTACGGGAGAAAAGGTTGAGCATCTTGCCCCCTTCGATCCACAGAGTTTCGTGGCCGCGCTCTTTGCGCAAGACTGACGAAGAGGTATCTCATGGTCAAAGAAGCTATTCCCCCAATCTCAGCCCAGGCATCCTCCGCCGACCAGCCTAAACCAGGTGTTCACCCATCGGGTAATCTCGCAGTCAAATGTATAAAATGTAAAGAGCTTTTGTATGGACGCGACTGGGAAAAGAACCTGAAGGTATGCCCGCGTTGCAACTACCATTTCAAACTCACGGCTCAGGAACGAATTGATCTCTTAGCAGACCCTGGCAGTTTCGTGGAAATAGACGCCGATATTATCTCTGTTGACCCGCTCCACTTTGTCAGCCGTTCAGAAGTATACGCCGATAAACTCGAGGAAAAACGCCAGGACACCGGAATGAACGAAGCAGTTGTAGTTGGTCACATCACAATTGAAGGGCTGCCACTGGCGCTCGCAGTGATGGACTTTCGCTTCATGGGGGGTAGTATGGGGTCTGTCGTCGGCGAGAAAATCACCGACGTGATTGAGTTCGGCATCGAACGTCGCATACCCGTACTCATCTCCTCTGTATCCGGTGGTGCACGCATGCAGGAAGGCTTGTATTCGCTTATGCAGATGGCAAAGACCTCTGCCGCCCTTGCCAAACTGGGAGAGGCCAAGATCCCTTATTTTAGCTTAATAACGGACCCCACCACTGGCGGTGTAACCGCCAGTTTCGCTATGCTCGGCGATATCACCCTCGCCGAACCAGGAGCGCTGGTGAGCTTTACCGGCCCACGCGTGATTGAGCAATTCATGCATATCAAACTCCCTGAGGGGGTCGTGAACTCGGAATTTGCACTTCAGCACGGTATGATCGATGCAGTAGTACATAGGCGTGAATTAAGACACACACTAGCAAAGCTACTACATCTCTATTCACACAACGGGAATATGTAGTTGGGAATGTTCGATCAACCTTGAACCTCGGACGAAAGAGGGGAAGAAAGATGGTTTATGATCTAGAGTTTGAGAAACCACTGGCTGAGCTGGAAAAAAAGATACACGCGCTGCAACGTAAAGGTGAGCACCTGAAGCCTGATGAACGCATACAGTTGCTGCGCGCCGAGCAAGATCTACAACACCGAACCGAAGAGATCTATAAAACCCTCACAGCCTGGCAAACTCTACTGGTAGCACGCCACAAAGATCGCCCCTATGCCGCCGATTATATTCGCCTCATATGCGATGACTTCTTCGAATTACATGGTGATCGTTCTTTTGGAGACGACCATGCGATCATGACTGGCCCGGCAAAGCTTGATGGCACCACAGTATTTATGGTCTGCCATCAGAAAGGCCGGGACATGAAGGAGAAGCAGTATCACAACTATGGCTTGGCACACCCGGAGGGATACCGCAAGTCAGCTCGTGTAATGCAGCAGGCCGAAAAGTTAGGCTTCCCCGTCATTTGCCTGGTCGACACCTCAGGAGCATCTCCTGCTCTTCCCGATGAAGAGCGTGGGCAGGCCGAGGCGGTCGCCTATAACCTATATCTTATGTCGCGCCTGCGTGTGCCCATCATCGCCGCAGTAATCGGCGAAGGGGGTAGTGGTGGAGCCCTGGCTATCAGCGTAGCAGATCGAATTCTAATGTTGGAGCACAGCATTTACACCGTCGCCTCCCCAGAAGCAGCCTCCTCGATTCTATGGCGCGACCGGGCATTTGGAGCACAAGCCGCCGAGGCCATGCGCATCAGTGCGCGTGAACTCAAGGCGCTTGATCTTGTTGATGAGTTGGTTCCAGAGCCTCTCGGAGGCGCCCACCGTGATCATCAACTCACCGCTGCAAATCTCAAAGCGGCCCTGCTCAAACACCTGGCAGAGCTGAAGCAACTTCCTGTAGATGAGCTTTTAGAACAGCGCTACCAGAAGTTTAGGGCCATTGGCAAGTTTGGCCGAGTATCCTGATTCCGGGTCAAGCATTAAGAGCAAGCAGCGAAATACATATGACTACTCCCACCGGCCTTCCCCGCGAACATCCCAGCACGTATGTAGTGCAGGATCGCTCCAATGAAGAAGCACTCACCCGCCTGCACATCCAGGATCACATTGGAGATGCTTGTTGCTGACCTAAGAGGCGCATCGTTGGGGATAATAGAAGAGCCACGATAGACACCTGGGAGATAGCTCACATACCACGCCACGACGTCACTGACTTCTGCGTGTAGTTCATGATGGCACATATTTCGTGTTAGAATGAGTTGAATATTCTCTAAGGAGAACTGAGTGGCAATGGAACAGATCAACGAACGACATCCTCATAAGGGCGATTGGCTGCGTGATATTGTCTTTGGGCTCAACGATGGCCTGGTCACCACCCTCGTGTTCGTCATGGCGGTGAGCGAGGTTGCTCCTGGGCGATTACTGCTGGTTGTACTTGGGGAGGTGCTGGCCGGAGGCATTTCTATGGCGCTGGGTGGCTATCTTTCCGCTCGAACGGCCAAACAGGTGCTTGATCAACGCATCGCGACCGAGAGGTATGAAATTGAGCATGAGCCGGAGGAAGAACGGGCAGAACTGCGTGCCATCTACCGGAACAAAGGCTTTAGTGGCCCCCTGCTCCAACGTGTTGTTGGTCATCTCACGGCTAACCAGGAACGATGGCATCGGGCCATGGTCCATGACGAGTTGGGGGTGGTAGAAGATACCCACATCAATCCATGGCTGCAAGGGATGCAGGTTGGGCTCTCATTTGTGGTCGGTGGTCTCATCCCCACAGTACCAGTATTGCTCGCGCTGCCGCAGTTACAGTGGTGGGCCTATGGACTGACGGCACTCTCGGCCATGGTACTTGGGGCGATCAAAGCGCGCTATACCCACCAGGGTCCTGTGCGGGCGGGTTTCGAATTTCTCGTAGTTGTCACTATTGGGACCCTGGCCGGTGTGGGCATCGGCCTACTCTTACATGGCGGATGAGCTTTGCTGGAAGGAAATATAGTTGCTCACAAAAGCGTGAACACGGGCTTTTCTGATACAAAAGGAGTATGTATTAGTTGATAGAGATGGAGGCCCCCTGGCTGTCATTTGCTCCACGGCTCGTTTCAAGCAAACGCAATAGGGCTTGCATTTTAAAAGGCTTGCGCAATATAGGGACTTCGGGGAAGTTTGCCTGTATATTTGCAAGCTCGCTTTGACTTGCTCCCGTTACGACAATAATAGGCAATATTTTGGCCGGAAAAGTCTGGCGGATACGAGCAATTACTTCTCGACCAGACATTTCCCCTGGAAGGTGGAGATCAACGATCGCCAGATCAAAGGGTAGATGATTATGCAAGCACCGACTTGGAAGAAGACATTCCAGGAAAGAGGTGCTTTCCGGGTAAGTATATACGATGTGCCCCGCCATTGCGAGCGCAGTTGTCATCCAATCAACTATTGCTGGGTTATCTTCGAGCAATCCAATCTTCATGGGTTTCTCTTTTTGTGATGCCTTACGAGTTTGCTTTTGCTAATTATTACGAGTGCTCGGTTTACTCTCGTCACGTCAGTGAGAGGGAAGTTCTCAAAGAACATATAGGTATATCTATCGGAACATAGACGCTGGCTGTGAAGGAATGTGTTATTAGGCTCAACTACTTCACCAGGTGAGGCGTTTTAGAGGAAGGCTACAGTGGGGAACTATCTGATGTTGTTGATCCGGTGATAAGAACGGGGCACACCTGTAAGACAGTGTAGCTGTTTCTGGTCAGCCTTGTCAGTGGAGGGACAACAGGATCCCTCCACCAGCTTTGTGAGAACTACACGCCTAGCTCATACAACTGCTCAAACTGCAAGTCCAGGTCATTGGTAGCCTGCCAAATACATGCCAGAGCCTTGCGCACGTTGCGCGCAGCACAGGGAGGTAAGTCGCTCTGCGCGGCTAGTTTCTTAAGCGTCTCGTAAATGTTGACTAAATCCTGCTCCTGCTCTGTCAAGGGCTTGCCCAGCAATATTGAAGCGTAGGCCTTCATGTGCACTGGCCAGGTCCTTTGCCAGTTTGTGCTGAAGCTCTGGCCATTCGGCCTCAAGTCCGGGCTTAATTTCCAGCTTGATATCGATCTCGTCGATGAGGTCATCCTTGTGCCAGATGTAGATCTGGAATTCGTCGATGGCAGGGTATTCGCGGACAATGGCTTCTACTGCTCGCGGGTAAACGTTAGTGCCGCGAATGAGCTTCATATCATCCCAGCGTCCTCGAATACCCCCGTCGTAAAGATCCCAGGTGCGGCCGCAGGAGCAAGTGCTCGCGGGAACCTTCATCACCATGTCTTTGGTGCGATAGCGGATGGCGGGAATAAAGCCTCGCCCAAACGAGGTTACTACGCGCTCGCCTAGTTCACCGTAGCCCACCGGTTTATCTCCATCTGGGCTAAGCACCTCCTCGATGAAATGATCTTCGATAATGTGTGTGCCCCCAGGCTGGTGCGAGCACTCGAAAATCATGATGGTGCCGAGTTCGGTCATGCCTGCTGTATCGCCGCACTTTGCGCCCCATGCCTCCTCCAGTTGTCGCTTCACTGCCGGTATGGAGCCTGCCGGTTCGCCAGAACAGATCACTTTGTTGACCTTGCTCTCTCTGGCCAGGTCAATTCCCATTTCTCTCGCTTTTTGCCAGAGGGTCAGCGCGTAGGTTGGCGTGGAGAAAACAGTTGTTGCTCCCATCTCGATGATCTGCTTGATGCGCCCCTCGCTGGTTTGCGCCCCTCCAGGAATAACAAGCGAACCAATTTTTTCCATGCCATAATGGGCCCCCCAGAACCCTATGAACGAGCCGTAACCGAAGGCGAAATAAGTGATGTCTTCAGGGCGGATCCCGAAGCCCCACAGGCCATAACACCACATCTCGGCGATCCACTCCCAATCTTTCATACCGTCCAGCACGCGAATAGGAGTCCGCCCGCTCGTGCCTGAGGTGAGGTGATAGCGAATGGCGTTTGTCTCGGCGGTCGCTACCACATCGCCGAACATAGGAGTTTCCATAATGGATTGCATCCACTCCTCCCTGGTCATGAAGGGAATGCGACGGATGTCATCCAATGTCTTGAGCTGCTCTGGCATGAAGCCTGCCTCGTCGAATTTGCGGTGATGAAAAGGGCTGTTGGTGTACGCCCACTCGCACATTCGCCCCAGCTTCAGGAGTTGTAGTGCCTGCAACTCCTCGCGCGGTAATGTCTCGTTTTTGGGGTTCCAATACTCAGAATAGGCCATGGCGTTTTTCCTCCTTCGTCGCAGAAAATAGTCGTTGGTAACCATGCATAGTTATCAAAGTTATTTATCTTGCCCAACCAACTCGCGAGCGATAATAACGCGCTGGATATGGCTGGTTCCTTCATAAATCTGCAATCCTTTGATGTCCCGATAATAGCGCTCAACAGGGTACTCGTTGGAATAGCCGCGATTGCCATGCATGAGCACCGCCTCTGAAGCTGCTTTCATGGCAGCTTCAGTCGCGAAGAGCTTGGCGATGGATGTGGCTTTAGTAGCCGGGAGACCTTGATCTTTCACCCACGCGGCGTGATAGACAAGCAGCCGCGCCGCTTCGATATCGGCAGCCATATCTGCCAGCGTTGCCTGGATCATCTGGAAGTCTGCAATGCGCTGGCCGAACTGGCGGCGCTGCTTTGCAAAAGCAATACAGGCATCCAGGCATGCCTGCCCCACACCAACGGCACCGGCAGCCACTCCCAGCCGACCGCGATCCAGGGCAGACATTGCGACTTTGAAGCCTTCGCCCGCTGCACCGAGCAGCGCATTCTTCGGTACGTGGCACTCTTCCAGGAAAATATGGGCATGCTCAGCCGCGCGATGCCCCAACTCTTTGCCTGCCATGGGTTCGCGGTGGAAGCCTGGAGTATCGGCCTCGACAATGAACGCGCAAATGCCTTTGTGTCGTGCCGAACGATCCCTGCTGGCAAAGACAATAGCTACATGGGCGCTGGGCCCGTTGGTGATCCAGATTTTCTCACCGTTAAGGACATAGTGCTTATCCTCTTCCCTGGCTGTGCTTTCCATACTGGCTGCGTCGGAACCCACGTTCGGCTCCGTCAAAGCGTAACAGCCAATCAACTCGCCTGTCGCCAGCCGGGGCAGGTAGTGGCGCTTCTGCTCCTCAGTACCCCAGTCGCGAATACAGAGAGATACCAGGCTGGCATGAACCGTCAGGAAGCCGCGCACCGAAGAGTCTGCCTTCCCCAACTCCTCACAGAGCAAGGCATAGCTAACATAATCCATGCCGGACCCGCCATACTCCTGCTCGACCGGCCCAGCCAGGAAGCCTAGCACGCCCATGCGCTTCACCAGGTGCATGGGAAACTCGCCCTTTTCATCCGCTTCGCGGGCGATCGGTGCAACCTCTTGTTCGGCGAATTGGCGTGCCAGTTCCTGAATGCGTTTCTGTTCGGATGTCAGTTCGAAGTCCATGAGTGTCTTCCTATAGCCATGGTTGGTTCAATGGGGCTGGTGCAACTCAATGCGATTGCCTTCGGGGTCCGTAATCCAGGTAAACATGGTCCTCTCCTTCTCTATGGAACGCTTATGCTTCGAGCACCGCCATGCCTTCAATCTCGATCAGCGCCTCGTCCTGGAAGAAGCGTGAAATCTCGAACAGAGCAGCAGCAGGGTAGTAGTTGCCAAAAAAAGAGCGATGCACCTGGCCCAGCGGCTTGAGATGAGCGAGGTAGTCATCACGGTCGCGCACAAAAATAGTGATTTTCACGATGTCCTGCATTTTCCCACCGGCAGCTTCGACTACTGCCTTGAGGTTGCGAAACACTTGTTCATATTGAGCGACAAAGTCGCCTGGCGCCAGGATGTTGCCTTCTGCATCGCTGCCGGTCTGCCCGGCCAGGAAGAGGAGTTGTCCTCCCGATACGAGAACGCCGTGACTGAAGCCACGAGGGCGTGCCAGGATAGGTGGGTTAATGATAGTTTTTCCCATGTATGTCCTACCTTGCTACTTTTTTGTTCATCAAAAACGCGGCGTGGAGACCCGTCTGCGCTTGCCGCGACGGGAGGAAACGCCGCCCTCCTTTCTACGAGTGAGGCCGAAGCCCTTTGGACCAAGAGTAACTTTTTGTAACTGGCACTCGTATGCACCTTCGTCCCGTCAAGCAGACGCAGATCAAAGTAGCCTGAACTTCTCCGACCAAACACAAAGCACACCTGCCCCTGGTAACGCACGCAATCGAAGAGCCGAAAGCCGTGGACGTACTTCGGAGCGGTATTGCGTTGTCGTTTGCCCTCCTTCTTGATCGTGGCCTTGTGAAGTTGCCGGTTGTTCCTTCTCACTAGTTTGATGAGGTACAAGGTGTCGTCCGTGTGAGCCAGTGGGTTGCCACTGAGTGCGCTCAAGCTTGTGTTCCTGGTGCGTGCGGTGAATGAGATCGTGACACGTCTGGCATACTGTCACCAGGTTCTCGGGGCTATCCCCGCCAGTCTTGCGGGACTCGATGTGATGGACAGTGAGAATGCTGTCTTTCGACTTGCCCTGACACCATTGACACACATGACGATCTCTGGCCAGGACATATGCCCTGGCATTCCAGAAACCGAGCTGTGGACCTTGTTGGTAGTCCAGGCCTCGGGTCTCAGGGTTGCGTAGTTTCTGGATGTCAAACTGTGCCACCTCGATGGTGGTCCTGCTCACAGGCACCATCTTGTGAACCAAACGGATCGTTTTCAGATGGGCTGCTACTTTGTGCTGCACAGAGGACGCGAGCCAGCCTGATCGCTTCTTTCTATTGAGGCAACGGCACTTGCGATAGCGCGTCTTGCGTCTGCGCCTGGCACGGCGGAACTGACGGCGGGTTGCAAGCAGTGCCTGGATGTCAGTTCTGGGCTGCACCTCTGCTTCAAAGAGCACCACCTGCTCCGTCGTGGCGGACACGCCGATATGCTGTGATCCTGCATCAATCCCAACAGAAATTTCCTGTGTATACCCACTACTGCCATAGAGCAGTTGCAGCGTGAATGGGACCATCCTGACCACTTTGGCCTTGCCCTCCTGGAGCAGCAATCGTGCTGTACGCGGTTGACAGGGCATCAACGGTTGCCCATGACAATTACGTATGTAAACGAACACACCGTTTACCATCCTTTCGGACGTGTGGTACTCTTCGCCAAGGTTCAACAGGCTTGTCGTGTCTGCACCACCGTTCCTACCCATCAGAACTGTTAAGCACAGACGCTAGAGCGACGGGCTAGAGTAGGCACCCATAGGTAGCATGACCTGTCGAACGTAGTGTAGACTCAGGCTAGTCAAGCAAGGCTTGTTCACACAAGCCCGTCGCCTTGAGGCGATTGGGTTCTTGACCATATCATTTCTCAACTGTAATAAATAATCCCTAAACCC
>WNFA01000624.1_pt1 | contig 33238 bp, 30 predicted proteins | sample 5400481 | NCBI WGS metagenome assembly WNFA01 (sample SAMN13153340, study PRJNA577476) | soil metagenome | isolation source: 120 cm saprolite under Douglas fir tree site 2 hole 1 replicate 2 | place: USA:California | collected 2015-04-18 | reverse complement strand
CCTCGCCCGGATCGTAGACCTTCTTGGGCTGTGACCTTACCGGCTCAGGTTCCGGAGCGGGCTCAGTGGCTCGGGAGGCGTCGAGCGCGGCCTGCTGCCTCAGCTCAAAAGCGTTTTCCATCGACGTTCGCAACACACTGATTGTCATCTTGTGCTCATCTGCCTTGCGGAGCCATCCGAGTTCCATAACGCCCTCGGGCATGGCTGAGCAGTTCGCAAGTTGACCTTGCGCGAGCTGGTAATGTCCGAAGGTTAAGAAGTCAGACTCTATACGTATAGAGGGAGGGAAGCGCTTTGCGACCGTGACCCAAGACAAGAAGGTCTGGCGAGCATACTGCGGCCAGAGCTTCTCTGCGAGGTCATATACGGCTGTGGCGTTACCGGCGCACAAACCGCAACCTTCGACTAACCAATCAGCGATGGCGAACTGAATGAGGCGAACCTCACGAGCAAGAGCTGCCCCACGTTCTTTCCAAGCCTCGTACTCAGGAGGAGTGACCGGCTTTAAGACTTCGATAAAACCATCCATCTGCAAAGGGTGACACAAGCAACTATGAGCTTGTTAATTACGTCGGTCACGCCCCTTCTTCACGGGCGCACCGGTACCGTCGAACCACGCCAAGACTTCAGAACGACGGAACCGAAGGTAGCGACCAATGCGGCGGGCGGGCAATGGGTTGCGCGAACGGGCACGGCATTTCTCATGGACCCAGCCGGGGGTAACGCGCAACAAGGATGCAACTTCTTCAGGGGTTAGGATTTCGGATAGCGAATCAGGTGTGGGCAAACGGACTCCCAAAATGTTACTTATTTGGGAAACTCGGGTTCACAACCGAGAAGGCCGAAGCCAACAGGACCGAAGGGTTATAAGGTGACCAACGCCACCAGAGTTCGTAGAAGGGTCCAGCACCATCATTCTAACTCGGGCACGCTCGTAACTCAAGCGTTTTGTTCGGCCTCGCTAGGGACCGCCCGACCACGGTAAGCTGGGAACCATGCAGAGCGGCCACATTTACAAACGGCATGGGGCTTGGCACCTACGGTATCGGGTCGACGAGATAGGACCTGATGGCCAGCCGCGCCGTCGTGAAATCACGAAACGACTCGCGGCGGTCGATGACGACCACCGTTCGAAGAAGGATGTTCAGGACGACGCGAACGTATTGCTCGCACAGGCGGGGCGGGGGTCTGCCGAGGGTTCGCTAACGGTCAAGGAGTTTGTGGACCGCTACTACCTGCTATTTGTCGCCGCGCGAAGGAACGCATCCACCCACAAGTTTTACCGGGACACAATCAAGAACCATGTGACACCAGCACTCGGCGACCTTCGGCTCCGCGAGGTTCAGACGGTTCACGTTCAAAGAATGCTAGACGCCATCCGCCTCTCCCATCCTTCGCTCCAGCGAATCAAGACTGCGGCCAGCGCGGTGATGTCCCACGCGATTCGCCTCGGCTTCGTCACTGGCTCAAATCCAGTTCACGAAGCGAAGCCGGAGGGCAGCCGTTCCAATTTCGAAGGGCACGCGTACTCATGGAAGGACGTGCAGGCGATGCTGGAGAAACTCGGCGAGCCCGCGCGAACGGTCGTCGCGGTCGCAGCCTTCACTGGGCTGCGTGAGAGTGAAATCCGAGGGCTGCAATGGACGGACTACAGCGGCGAGGAGCTTTTTGTTCGTCGGGGTGTCTGGAGGAAGAACGTCGGCGAAACAAAAACGGTCGAATCGAAGGCTCGCGTCCCGGTCATCGCGCCCCTGCGCAAACTCCTTGATGCACACCGGAAACTGAACGGGAAGCATGAATGGATATTCGCAGGACCGAAAGGGTTCTCGTTGAACTTGGATAATTTGATGCGGCGCGAAATCAAACCAGTGATTGGCGAGAGCTGGCGCGGTTGGCAAGCGTTCCGCCGTGGGCTTGTCGGTATCCTCTTTGAAGCGGGCGTGGATGTCGAGGTGGCAAAAGTCATCCTCCGCCACAGCGATTCAGCGGTCACGCGCAGGCATTATCTTGTTCTGAAGTCCCGCAAGGAAGGAAAATGGAGCCGACGACCAGAGTTGAACTGGTGACCTGCCGATTACGAATCGGCTGCTCTACCAACTGAGCTACGTCGGCCTTCTTTCGATTCTAAGACCCGCCTGCGATTCCTGCAAACAAAAGGTCGGGGCACTCAGCATTCAGCATTCAGTAACTTCAAGACTGGCTTTGCTGAATGCTGAATGCTAAGTGCTGACGGCTGAATGCTACGCGGCCTGCGCCAACGCTTTGTACTCGTCATCGGATTGCCTGGGCAGCAGCACCCAAAGCGTGTAGATGCCGAGCGCCGTACCGAGCGGGACGTTCAACAACGCGACGAAACCCACGACCAGCGCGATCGTACGTGCCCAATCCTCGCGCTGCAACAAACCCCAACCCGCGAAGAAACCTGCCGCGGATTTTGCCAGCAGCAGCCATCCGATGACAGTGAGCAGGGGCCGCAGCCAGACCGAGACTTCGGGCGGTGGGCCACCATTGGAAATATGAAACGCGTGGCCGAAGATGATCTGCGCGACAACGATCAAGGCAACTCCTCCAACCGCGTGCAGCGCCGAGTACGCCATCCACAAAATGCCCACCAGCCGCACATGTTCGCGAACGCGGCTGCGCCGCAGCTCGATGAGTCCCAGCACCGTCTTGCCGCAGCGTCCGCAACTCTTCTGTCCCGCTTGCAACTGCGCACCACACTGATCGCAAAACATCGCTTCTCCTCCGACCTCACACGCTGTTGTCGATGTATTGTACGGACGCAAGCACTCACAAGTTCCGAAACAAGTTCTCAGTTGTCATTCGGCTAAACACAGGTTCCGGTTTTACTGAGAACTGAGAACCGAGAACTGAGAACTCACCTAAAACGAAAAGGCCACCCGGCAACTTGGGCGGCCTTTTCTTTCAAGGGAGAATAGTTCCAACGGAGGTTTAATCCATCAGAACTTTCTGCGGGAATCTTATGAGCCTTAAAAGCGCAGTGTCAAGCAAAATTTATGACTTAAATAGTCTTATTTTCAACAACTTACACGATACGTCTACAAGTCAGCAAACGGGCTCAGAATTGAGCAAAATTCCTTCTTTTCGACGCTAACAACATTCGATTGAGTGACTTACCGCTTCCGGGGTAGCGGCGGGACCTCGTCTTCCAAGTGCAAAGAGATGAATTCCACAACCTCGGGACGGTCAAACACGGAGTCGGGGAAAAGCCGTTTTATGAGCACACGCAAGCCGCCAAACGCGACCCCGGCAACTAACGCCAAACCCACCACGATTCCGCAAAGAACAATCGCATTGAACAGAAAGTTTGCCAGATTGTCCTTCTTGCTGACGTAGGTATTTTCATTCCACGTGACATCGGCTTCGTAGCTGATCGACGACATCAACGATCTCGCTTCGCTTTTTGAAAGCGGGCCGGCCGCAATAACGATGATCGGGCCGGTGCGTGAGTCAAAGAACGGGCCCACGTCAAGAATAGTTGCGACTCCCGGCTGCTGCTGCGGGACCGGGTGTGAGGGATCAACGTGCGAGGCGTCAATCTGCCGCAGTCGTTCCGACGCAATCTGCGGCGTTGGATATTCGATGAGCATCAGCGTGGCATCGCCCGCGTCCGCCGCATACTTTCCAATCACAACTTCCGCGCCAGATTTGAAATCCACCATCGAAGCCGGCAGAGGCGATCCCACCCGATCGAGCGTGACCGGACCCAGAATGTACTTCGTCGTATTCTTCTCGAAGTTCTTCTGGAAAGCACTCTTCGGAAGATACGTAGGCAGCGAAGGCGGGTTCCCCTTGTTGCCTTCAGCTTGCGGCAGCAGCCCGGCCAGTTGCCGCAGTTGCGACGCCGACATCACGCTCATTCTGTCGAACACCGCATCCACCAGCACGTTCCCCTGATAGAACAGCACGCGGTTATTCAGAAAAGCCGCCTGCCTGCCAATTATTTCCTCTCCCATCTCGGCAGAATTGTAGTAAGTGAAGGCGCCGTAAGCGCCGCTGGCATCTCCAAACACGGCGGCTTTGACTACGAGGTTGCGGCCGTCGTCGCGAGTGTAGGCCGCCTTTTCCAAACGCTGGAAGCCGTACTCCTTCAGCACAGGCGCATTCACTGCATCGGCGGCGGCGGGATCGTCACTCCTCGCGACGGCGCCTTTCATCTCCCAGCCGGCAAACGCGCTGGGAAGGACTGAGGTCGGAGAGACGGGCAACGGCGCAGGTGGCCCAGCAGCAAAGGCCGCAGCGCAAAAAAGAAACATGAATACAACAGAGAGTTGTCGCGAGAATTTCATTCGAAAAAAGGCACACCCATCCTGTTGAATTAGACTACTGGCACGCCGAGAAAGTTTCCACCCTGAGGGGAAGCTGATGGGTGAGTTCGTGTGGGGACGGGCGCCCCTCGCCCGTCCAAGCTGAGCGCAGCTCGGCTTCGCCCCAAAGGCACGCGCTACGAGGCCCTCCACAGCGGCATTAGAATGCCGGAATCAATCAAAACGTTCAAACGTTGATGGATTGGCCGGAAAGAAGGATCAGGATTCAGGATCTATTTTTTCAGCAGGCTGGTATGGCTGGCCACGCACAGCCACTTGCCATCCTGAAAAACCCAGGTATCGGTAAAGCGTCCGAAATGCTCATACGGCTTGGCTCCGTACGTGCCTTTCGTATGATACGCACCCGTCACAATCGCCGTAGTGGCGTACATATCTACCTTAACGTCCTGGATATTCATGAGGCTGGGTTGGAACTTAGGATCCGCGAAATCCGCCAGGAATTTCCCTCGATCGCTGACTTCTCCATCCCATTCGGTATTAATGAACTTATCGCCGATCATGCTAGCGACGGCAGTCGCATCGCGGATGACCTGGGCTTGGTTCCACATTCGCTCGAGCGCCACCAGTTTGGCGGCGTCGGCCGCCGAGTTTGCTTTAGACCGAGTTTGCTTTAGAAGTTTGAGCAAACGCGAAGACGCTGATCAGAGCACAGCAGGACGCCGTCTTCATGATGGCCCTTCCGCTCCGTATCCGGACCTTTTCGAGCATGACTCCGACACTAGCGCGGGTGCTTCCTTTCTACTATCGCAAACATCTGTCGAAGCATTACTAATGTCACGGAGGGCATGCCCTTGCGATTGAGTTCTGACTTAGGGGTTAGCTACCGGGGGCCGGGCGCTGCTTATTGCCCTTCGGGTTTGTCGATCTTGCTCGCCACTTTCACGCCGCTCAGGCCGTTGACGTACTTGGACACACCCCGATAGAGCGACTCGGCGATACGCTGGCGGTGCTCCGAGGTTTCAAGCTTTCGCTCGTCAGTGGGATTCGACACGAACGAAATCTCGGCCAGAATTGACGGCATATTCGCGCCGATCAGCACGATGAACGGCGCCTTCTTGATCCCGCGATTTCTGATTCCGGCACTGTTCAGCGCCAGCCCTCCGTAGAGTGATTCCTGCACATCGCCGGCAAACTCGCGCGATTCGTCAATTTTGTCTTTCAACGCAATTTTCTTTACCAGATCCTGCAGTTCGTGGATCGATTTCTCCGACACCGCATTTTCGCGGGCGGCAACTTCCAGCGCTTCCGGCGACGAGGTGAAATTCAAGTAGTAGGTTTCGACGCCGCGCGCATCGGAATCACGGCTCGAGTTGGCATGGATCGAGATGAACAAGTCCGCCCGCTCGCGGTTCGCAATCGCGGTGCGGGTTTCAAGTGGAATGAAGGTATCGTCCTGACGCGTGTAAATAACTTCGGCGCCAAGCCGGGCTTCGAGTAAACGGCCGAGGCGCTTGGCTACGTCAAGCACCACGTCCTTCTCCAGCAAGCCGTTCGGACCAATCGTGCCGGTGTCATGGCCCCCGTGACCGGCGTCGATGACGATCTTGCCAATCTTCAGGCCCAGGGCGCGAATCAAAGACCGGTCGCCGGCAGCGGTCGGACGCGCTTCCCGCGTCTCAGGACGAAGATCAGCCGTGTCGGGAGCGGCTGCGGCTGACCGAGACTTTTTTCGGTGCGAGGACGATGAAGACGAGAATGTCGAGGTGTTGTCGGCTTGATCCGGCGTCACTTCGGGGCGAAGTTTTTCGTGCTTAAGCGTAGCGACCGTCGACGGCACCCTGTCCTCCGCCTCGACGATCGTTTTCGGAATCCTGTGGTTCGACCCTTTGACCGCAACCGTGGTCTTGATCACTCCAATGCCGTTCGCTGGATTCGCGGAGTCGGGAGGCTTGGAGTCCGCAGCGAGATCTTCGGGGGGCAAGTCCGTTTCGACGGGTCCCGATTTCAAGAAGCGAACCACATCTTTATCAGATTCTTGTTGTGCTTTCCGCCCATCAGATTTCGAGTCTCCGCTCGACAACGCCGGCTCGCTCGAATCGCCGTCCGATTCCGCAGAAGCAGTCGCGCCTGTATCCGAACCAGAATGACCCTTGGCGGCGGCCGTGTCCGTCTTGATAATGTCCGTCTTGGCCGTGTCGATCTTGGAAAGGCCCGTCGCCCGGTTCTGCTTCCCATGGTTGTCCTTCCCGTGTACATCAATAATGAGCCGATACGGGTCGGGCAGCAGGAAAGCGTCGTACCTCGCCAGGTCGTCCACTTCCAGCACAATTCGCGTTCGTCCCGGCTGAAATTCGGCAACGCGAATTTTCTTCAGAAAGCCGTCATCCACATCGAAGGTCTTGCCGACCAGGGTCGAAGCGAGTTTCGTGTCGCGCAGATCGAAGAAAATGCGGTCGGGATGCGAGATGCGCTGGGAACCGAACTTCACTTCCTGCTCGACGTCAATGGCGACGCGAGTGTAATCGGGAGTGGACCAGTGGCGAACCCCGGTGACGCGCGGCAACGCGTTGCGTCGGGCACTAGCGGCATTTTCGAACTCGGCAGCGGCATCCGTGTTGCCGTTGGCAGTGGTTCCCCCAACATTAGAGGACCGCTGCCGCTTGCGCGCGGCCTTCTGCGCCGCGCGTTCCATTGCATCCGCGTCGGCATCGATTTCCTTCATCGCCGCACGGGCATCGTCGGCCAGCCGGTTCCGCGGATAGCGATGAAGAAAGTCTTCGAATATTGTGCGCGCCTCTTCGGGATCGTTGAGATCGTCCTTGTAGATCTCGCCGATCGTGAAGAGCGCGTCGAAGCGGTATTTGCTGCCGGGATATTCCCTGCGCAGGAAACGGTACTGGTCAACGGCGCCGCGCAGGATCTTGTTGTCGTCAAAGCGCCGGCCCATCTCGATCATGAGTTCGGCGGTCGCCACTACGCTCGGGTCCGCCTTCGATGAGGCGGGAGAACCAAAGTAGACGCGGCGGTAGGAGTCGATCACACGCTGGTATTCGCGGCGGGTCCGCTCTCCAGCAGGACGCCCATTAAGAGCCTCCCGCATGCGTTCCGCCTTGGCGAATTGCTGACGGGCCCAGGCGTCGTTGTGGTGGATGCGAGCCGATGCAGTAGCCACCGGCAGCAGCGCCAGTAAAAGCGCGGCGCCGATGCGAAAGGCGCGGGGGCCTCGAGTTAGGGTCGTAGAAGCCTGGGTCAGAAACATTGAATCATTGAAGTATTGAATCATTTAGTCACCGCGTCAATGATTCAATACCTCAATGACTCAATGATTCAATGACTCAATGACGGCGCTCCCGCTACCACGCGAATCGCCGCCTATTCCGTATTGCTGATGTATAGCACGCCCCGAGCATCGCGCTGCACGCGAACCGGCTCATGTACCGGATTGCCAAAAATGTACGACCCCGGTTCGCTGCCGCCGTTGTACAAGTTCGTGATCCGCCGAACATAGTTCTGCGTTTCCCTGAAATGTGGAACTCCCGCGCTGCGCGCCACCGCTCCCGAACCAGCGTTGTAGGCTGCCAGACTGAGGCGAACATCGCCGCCGTAGCTATCCAACAGTCTCCTCAGATGTCTAACCCCGGCGTCCACGTTTTGTTGCGGGTCAAAAGGATTGGAAACATTGAGCGAACGCGCGGTCGAGGGCATCAACTGCATCAGCCCCATCGCGCCCTTGCGCGAAACCGCATTGGGATTGAAATTCGATTCCACCTTGACCACCGAGCGCACCAGGCTCGGATCCACGTTGTGCCGGGCGGCCGCCTGGTCAATGGCAGCGTCGATATCCTGCGCGGTAAAAGCGCGGTTAAGTGTCTGGTGACTCTGCGCTCCGCCGTCGAGGTAGGTGTTGACTTCCGAAGCCGCCGAGCGAGCCGCGCGCATCACGGCTCCGCTCGTCGGAACCGGCTTGAACCGATGTTCAGTCACACTCCAATAAACCAGCGGAGATCGTGAACGCGTAGAAGCCTCCGTCCTCGAAGCAGTGGAAGGCCCATCTCCGTTGATGTAGATCTTGCGGCCGGATTCGTCGCTGGTCGAAGTAATAGCGCCCGTCCGAGCCCCCGCCTGGGCACGCGCCGGCACCGTCGAGAACAGCGTAGAGAGAAAGGAGATCGCGGTCAAGCTGCCGATCAGCGTGATTTGCAGGCGTCTTCGCATATATGTTTCAGATCGGCCAAAAGGCACACTTACTCTAGGGCGTACCTACCTGCGAACCTGCCGGAGAATCCCAGAACCAGAGTTGCCCTGATTATAGGGCGCGCCGGACGCGGGGGCAATCTATCCAAAGGTCGTAGAACCACTGGAGTAATCTACGTAAGTTACTGAAAGCACTTGATTTTTGTGACGTGTCAACGCCCCTTTGGCGAGCTCTCCCCAGTGCTTCGAAGCCTCTACGGGAGCGAAATCGAACGCCCCATGTGGCTGTTTCCCCTGTGTTCCTCTGTGCCCCCTGTGGTTGATCTTGCACGGCTCGACTCCCCACAGCCCCCACCCATCTACAATGACGCTTGCATCCTATGGACTCCCAAGCCCTTCGCAAGCTATTCGAGCAGGTCCGCAAAAAGCGCCTCTCCCCCGACGAGGCCGTAGAGCGCCTGCGTCACCTGCCCTTTGAGGACCTCGGTTTCGCCAAGATCGACCACCATCGCGCCCTGCGCCAGGGTATGCCCGAAGTGATTTTTGCCCAGGGCAAAACGCCGCGCCAGGTGGCGGACATCTTCACTCGCTTGGCGGCCCACAGCCGCAACGTGCTCGCGACTCGGGCTTCCGAGGAACAGTATGCCGCCGTCGCCGCCGCTGTGGACCTGGCAGAATATCGACCAGAGTATCGGCCAATCGCTCGCGCGATCGTGCTCAAGCGCGATCGCAAGCTGCACGGCAAGGGCGTGATCGTGGTCGTATCCGCCGGAACCAGCGACATCCCCGTCGCCGAAGAAGCAGTCGTCACCGCGGAATTGATGGGCAACAACGTTCAGCATATCTATGACGTCGGAGTCGCGGGCATCCACCGCCTTCTGGCGCATCGCGGAGCGCTCGCGAAAGCGCGTGTGATCGTAGTCTGCGCCGGAATGGAAGGCGCGCTGCCCAGCGTAGTTGGCGGCCTGGTCGGTGTCCCGGTGATTGCCGTCCCGACGAGCGTTGGTTACGGTGCTGCCTTCGAGGGCCTAGCCGCTTTGCTCGGGATGATGAACTCCTGCGCCTCGAACGTCAGCGTAGTCAACATCGATAACGGATTCGGCGCAGGCTACGTCGCGTCGCTCATCAACCGCCGCTGATTTGCTGCAAACGATTCTGTGGCAAATGATTCTATGGCAGAGTAATGCAGAGTAATAAGGAATGCTGACGTCCAGTGCCGAAGACCCGCGCCTTGCCGGGCGAGTAGCCTTCACTCATCCCAACTTCGTCTCTTACACGCTCGCGCGCTTCTTCATCGTCGTAGCGCTCGAGATGCAGTCTGTCGCCGTGGGATGGCAGGTGTACGAGATCACCAAGCGCCCGCTCGATCTCGGATACGTTGGCCTGGCCCAGTTTCTGCCCGGCTTCGTGCTGTTTCTTTTCGCCGGCCACGCCGCCGATCTCTACGACCGCCGCAAGTTGCTGATGTGGTGCTATGCCGGCTTCGCCTTGTGCTCGGCGCTTCTGCTCGCGATCAGCTGGCGCGCGGCGCAATCGGTTCACTCGATTTACATCGTCCTCGTGCTGCTCGGGATCTTCCGCTGTTTCAACTGGCCGGCGAGCCGCGCGCTGCTGCCGCAGTTGGTTCCCGAAGAACATTTCTCAAACGCAGTCGCCTGGACTGCCAGCACCTTTCAGATCGCAACCATCGCCGGTCCGGCCATCGGAGGAATTGCCTACGCACTCTTTGGCGGCCCGGAAGGCGTATATGCCATTGCCTTAGCGATATCCATCCTCTCCACCATCCTTACGCTGCGCATCCATCCTCGGACCGCATCGCCGGAGAAGGAACCGGCTAACAAAGAACCAGTAACTCTCCGCACCGTGCTCGCAGGTTTCCGTTTCATCTGGGAGAAGAAGCTGATCCTCGGTTCCATCTCGCTCGACATGTTCGCCGTCCTATTAGGAGGAGCGGTCGCGCTGCTGCCCGTCTATGCCAGAACAATCCTGCATACCGGCCCCTGGGGACTCGGCCTGCTGCGCAGCGCTCCCGGCGTGGGCGCCGCGCTGATGGCGATCGTGGTCGCTCATCGCCCAATCCGCCGACGCGCCGGCCTGACCATGCTGCTGTCCGTAGCCGCATTCGGCGTGCTGACCATCGTGTTCGGAATCTCGCACAGTCTGATCCTGTCGCTGGTTGCGCTTTTCCTGCTGGGCGCGAGCGACATGGTAAGCGTCATCATTCGCGCCACGTTGATCCAGATCGCAACCCCCGACGAGATGCGCGGCCGCGTCAACGCTGTCGACATGCTGTTTATCGGAGTGTCGAACGAGCTAGGCGAATTCGAGTCCGGACTAACCGCGCAATGGTTCGGCACCGTTCCGGCCGTAGTCCTCGGAGGAGTCGGAACCCTGCTGGTGATCGCAACCTGGGCACGGCTGTTTCCCGAATTGCGCAAGGCCGATCGGTTGACGGTGGCAGAGCTGGTGCCGAAATAAAGCTGCTCGGCAGAATTCAAGCAGGTCTCGGGAAGGGCACGGCTTTTAGCCGCTGCGGAAAAACTCAAACTTCTCAACCAACGGAAAAAATGTCATCCTGAGCGGAGCAGGGACTTCACGAAGTGAAGTCTCTGCGAAGTCGAAGGACCCCTACACCTTGTCACGACCTCAGGTGCGTCAGGGAATTCTCCCCGTGCAGCCGGTTTTTCTTGCCCGCTATTCCGAGCCTAGCGCCAAAACTCCGATTTTTGTTTTGCCCAGTTAAAAGGGGTTTGTACCCCCCCCAATTCCTTGCAAACGCTTCAATACAAAGGAGTTACTTCTATAATCTACAAAACTAAGGACTTAGCCCCAAGATCTCAAACCTTCGATTGGCTTGGGCTAACGCGCTCCCGCACTGAGGCCGTCACCATTGTCGCGCATGGCTGATTGTGTGTCTGTGCTAGCCGTCACTCTTGTTGGTGATGAAAAAAGGCGGCTCGGAGAAGTGGCGAATTTCTGCGACGGGACGCTTCCTGTTGCCTTCACTTAAAGCAGAGTGGAACTGTGTCGGCGGTTCGGGAGGACATTTCTCGAAAAGAACGAAGATTGGGGCACCAGGCCTGGAAATCACCTGCGGTGTAGCCGCAAGTTCGGAGTCAATTCCGAGTATTTAGGCCACAAGTTTTCCGTCGTAGAGAACTCTTGGATCGTGGTCTACCGCTTGATGGTCCTTCAGTCGTTGCACGATTGAAATCCACAGACCCGAGGCACGATCTGCCTCTGCTGTGCGTCCTTGAATATGTGCTTCTCCTTCAATCCTGCCAACATGTATCTGGTGCTTTTCGTAGCGTTCGCATTCTCTGCACTGCATTTTATGATTGCCTTTCCGGTGGCCCCTTTGAGGAGATTATAATGCCATCGCCGGGGGAACGAGCTATGCGCGAAAAGGACGTCCTGAACGCGCTGCGCGAGTACGGGCTGACGTTGGCTGAGGCGGGACGCCGCTATTACAAGCGTGGTATGACTGGCCGTGAGTTTCTTGAGGCGATGAGAACCGACCATGAGAACATAATGAAGAACAGGCGATAGAGAGATTCAAGGCGGAAGGGTGGACTCCGATTCGTGGCGGATGGCCGGATTATCTTTTGGTGCGCTCAAGGGAGGGAAAATTGGAGCTAATGGGCGGGTGGCCCACTCAAGCCCGATTTTGGCTTGAGTGGGGCAGTTCGACGGCTGGGCAGAGTGTTCCCGCCGCTCGTTCGCGTTTTCGTGCCGTCCATTCCGACTCGATCTCTACGCGTCCTTCAGCGCCGGTTGCGTAGTGGCGGAAGCTGCTCCACCGCCAGTCCTCCGGACGCTCGCATAACCCTTGTTTGACCGGATTGCGGTGAACATAGCGCAGCTTCTCCACAAACTGCGGATAATTTCGAATGTTGAAATCGTAGTACCGCTTTTGCCAGAAATGCTCGGCATCGCCAATCAAGCGCCGAGATACTCCTTGCTTCAGCGACTTCAGCGCATCGGCCAGCGTGTCCTGTCGCGGTTCGCTGAGCAGCAAGTGCACATGCTCCGGCATGACTACGTATCCGTAAACGTAGAGTCTGTAACTACGCCGCACCCGCTCCAAGGCTGACTCGAAGATTCGGCAGCTAGCGTCTGCTGTAAACAAGCGATGGCGATGGTAACAGCAGAATGTCACGAAATGACTTTGGCCACTGTGGTGAAAACGTGTTAGTCCCCATGGCATGAGGACAATTTAGCCTGTCCATCGGGCCGTGTCTGTGACGTATGAACAGCCCCACTCAAGCCAAAATCGGGCTTGAGTGGGCCACCCACCATTGAGATGGGTTAGTCCTCCGAAAGATCGAACTCTTCCGAGAGTCCGTGGCTGGAAAGAATTCCTCCGGCCCTAGCTATAAGCGCATTTTGAAAGCCCACCGCTTGTTTGAGGTACTTGGCCTCATCCTCCTTCTTCGTGGAGCAAAATACGGCCTCGCCAGATAGTCGAAACAGCTGCTTCGTGGGAAAGTGCCAATACCAGAACGCGTTGTCTTTCTCTTTCTGCTCCCAACTCTTGAGGTCGGCCCGACACTCTTCCAGAGTTGCCGTCATTGCTTCCAAATCATGTACCAAAGCCTTGTCTTTTGCTTCTTGCTTTGTTGATTGGGCAAGAACGTCTCCGCTGAACATTCCGATCAATAGGAGCGCTGCTAGCCTCATACTCTCCTCCCGCCATACCCGATTCGTTGCGCGCCGTCACATTTGAAGCGAATGGATTATAAAGGACTTGACAAAATCTGGGGACAGACGGAGACGTTCACCAGTTTCTCTTTCAGCTCAGTGGCGTGAAGAAACCGGGTAATTTGGGGACCGAGAAATATGGTGACTTGACCTGGCTGTTTGGGAAATGAAACCGCCCGCCGGGCCCAAATAGAAATCCGCAATCAAAATCATTGACTTAAAACCCGCCGTGCGCGAAAATAGAAATCTGATTGGGGCAGTTTCGAAGTCCGTCAACCAAGACGGCCCTCGAAACTGCCCCAAAGCCGTTTCAGCGCTCTTTTAGGAGCTAAGTCCTTATTCCGGAATACTTTGATATAAGTCCTTATGAATCAAAGACCAAGTCCGAAAATTCCCGCTAACTCTATGATTCCAGGAGACCAGGGGGGAGGGGTGGGGGTACTAACTGGTTAATAGATATGAAATAATGGAGATTCCACGCTATCTCTCAACCATAGGTTTTTCGACAGGGCCAGACGAGGCAAGCCCCGTCTCTACCCAAAATTCGGAGTCTTTTCCGCAAACTGTGAAGCCGTGCTCCTCGCATTCGGTTAGCACGTCCTGCTCATTGCCCCGCCCCAGACTTTGTGTTAAATTTCGCCGGTCATGGCAGGCCTGCTTTCACGACTCGGGTTCGGCACAACGGCGGAGGAAATTCCGGAGATCCTCCAGGGGGACAGCCCCGCGCTCCAGGGCGCTGACTTGGCGGTCGCCTATTTTTCGTCGCGCGCGGGAGGCGATCTTCACGATTTCCTGCGGGTGAGCCCACAGCGTTTTCTTTTTGGATTGCTCGACGTCGCCGGCAAACGCGAAACCAGCCGCCCCGTGCTGGAAGCCGCGCAAGCTTGTTTCCGATCGTCGGGCGAGGAGATCTTCGCCGCGTCCGAATTGAACGAATCGGAAGCGATGATCGAACTGTCGCGCCGTTTGAATCTTGAGATCATGCGCGCTGCTCGAGGCGTGCGCAGTTGTCCGGCCTTCGCTGGCTGCTACAACGAAGAACTGGGCACGGTTTGCTACGTGAATGCGGGCCACACACCCGGCCTGCTGCGCGATGACGAGAGCGTCGTCGAATTGCCCGCCACCGGCCTGCCGCTCGGGCTGTTCTCGCTCGCTCCCACCGACGCCCGCATCGTTGGCCTCGGACCAAACGGGTCGCTCGCGGTAGTCTCACGCGGAGTGGTGGAGGCCGAGTCGAAGAAGGTGGAATTTGGTTTGGACGGGGTCAAGAGCATCTTGCAGGCAGGACCTGCTTCGGCCAAAGATCTTTCCCAGCGCATCCTGCGAGGCGTGCAGGACTTCATGCACATGGCTCCGAAGCACAACGACGTGACCGCGCTGACGCTGACGCGCGGAAATTAGGCAGTCAAACCGTTACCACAAAGGCCACGAAGGTACACGAAGGAAATCCCTGAGACTAAAAGCCTTCGTGATACTGACTGGCATCCACGCTTGGCCTTCATGGTGCTTGCGGCGTAAAATAGACAAACAAATTTTCCCGGGTTTACCCCAGGTTTCGAGAGAGCCCCGAATGAAGAAGACTGGACTTCCCCTGCTGTTGGCTGTTGCCTACGCGCTGTTGCTCCCATCTCTTTCGCCGGCCGATACCGTGGTCGAAGAGATCATCGCCCGGGTGAACAACGAAATTGTCACGCGCACGGAATACGTCCGCAGCCGCGATCAGCTCAAGCAGGAAGTTCAGCAGCAGGACCCGGCCAACGCCGACCGCGCTTTTGCCGAGAAGCAACGCGACGTTCTGCGCGATCTGATTGACCAGCAACTCCTGCTGGAAAAAGGCAAAGACCTCGGCATCACGGGCGACACCGAACTGGTCAAGCGCCTCGATGAAATGCGCAAGGAGATGAAGCTCGAAACCATGGAAGAACTGGAGAAAGCGGCCGAGGCGCAGGGAGCCTCGTATGAAGACTTCAAGCAGAACCTGCGCAACCAGATCATCACGCAGCGCGTGATTGGGCAGGAAGTAGGTTCGCACCTGGCCATGAACAAAGACGACGTGAAGAAGTTTTACGATCAGCACAAGGCGGAGATGGAGCGACCGGAGCAGGTTCGCCTGAGCGAAATTCTGATCGCGCCCAAAACGCCCGCCAAACCCGCTGCCGGCGCCAACGCCGATGCGAAGCCCGAGCCGCCATCGGAGGCGGAGACCGAAGCAGCGCTCGCCGCCGCCCAGGCCAAGGCGCAGGACGTGCTCGACCAGATTCACAAGGGCGCAAAGTTTGTAGACCTGGCGAAGAAGTACTCCGATGGGCCGTCGGCGAAAGACGGCGGCGACCTCAGTTATTTCAAGCGCGGCACGCTGTCAAAAGAACTGGAAGATAAAGTCTTCGCGCTGAAGGCTGGTGAAGTCACGGACGTGATTCGCACCAAGCAGGGATATGTGATCCTGCAAGCGAGCGAGCATCAGATGGCGGGCATTCCCCCGATGAAGGAAGTTGAGCCGCGAATCCAGGATGCGTTGTATATGCAGAAACTGCAGCCGGCGCTGCGCGCCTTTCTGAGCACGCTGCGCGAAGAAGCCTTCATCGACATCAAGTCTGGTTACCTCGATTCGGGCGCGAGCGCAAAACAAACCAAGCCCGTCGAGACCACGGCCAAAGAAACCAACGCGAAGACTCTGAAAAAGAAGAAGAAGCTCGGCGTGTTTTAGGCTACTCTTGGCTGTGCTCGCGGCGGGCGTCTGCGTCCACGCGGCAAGCCGATTTCGCGGAGGCTCATGAAAGAGTTTTTCATCTCCCAGTGTTCCCAGCAGGAAAACAAGATCATCACTTCCAGCTTCGTGGTGGCATCGAAGCAGGTGAAGGCCAAGAAAAATGGCGAGCCTTACCTGGCGTTGATCCTGGCAGATCGCAGCGGCCAGATCGAAGCCAAGATGTGGGACAACGTCGACGAATTCATCCTCGCCTTCGAGCAGGACGATTTTCTCAAGGTCAAAGGGCTCGTCAACAAGTACAAGAATCGTTTTCAGCTCACGATTCACAAGCTGCGGCGCATGGAAGAAGCCGATATCGACTTCACCGACTACCTGCCCAAGACCACCAAGGACATCGGCGAACTCTGGAGAACGCTGACTGAATTTGTGGCCACGTTCCAGAACCCGCACCTGAAGTCGCTGGTGGAACTGTTCATGGCGGACTCGGAAATCGCGGAGCGCTATCGCAATGCTCCGGCGGCCAAGACCCTTCATCATGCCTACATAGGCGGCCTGCTCGATCACGTCGTGTCACTGTTCCGTTCCTGTGATTTGATCAGCCGCAACTATCCTCAGGTCAATCGCGACCTGCTGTTGACGGGAGCGTTCCTGCATGACATCGGCAAGATTCAGGAACTGACCTACAACCGCGCGTTTTCTTATAGCACTCGCGGCCAGCTGCTCGGGCACATGATTATCGAACTGGAGATGCTGCACGCAAAGCTGGCAAAACTGCCGGACTTTCCCGAGGAGCTGAAAATTCTGCTCGAACATATGATCATCAGCCATCACGGGCAGTACGATTTCGGATCGCCCAAGCTGCCGATGTTTCCGGAAGCGCTGATGCTGCACTATCTCGACGATCTGGATTCGAAGATGGAGGCGATGCGCGCCCATTTCGAGCGCGAGGCTGAACTCGAAGGACCGTGGACCAGCTATAACGCGTCGCTGGGACGTCCTCTGCTCGATTCGCGTAAATTTATGCTGGGCGAGAAAGCGCCCGCTGCGAAAACCAGTGCGGAAGATTCCGGCGCGGAGCCGGCCGCCCCAGTAGCGGGGGAGCAGCCCGCTTCCGCAGCGCCGGTGCTTGACATGTTCAGCGAACAGAAAGCATAGATCTAACATAGCGAGCATTGAATCCGCGCCTGAAGATCGAATCGTCCTGTTGCGTTTGCGCGCTTCGCCTGCTTCGATTACAGTTTTGGCCGTAACAAATTTGATATCGGAGGAAAGATCATGCGTTCCCGTGCGCTGTATTTATTGTCCATTTTCCTGATGTTTACTCTCGTGGCCTGCTCGAAGAAGCCAGCCGATACGGCTTCCAACTCCTCCAGCCAAGACATGTCGGCGCCGTCGAATGCTGCCGGTGGAAATGCGATGAGTTCTCCAACCTCGGCGACCGCACCTGCCGCGCCACTAGCGCCTGAGCCGCAGCCCCTGGTCGTGCCCGCAGGCACAACGCTGACGGTGAGGCTGGGAGAATCGGTGGGATCGAAGATCAGCTCGCCGGGTCAGTCTTTCAGCGCCACTCTAGTTTCCCCAGTCACCGTGGACGGGAATACAGTGATTCCTGCGGGCGCATCGGCGCGCGGCACGGTGGTCGACGCAAAACCTTTGGGCAGGTTCAAGGGCGGGGCTATCCTGGAGGTCCGGCTGAATTCAATTACGGTAAACGGGACCGAGCAGCGGATTAAAACCTCAGCCGTTACCCGCACGCTGAAGGGCAAGGGCAAGCGCACAGCCGTGATGGCAGGCGGCGGGACGGCGCTCGGCGCAATCATCGGCGGCTTGGCCGGCGGCGGCAAGGGTGCTGCGATTGGCGCGGCCGCCGGCGCTGGCGCAGGTACGGGCGGAGCGGCATTTACCGGCAACAAGGAGATCGTTCTTCCCGCCGAGTCGGCGCTCAGCTTTAGGCTTACGTCTCCGCTGGAAGTGAACGCGGGAAGGTAGCCGCGCCGACAGAGTCGCGCAGAGACGGAGGCAAGACGAAACGATCTCCGTCTCTACTTTTTTGATCTGCGCCTCGGCTTTCGAGGGTTTTCGCTGCGCGTTTTCCGACCGTCCCAACTACTTCCATGTATATGGATTTCTCGCGTTTCACCACCATCAGCTTTGACTGCTACGGCACTCTGATCGATTGGGAATCGGGCATTCTGCCTGTCCTGCGGGGCGTACTGGGAAACCATCGTCAAAGTCTGTCGGACGCCGCGATTCTTGAACTCTACGGCGAATTCGAGGCGGACGAGGAGAGCGGCCCGTACAAAAGCTACCGGGATGTGCTGCAATCGGTGGTGCGGGCGTTTGCGGACCGCTTCCATTTCCAGGCCAGTTCCGCGGAGATTCGCTCGCTGCACGAATCAGTCCCTGCGTGGCCGCCTTTTCCGGATACGGTGGCCGCGCTGCGCGAGCTTCAGAAACGCTACAACCTTGTGGTGATTTCAAATATAGACGACGATCTATTTGCGGAGACGCGGAAGCATCTGGACGTGGAATTCGATGGCGTGATCACGGCGGAACAGGCAAGAAGCTACAAACCTTCCATCAACAATTTCCAGATGGCCTTGCGCACGCTAGCGCTTTCTCCCGATCGACTACTGCATGCCGCGCAAAGCATCTATCACGACGTCGTGCCAGCGCGGTCGCTGGGGATTTCGACGGTTTGGGTGAACCGGAAATCGGCTCGTCCCGGAATTGGCGCGGTTCGAGGCTCTGCGGCACTCGCCTCCGAGAAGCGAGCAGACTTGGAGGTTCCCGATCTTGCCAGCCTCGCCGCAGCAGTTGTGACACGTACGCGAGACTGATACTTTGGCAGGCAGCAACGGTATTACATCGGGACCGGCAGCGGAAGAATCTTTTTTTGTATGGCGACCGTGACCAGTTGGGCTTTGTTGTGAATGTCGAGTTTGCGCATCAAGTTGAATTTGTGCGCGTCCACCGTCTTGACGCTGACACCGAGAGTTGCCGCCGCTTGCTTCACTGTGAGCCCCTCGGCGAGCAACTTCATCACTTCGCGTTCCCGCAGAGTCAGGTTACTTCTCCGTAGCGGCACTCGTCCCTGGTTTGGCTGGATCGCGTCGTCTTTCAATTTCGTCTGGATCCGCGGACTCAATGATCGTTCACCGCGATACACCTCGCGCAGTGCGCGCAACAAAAGCGGCGCCGGAGTATCTTTCAGCAGATAGCCGCTGGCGCCCGAGCGCAGGGCTTGCTGCACATACTCCCGATCCTCATGCATGGTCAGATACACGATGCGGGTACCGGTGTGTTCTTCGATGAGGCGTCCCGCTTCGAACGACGACATACCAGGCATGCTGATATCGAGCAACACCAGGTCGGGGCGGTGCTCCAGGACCAATTTGAGCGCCTCGGCGGCATCGCCCGCCTCGCCCACCACGGTAAAGTCGGGAGCGTCTTCCAGCAGGCGGCGCACACCGTAGCGCAGCATTGCGTGATCGTCGACGATCACGCAACGAATGGGCTCACCAAGTTCCTGATGAAACGGACCAGCCTTCGTGGTCAACATGGACAAATCCTCGCGTACTCTGACGAAGTGACGCGATGAATCTGGAACCCCTTGGTAGTCCAGCGACTATCAGCACAAAGGAACCCTTAATTGTACCTGCATAAGCCGCGCCTTAGGCGCAAAAATCGGCGAAAAAATCAAAAAGAGCTGATCTTTTCCACTTCATTTACAATGCCTGTTCCACATGCTGCGCTACTTCACTTCCGGAGAGTCCCACGGCGAGGCCCTGGTTGCATTTCTTTCGGGCCTGCCGGCCGGGCTGGCGGTGGATCAGGAATTTGTCGACCGCGAACTCTGGCGCCGCCAGCAGGGCTTTGGGCGCGGCGGGCGCATGAAGATCGAAACCGACAGGGCGCACTTTCTTTCAGGCGTGCATCACGGCAAGACGATCGGCTCTCCGATCGCGGTGATGCTCGAGAATCGCGACTGGCAGAATTGGAAAGAGGCGCTGCCGGTAGAGACGGGCGATCCCGAGAAACACAAGCGCGTAGCATCGCCGCGGCCGGGCCATGCTGATCTTGCTGGAGCTTTGAAGTACGATTTCACGGAAGCGCGCTATGTTCTGGAGCGCGCCTCGGCCCGGGAATCGGCGGCGCGGGTTGCAATTGGCGCGCTCGCCAAGCTGATGCTGCGCGAGTTGGGCATGGAAGTCTTGAGTCATGTGATTGCGGTCGGCGCGGTTTCGATCGCGGATCGGGAAATCGCGTGGGAGCAAATCGAGCTGCTATCGCGTAAGAACGAAGTGCTGCTAGCTTGTGCCGACGCCGATGCCGAACTGCGGATGAAGGGAGAAGTCGATAAGGTTCTGCGCACGGGCGATTCTGTGGGTGGGGTTTTCGAAGTGGTGGCGCACGGCGTTCCGCCCGGTCTTGGCAGCTACGCGCAATGGGACGAGCGGCTGGATGGGCTGTTGGCCGCGGCGGTGATGTCGTTGCAAGCGGTGAAAGCGGTCGAAATTGGAAGCGGGATTCAGGCAGCGCATTCGCCGGGGTCGGCCGTGCACGATGAAATTGGCTATCAGAGCGACAAAGGATTTGCCGGCTTCACGCGCACGCGCAACAATGCGGGAGGTCTGGAGGGGGGCGTCTCCAACGGGCAGGAGATTCGGGTTCGCGGTTATCTAAAACCGATCTCCACGTTGCGGCGTCCACTGCAGTCGGTAGATTTCGCGACGCGGGAGCCGGTGAAGGCGGCGTACGAGCGCTCGGATGTATGCGTGGTGCCTGCCGCCGGTGTTGGCGCCGAGGCGATGGTAGCGCTCACGCTGGCGCGTTGCGCGCTCGAGAAATTCGGCGGCGACTCGATGAAAGAAACGAAACGAAATTTTCAAGGCTATCTGGAACAACTGAAGAACTACTGATCCGAAACTCGTAATCGAAATTCAGTAATCCCAAAATGATTTACCCAATTGTGAAATTTGGCGATCCCGTCCTGGAAAAACCTGCGGCCGTGGTGACCTCTTTCGATGAGGAGCTCAAAAAGCTGGTGGAAGACATGTTCGAGTCGATGTACGCGGCTCGCGGCGTCGGCCTGGCAGCTCCGCAGATCGGCGTCTCGAAACGAGTCGCCGTCGTGGATGTGGCCTTCAAGGAAGAGCCCGCTGCCAAGTTGGTCCTGATCAATCCGGTAATCGTTAGCAAAGAAGGCCGTCAGCGGAGCACCGAAGGTTGTCTGAGCATTCCTGAATTTCGCGAGGAGGTCACGCGCGCCAAAACCGTGACGATACGCGCGCAGGATCTGAGCGGAAAGTTTTTTGAGCACACCGGAGAAGAACTGCTGGCGCGGGCCTTTCTGCATGAGACCGATCACCTGAACGGCAAGTTGTACATCTCACACATCAGCGCGCTGAAGCGCGACCTCATCAAGCGCAAGATTAAGAAACTAGCGAAGGCGGGAGAGTGGTAGAGGGGCAGGTCACAGGTGGCAGGTCTTGGGTCTCAGGAAAGACATTTGTTCCGTGAGCCTTTGGTGATCGCGCTCGAGCCTGTGGCCCTGTAGGTTTTGCGAAATCCTGACACCTGAGACCTGAGACCTATGCTCTTGGTTTTCTGCGGCACGCCTCGATTCGCTGTCCCGACTTTGGAGAGATTGGTCGAGGCCGGTCATTCCGTGCCGCTGGTGGTGACGCAACCTGACCGGCCGCGGGGACGCGGGATGGACGTCGCCGTTTCTCCGGTGAAAGATGCGGCCACCCGCCTGGGCATTACCGTCGTGCAACCCGCGGCCATCAAGAACAATGCCGAATTCCGCGACCAGCTTGCGGCGCTTGCTCCGGATGCGATCATTGTCGTCGGCTATGGCCGCATTATTCCGCAGTGGATGATTGATCTTCCCCGGCTCGGAAATTTGAATCTGCATGCGTCTCTGCTACCAAAGTATCGCGGCGCGGCGCCGATTCAGTGGGCGATCGCCAACGGCGAATCCGTCACTGGAGTGACAACCATGCGCATCGACGCAGGGCTCGACACGGGTGACATACTCATGCAGCGCGAGATTGCGATCCGGCTGGAAGATACAGCCGAGACGTTGGGTCCGAAGCTGGCGTCCATCGGCGCGGATCTGATGGTCGAGACCCTGCACGGACTGGGGACCGGGGAAGTTCGCCCGACTCCGCAGGATCATGCGCAAGCCACGCTCGCCCCAATTCTGAAAAAAGAAGATGGCCGCATGGACTTCACCCGCTCAGCAATAGACTTGTTCAATCGCCTGCGCGGCTTTCGGCCCTGGCCCGGGGCGTTCACGATCTTTAAGGGTAAAACGCTGCAACTGCACCGCGCTCAACCCTGGCAACATGCGGTTAAGTTGACGCCCGGAGAAATCGCAGTCGAGGGAACGCGCCTGCTCGTTGGCTGCGGTGAGGGCGACAGCAAGGGTCGCGGGAAAGACAAAAACACGGACACGGCGCTGGAGCTGATCGAAATTCAACTTGAGGGCAAGCGCCGCATGACCGCGCAAGAATTCATCCACGGCTACCGACCCAAATCCGGCGACCATCTAGGACAATAGGCTGCACTGAAGGCTGAAAATGCCCGTTTCTCCTGCTCGATCCGTGGCTTTCGAAATTCTTCTGCGAGTCGAGCGCGAAAACTCTTACGCCGCTGAACTTCTCCATTCCGATCGCCTCGCGAAGCTTTCCTCGCGTGATCACGGGCTCGCCACCGAGCTGGTGATGGGAGTTCTCCGCTGGCAGTCTCTACTCGATCGGCGGCTGGCCGCGGCATCGTCGCAGAAACTTGAGCGGTTGGATAGTGAGGTTCTGGCCGCATTGCGCATGGGCGTGTATCAATTGCAGTTTCTCTCCAGAGTTCCGGCACACGCGGCGATCTTCGAAAGCGTGGAACTGGTCAAAGCTGCGCGAAAGCGCTCGGCGGCTCCGTTCGTGAACGCGGTTCTTCGGAAAATTGCCAAGGCCGGCGCGGAAGACGTTCTCGCGAAAATCAGTAAATCGCCCGACTCGATCACTCTGGCTCGGAACGCTGCTCATCCTCCGTGGCTGGTGGAACGCTGGACCGAGCACTATGGATTTGAAGCAGCGCGGCAGATGTGCACACATGATCAGACGGTGCCCGACACGGTCATTCACATTCACGACGATCAAACCAATAATGATCAAGCTCACGACGATCAATCTGACACCGAACTTGCCGCGGCCGGCGTCCAGCTGTCGCCGGGCCGACTGTTATCGGGTGCGCGGCGCGTTCTTTCGGGTGATGTAACAGCGACGCGCGCCTACCAGGCAGGCCGCGTATCCGTTCAGGATGAAGCTTCGCAACTGGTCGCATTGCTGGCCGGTCGCGGAACAAAGATTTCGGCGATCCTTGATTGCTGTGCCGCTCCCGGCAGTAAGACTGCATTGCTCGCCCGCCGCAACCCACGTGCCAAAGTATTTGCGACGGAGTTGCATCCCCACCGCGCGCGCTTGCTGCAGAGCCTCAGTCACCTACCCAATGTGCGCGTAGTTGCGGCGGATGCGCGTCAATTGCCCTTCTCGTCTACCTTTGACCGCATCCTCGCCGACGTCCCTTGCTCCGGCACCGGCACTCTGGCTCGCAACCCTGAAATCAAGTGGCGGCTCAAAGCCGCAGACCTTCACGATCTTCAGTCGCGGCAAGTCGCCATCCTGAAGTCCGCGCTTGCCCAGCTTGCGATTGGCGGGCGGCTTGTTTATTCCACCTGTTCGATGGAGCGCGAGGAAAACGAAGCGGTGGTGGACGCAGCCCTCGATGGCACGGCGGAATTCAAGGTCGCCGACTTGAAGGGAACGCTGGAGCTGCTGCGGCAGGCTGGAGAGCTTGCCTCCGGATTTGATATCGCTTCACTTCTCGCCGGACCTTATCTGAGAACAATTCCCGGCGTGCATCCTTGCGACGGCTTTTTCGCCACGATGATTGAACGGAAGATGATCGATCGGAGATAATCGATGGAGCGACGGGCGTCTCGCCCGTCCAGTCCGGCCGCCGGGCGGGGACGCCCGGCTCTCCACCAACAAAGCAATCGCTAGCGGACTTCGAAATTCACCGCGCTGCCCTCTACGATTTTCTGCCCTGGCGCCGGAGTCTGGGTCACGATCATGCTCGCCGCGCTGGGCTCGGAGACCGCAGACGGCGCAGCTGGCGCGGTTTGCGGCTCGAAGGGCGACGGAGGCGGCGGAAGCACGCTAACTCTGCCGACCCGGATGCCGGCGTCCTGTAGCGCCAGCATCGCGCTGCCGAGCGGTTGTCCGGTGAGGTTCGGCATCACATAGATTGCAGGCGCAGGACCGTCGCCGACCAGCAGATTGATCTTTGGCGCAGACACGCCGCTGGCATTCGCCGGCGGGCTTTGTGATATCACCTGGTCCTGCGGCGCGTCCGGCAAACTGACGTGCGCAACCGAGCCCAGACCGAGTCCACGGCGCCGTATGTTTAATTCGGCGACCCGCTCGCTGCCTCCGGTCACGTTGGGAATCGCCACCCGTTGAGGCCCCAAACTTTGAGCCACGCGGATCGACCAGCCTCGCCGCACCTTCGTTCCCGGCGGCGGCATCTGGGTCATAATTTTTCCTTCGGGAATATCAGCGCTATAGAACTGCCGCTCGATCACCACCAGCAGGCCCGAAGCTACGCCCGCGCGTTCGGCTTCGAGTGGACTCATGCCCACGAGTTTCGGGATGGTCACCTCGCGCCCGTGAATGGCCAGCCGCATGGCCGTGAGGGCGGAAACCAGCGCCACCGTCATCAGGACGAGAGCCAAAAGCAGCATGCGGAAAAATTGTCGCATTGCTGAGGATTATAGCTTCCCCGTAGAGACGCGGCTTGCCGCGTCTCGGCGGCTTCGAGTATTGCCGCTGCGGACGGAGACGGGGCAAGCCCCGTCTCTACGGGAATGACGGTGCACTGCCCCGCTCTTCCCACTTATGGCCGCATGCATGGCAGGCCCACCCCTTCTTGTATACCGGGACGGGAACGCCAGCGTACGCCGTCATGTAGGAGATCGGCTTATTCAGTTCCTCACAGCTGACATCGAGCGACTGGCAATGCGGACACTGCGGCTGCTCGAAATTTCCCACGCCTTCAACATCCAGCATTGCGGGGATAGGCTGGTTCAGGATTTCGCTGGCCACTTCCGCATCTTCGGCGCGAACCTTCAGCTTGATTCCGCCGAGAAGATTGGAGATGAACCAATCCATGCGGATCATGTTGTCGTCTACCAGGTAAGCCTGAATCCCCGCCGACTCCAGACTACCCTTCGCCAGCAGCGCATCGGGAAGATCGCGGAACTGGCGCAGGGTAACGGTTTCATCGAACTCGAAGACGTCTTCGCCGCTGGGCGGGGCAATGGTGATCTTGAGGCCACGCCTCGCCACCTCCGCGTGGAACGTTTCCTGGGCGATGGCACTCAATTCATCGCCGCTATCAGCGATCTGACCAAGTTCTTCGTCGCTCATCGCGGAATACACGCCGGCTACGCGTACACGTTCTTGTTCAGGCGTCGGCATCGTCATGTCGGACATGATACGCCGGAAATGATCTCGCTCTCAATTTTGATTCGGGCTCGACTTCGGCCTCGACGGTGATAGTAATGATGATAATGATGGTGCTGCTTGCGTCTTCTGCAGCCCCACCCATTCGTGAATGCGCGTGCTGAGCACGTCCATCGGAAGCGCGCCGCCGGCAAGCACCTCATCGTGGAAGGCGCGCAGATCGAATTTGGCGCCGAGTTGGTCTTTTGAATACTGGCGGAGTCTCAAAATTTCGAGTTGTCCGATTTTGTAGCCGAGAGCCTGCGCCGGCCACGCCATGTAGCGGTCGGTCTCGCTCTGTACCGACGGTTCGTCAATGGCGGAATGATCGTGGAAATAGTCGACCACTTGTTGCCGCGTCCAGTGCTTGGAGTGGAAGCCGGTGTCGACAACCAGACGAATCGCCCGCAGCATGTCATCCTGCAGGTGACCGTAGTAGCTGTAGGGATCCTGGAAAAACCCGGCTTCTTTGCCGAGCCTTTCCGAGTACAGCGCCCATCCCTCGGTAAACGCCGTGTAGTATTCGTGCTGCCGGAAGGTGGGCAGTTCGGGCAACTCTTGCGCGATTGTGATCTGCAGGTGATGTCCGGGCACGCCTTCGTGATACGCCGTCGTCTCGACATCCAACAAGCTGCGCTTGGCGAAGTCGCCAGTGTTCACCATGATGTGGCCGGGCCGCGAACCATCGGGAGTGCCGTCAACGTAGGACGCGCCTGACGCTTCTTTCTCGCGGAATTCCTCGACCGGCATCACTTCCAGCCTGGCCTTCGGCAACCGTCCAAACATTTGCGGCAGACGCGTATACATCTGATCGATGTACTTGCTATACAAGTCGAGGATTTCCTGTCGCGAATGCGCGTGCAGTTTGGGATCCGCATCGACGGCTGCATTGAGGCTTTTCATGTCCTTGTAGCCAAGTTGTTTCGCTACCGCCAGCATGCGGCCTTCGATATCCTTCACCTGCTCCAGACCGATCTGATGGATCTCTTCGGGTGACAAATTTGTCGTCGTGCTTTCTTTTACGCGAAACGCGTACCAGGCGGCACCGTCCGGCAGAGCCCAGGCACCGGGCTCCGCTCTCCCTTTCGGCGCATACTCGTCTCGGACGAACGCCGTGAACTTGACGTAGGCCGGCACCACGGAATCCCGGACGGAAGCCAAGCCTGCCTCGCGCAGCACTTTGCGGTCTGCTGTGGAAATTGCGTCGGGAAACTTATCAAAAGGATGAGCGAACGGGCTTTGATCTGGGGCCGTCGTGGCGATTCCGTTCGCTTGCTTCACTACCTTCTCCAGCAGAATCTTTGGCGGCATCAATTCCGCGGCCATGCCTTTGCGCATCTGCTCGATGGTCTGGTCGAACAGCCGCGGAAGTAGCTTCAGGCGCGTAATGTAGTCTTCGTAATCTTTCACATTCTCGAACGAAAGAACGCTGACCAGTTGCGGCGCGTCAATGTGAATTCCGCTGGACTGGTTTACGGGCATCTCCCACGGTCTGAAGCGCGCGCCTTCCAGAGCCATTTTCAGGTCTCGAACCATGAGCTGTTTGTTCAGCGCTTCCTGCTCGGGAAAGCCGGCTGTGTCAATCGCGTCGAAGCGGTCGAGGAAGCGACGGGTCTGTTCCAGGTCGTCGTCGATGGCTTGCTGGGAAAAGTCGTCCACTTTGTCGTTGTAGCGCTTATCCCCCAGGATCGAAGCATAGATTGGGCTGGTGCGCATCGTATATTCCCAACGCTCATGCAACAGGTCATTCAGCGCTTTGCGCCGCGCTTCGAGATCAGAAGGCGGATTCGCGGCGACGGCGGCAGGAATCAGCATGGCAATGGCTAGCAGGCAGATCAAAAATCGCATTGGAGCTCCAGAAGAATATTTTATTAGCGGTGAATCAGCCACAGGACAAACGGACCTGTTCTGTTAGACGAGTAAGCGATCGGATTGTCATCAGTTGCTGCAAGAATCATTTACCCGCGTTCGCACGGGCGCGCCGCACTCCCGCAGCGACTCCTTGGCGCACTGCGCGCCCGTATCCGGCGGCGTCCATTTTGTTCACCGTCGCCGATGCAATGCCGCCAGGAGTAACCGCCTCTTCCAGGAGCGACTCCAGTGAATCCCTTCCATCACGCCAGGCGATGATCCCATCCGCCAACGCATGCGCGCTCGCCAGCAGCGCCGTCTTTCGATCAAGACCTGCCGCTTGCGCAATTCGCGCCAGAGTCGCGAGCGCATGATAGCCGTGGCTGCATGAATAGATTACGGTGAACGCATCGAACTTACTTTCCGGGACTTCAACCACCTGACCGAAGCCGGCGAACAAATCCTGGACGCGTTTCCGATCCGCGCGCGGCACAAATCGGGGAAAGGTCACCGCCGTGAGGCCGCGCCCGCTGCGGCAAACCGGACTCGGCATGGCGCGGGCCCATTGCACGGGTGGGCCGACCAGTTTGCTCAGCACGCGCAGCGGCACACCTGCGGCGAGGCTTACTGCGAGCGGCGCATGTTGCCTGAGTGATGTCCGGTTCACTTTCCCGACCTCTTTCCCGACAATGCCAAGAAGCTCGCGAACCGAACTCGGGCGAACTGCGACGATCAGCACATCCGCCCGCTTGACGGCGTTGTTCAGGTCGGGCTCGCCCGCAACCGCGTAACGCTTTTGGAGATTACGAAGCTTGCCTGGATTGCGATCATGGACGATCAGTCGGTGTCTGGTCTTGGCCAGGCGCAGACCCGCCAGCATCGCCGATGTGATTCGCCCTCCACCGAGGAAAACGACCTTGCTCATGCCATCTCCGCGCAGACTTCGTCAACGGCCGGCAAGAGCGTCTCCACGTCCTGCGTGGTATGCGCGGTCGAGATAATCCAGTGCAATCCGTTTGAAGGCGTCATGTAGATGCCTCGATCGAGCAGCCCGTGGATAAATCTCGAGTACTTTGCCGTGTCAGCGTACTCACAGTAGTCGCGATAATCGTGGATGGCGTCGCGGCCGGTGAAGTAAATCTGAAACATCGGGCCGAAACCTTGAACGATAGCGTCGATTTGTCTTCGGCGAAAAACATCCCGCAGACCGGCGATGGCGGCATCTCCGACAGCGTAGATCTGCTTGTAAACCGCGCCGTCATTCGCCGCAAGCAGATCCAGATTCGCCGCGACTACACGCATGGTGAGCCGGTGGCCGTTGAAAGTTCCGTAGTGCAGCACCATGCCGCTGCCCCAACGCATGCGGTCGAGGATGGCGCGCGGCCCCGCCACGGCGCCGACCGGAAACCCCGCGCCCAAAGCCTTGCCGAACGTACTGAGGTCAGGCTTCAGGCCGTAATGCTGCTGGCATCCGCCGGGTGCGTACCGGAATCCGGTCACAACTTCGTCCAGAATAAACAGCGCGCCGAACTGATGCGCCAGATCGCACACCCGTTGCAAATAACCATCGCGCGGCAGAATGCAGCCCATGTTCGCCATGATGGGCTCTGTAATCACGGCGGCTAGTTCGCGCCCCTGGTGGCCCAGAATATTTTTCAGCGCGGCGAGATCGTTCCACGGTGCAAGCACCACATCGTCAAACACCGACGCTGGAATGCCCTCCGAATCCGGAAAGCGGGTGGGATTCTCTCTCGGCCCCAGTTGCTCTGCCGGATGACTATGCCCGTTCAAACAGTAAGGATCGTACCAGCCGTGATAGTGGCCTTCGAATTTTAGAAACTTTGTTCGTCCCGTGTGTGCGCGCGCCAGGCGCAAGGCGAGCATCGTGGCTTCACTGCCGCTATTGGTGAAGCGCACCGCCTCCGCAGCCGGCACCATGCGCTGGAAGCGCTCGGCGGCTTCCGCCTCCGCCGGAGTGGCGGCTGCGAAATGCGAACCGCCGGCCATCGTTTGCGAAACTACCTCAACAATTTTCGGATGCGCATGCCCCTGAATCAGCGCGCCGAATGACATCATGAAATCGATGTAGTCGTTCCCGTCGAGATCCCAGACGCGCGATCCGCGGCCACGCTCCAGCACAACCGGCCCCGGCGAGTATACGGCCGCGCCGCGCGAAGGCGAGTTCACGCCTTCGATCAGCGAACGCTGCGCGCGCACATACCACTCGCGCGAGCGCTCGCGGGTGTTCGTCTTCGTTGTCATTTTCATCGTCATCAGAAAGTTAAGTCACTACAATTGAAATCGGCGAGTTTCAACTCGATCGCTAATCTGCCGTACCGCCGCCGTCCACCACCAGCGCCGCTCCAGTCATAAACGACGAATCGTCCGACGCCAGGAACAGCACGGCTTTCGCAATCTCATCGACGGTCCCGATCCGCCCCAACGGCCGGTTCTCGCAACCCGCCAGATAGGTCTTCCAGTCCAGGCCGCGCAGTCGCGCATCTTCGGGCAGCATCGGAGTATCCACGTCCCCGGGGCAAATGCAGTTCACGCGAATGCCCTGACGCCCGTGATCCACAGCCATCGCCTTGGTGAGCAGAACGACTCCGCCCTTCGAAGCGCAATACGCCACCGCTTTGTCGCCACCGACGATGCCCCAGCCCGAACTGTTGTTGATGATCACTCCGCCCCCTTGGGCGATCATCGGGCCCAGCGCATATTTCGACATTAGAAACGTGCCCTTCAGATTGATGTCAATCTGTAGATCCCACTCTTCTTCGGAGCATTCGAGCGCCGTCTGCGGAAAGAAGACTCCTGCGTTGTTGAACAGAATATCGAGCCGCCCAAACGAGCGCAGCGTCTCGTCCACCGCCCGTTGGCATTCGGCTGCCTTGCGAACATCTGTGCGCAGGAAAATTGTCTTCCCGCCGGACTCAAGAATGCGCGCCATGACGGCGTGGCCGCGAGACTCATTGCGACCTGTAATGGCGACCTTCGCGCCCTCGTGCGCAAACAGTTCGGCCACGGCTTCGCCGATGCCGGACGTGCCACCCGTGATCAGAGCTACTTTGTTCTCGAGGCGCATGAAGACAAATAGTCAAACCGATCCCGCCAGCCCTCCTCCATCGACGACCAGCGCCGTGCCTGTAACGAACGAAGACGCATCGCTCGCCAGATACAGCGCGGCCTGCGCAATTTCTTCTGGTGTCCCAACCCGGCCCAGCGGACGATTGGCAGCTTCGGCAAGAAAGCGGCTGTTCTCTTCTCCGAGTTGCCGCGCTTCTTCGCGCAACATGCCCGTGTCGGTGTCGCCGGGGCAGATGCAATTCACGCGAATCTTCTGCGGTCCGTGGTCGACGGCCATCGCCTTCGTCAGCAGCACGACAGCGCCTTTCGATGCGCAATAAACCGCAGCCTTCGCGCCGCCAGCCAGTCCCCATCCTGAAGCCGTGTTGATGATGGTTCCGCCGCCCGCCTTCTGCATATGCGGAATCACTTCGCGCGACAGCAGGTAAATCGACTTCACATTCACCGCCATCACCCGGTCCCAGTCGTCTTCGCTGAGATCGAGCACCGTCGCCCGCCGAATGATGCCGGCGTTGTTGAATAGAATGTCGATTCGACCGAATTCGCGAATCGCACGCTCGACCAGTCGCTGGCAATCCGCGGCTCGCGTCACGTCGATTCCTTCGAAGAAAGCGCGCCCGCCAGACCTGGTAATGTGATCAACAACGCGCTGGCCCGCATCAGCATTCAAATCCGCCAGGGCAACCGCCGCTCCTTCGCGCGCAAACAGTAGTGCTGTCGCGCGTCCTATGCCGGACGCTCCGCCTGTAATCAGCGCAACTTTCCCAGAAAGCGGCATGGCTTACCGGCTGGCCAGCCCTCCCGCAGTCTCTCCTCCGTCGCACGTATAAACGTGGCCGGTAATGTTTTGCGCATCGTCCGAGGCGAGGAATGCGAACAGTGCCGCAATCTCCTCCGGCTGGGCGTGGCGGCGCAAAGGAATCTTCCGGTTGACCTCTTCGAGCATTTCATCCGTGTACTCGGCGCGCTGCATCGGAGTCATCACGTATCCCGGAGCCACCGCGCATACCCTGACTTTCGGCGCAAGTTCAAGTGCCATCGACTTCGTCAGCTCGATCACACCCGCCTTGGTGGCGTTGTAATCCGCATAAAAGGGATATCCCATGACGCCGTTGGTCGATGCTGTTTGCAGAATCACGCCGCTGCCGCGCTCCATCATGTGCCGTGCCGCCATCTGCGCGACGTAGAACACTCCAGTGAGATTCACGGCGATCACTTTGTCCCACTCTTCCGGCGTGATGTCGAGAAAGTTATGACGGATGCTGATGCCGGCATTATTCACCAGCACGTCCACGCTGCCCATCAAGCGAATCGCTTCGGCAAAGGCGCCCTGCACCTGTTTCAGGTTCGAAACATCGGCCTCGAGCGCCGCGGTTAGGCTAGGCAGTTCGTGCAGGATTTTCCGCCGAGCCTCCGCGTCGCGGTCGAGCACGCACACCACGGATCCTTCATCAAGAAACCGCGCCGCCGTGGCCGCTCCTATGCCACTGGCGCCGCCGGTAATCAGGACTCGTTTCGCTTTCAGCCCGCGCACTCGCCCCTCCACAAAAGAAAATCGGGCAGACCAGAATACCTGTCTGCCCGCGATCCCGCCATCACCGTGAGAAGTTTACGTTAGCTAACCTGCCACACCGTATCCAGCACCGTCCCGTCCACCCACTTCACCACCGCGCACGGACGATTGCCCAGCTTCGGCCGAGCCGGTTTGCCGCAGATTTTTTCGACTTCCGCCTTGATGTCCTGAATCGGACGAATCGGCAGCTTCGATCGGTTTACCGCGTCCAGCAGGTCCGCACGTCGCGGATTGACCGCAATTCCGCGCTCGGTTACGACCACGTCAATCATCTCGCCCGGCCCCGTCATCGTCGTAACCTCGTCCACGATCACGGGGATGCGATCGCGAAACGACGGCAGCGCCAGAATCGTGCAGCCGGCAAACAGGCAGTTCTGCCATCCGCCAATGCCGTGCAGCAAGCGCCCATCGGAGTGCGTCACCACGTTGGCATTGAAGTTCACGTCAACTTCCGTCGCGCCCAACACCACAGCATCGACCAGTGAAGCGAAATTTCCCTTACCGTGATAGTTGTACGAAGTGAATGGCGAAGTGGCCACGTGCCGCGGATCATTCGCCATCGACTTCACGCCATCGAGATCAAACGTCTGACCATCCAGGATGTAATCCGTCAGCCCTTCTTGCAGCAACTCGACCAGGAACTTGGTTGATCCGCCGCGAACAAAGCGCGCCTTGACTCCATCCTGTTTCATCATCTGCTTCAGATACTGCACAAATGCCAGCGCAATCCCGCCCGCTCCAGCCTGGAACGAAAATCCGTTCTTCATGATTCCCGCTGCGCGCAAGAATTGCGCGACCAACTCCGCGATTCGCAGCCGGTCTGGAGAGCGCGTAATCTGCGTCGTGCCGGAAACAATCTTCGCCGGATCGCCAATCGATTCCACTTCCACCACGAAGTCCACGTTGTTGCCCTGAATCTGCCAGGGCACACACGGAAACGGCACCAGGTTATCGGTGACCACGATCACGCGGTCAGCATAGATTGAATCTGCTAGTGCGAAGCCCAGCGAGCCGCAAGCCGACTTGCCATGCGAGCCATCCGCGTTGCCGAAAAAATCGGCGGTCGGCGCTGCAATCACCGCGATGTCAACATGGACTTCTCCATCCTGGATCGCCTGGTAGCGGCCGCCGTGCGAACGCAGCACACCCATGCCGCGCATCTTTCCTTGCGTGCAGTAGTCGCCCAGCGGCCCGTTCATTGAGCCCTCGATGTGATGAATCACACCTTTCTCCATCAACTCGATCGCATTTTTCTGCGAAGGGAAAGACG